>Ga0302320_10022647_pt1 | contig 12390 bp, 5 predicted proteins | sample Bog_T0_3_FD_202130 | JGI IMG/M metagenome (GOLD analysis project Ga0302320, IMG submission 202130) | Peat permafrost microbial communities from Stordalen Mire near Abisko, Sweden - Bog_T0_3 | ecosystem: Environmental > Terrestrial > Soil > Wetlands > Peat | place: Sweden: Abisko, Stordalen Mire...
AACCCCCCCCCCCCCCCCCTCCCCCCGACACCCCCCTGGGGGGCCCGGGGGGGCCGGCGCGCCAGAGAACGGTGGTACGGAACGATCACATCTGTCTACTGGTTGGAACAGGGCCTGGATTCAAGTTAGCAGGCTGCTGGAAATCATCTGCAAAGTAGGGAAAAGATGTTTGGACCTAGGTTTCTGGCGTTCTGAATCAGAAGTTCATCTTCGATCTAGAAAGAAGCTACTCCCGGCAGTGCCAAAATTCATGCTTTCCCAGGTCCCCAAATGCGAGGGACCTTGGGCACCCAGAATCATGGTTTCATGCGCAGTGGGAGCGTGGACCGGGAGGTCCACGCTACAGCCGGCCAGGAGGCCAGCGCTACAGTTTTTAACTTGTACGCTCCCGGGAAAATACCTATTTGGGCCGGGCGTTGAGCTTTTCGATCACCTGCTTGAGCGACTCCAGTTTTTGACCGGCTTCGGCCATTTTGCCGGCCGCCGTCAGTCGCTGATAGTCTTCGAAGTCCTTGCCCGCCTGTGCAATCAGAGCATTTAAGTCCTGCGCCGGGGCGGGCTTTCCGTTGGCAGCCGCCGCCGGATGAGACACATCGGAAGGCTCAGCCGCGCTCAACGACGAATCTGCCCCGCCAAAGAGCGACGATAGAGCTGCCTCAAAGGTTGGCCCATAAGCCAGCTTGTCTTGCAGGGCGAGCACCACCAGGCGCAACTCCGGCATGGGGCTGCGCTCGGCTTGCAGATAAATCGGCTCGGCATAGAGCAGCGCCTTGCCGGAGGGAATCACCAGCAAGGTTCCGCGGCGCACATGCGAGCCCTGCTGATTCCACAAACTCAACTGCCCGCTGAGTTGGGCGTTCTGGTCGATGCGTGCCTCGATCTGCAGAGGGCCATCCACCAGACGGGTTTTGGGGAAGTTGTAAACCGCCGCAGTGCCGTAGTGCTCGCCGTCAGAGCGAGCAGCGATCCAGCCAATCAAATTGTTGCGCTTGGCTGGGGTAAAGGGCAGAATCTCAACAAACTCCACACCCGCCTCGCCGGGCAGCTTCATCAGCACAAAGTTGGGCTCCATGGCCTGCGCAGTCTGCGCGCCGCCCTCGGCCATGCCCACTTCCGATGCCACCGTCCACAGGTCTTCGCGGTTATAAAAGACTGCCGGGTTGGTCATGTGATAAAGCCCGTAGACCTCGGCTTGTAGCTTGAGCAGAAGCTCCGGATAGCGCACATGATTGCGCAGCCCGGCGGGCATCAGCGAAGCGTCTTTGAAGAGGCTGGGAAAGAGCCCGCGATAAGCTGCGATGATTGGATCTTGCGTGTCGAATACGTAGAAAGTCGTGGTGCCGTCGTAGGCGTCTACCACCGCCTTGACGCTGTTGCGCATGTAATTGACCGACTGGCCGTCAACCGTATAGTGAGTCGAGTCGGGATAGCTGTCTGACTGCGTGAAAGCGTCCAGAACCCAGCTTAGCCGCCCGTCTTCGCCCACCACGATGTAGGGATCTTGATCGAAGTTGAGGAAGGGCGCAAGGGTCGCCACACGCTCCTTGATGTTGCGCCGCATCAGCAAGCGGCTCTGGGCGTTGACGTCGTCGCTGAAGGGCAGTTTGGCCAGATCGCCGCGGTCAAAGGCGATCAGAATCCGGCGCAAAAATCCCCCCAGATCGATGCCGCCCGTGCCCTGGTACGAGGTCAGATTGTTGCTGTCGCCTTGCGGATAATTGAACTCCTGCTGATGGGTCTTTACATAGACATCGGTGTTGGTCATCTCGCCGAAATAAATCTCGGGCCGCGTCACCTTCAGGCTGGGCGTCGAGCTTTGCACCGGCATGTTACTTAACAGCATGGTGGGCAAACCCTCGGCGGTGAAGCCATTCACAGGATTCATAGTGATGCCGTAGCCGTGGGTGTAGATGAGCTTTTCGTTGATCCAGTTGCGGCTGCTCTCGGGCAGCTTTTCCACATTCAACTCGCGCACGCCGAGCATCACTTCGCGCTGCGCACCGTCAATCTGGTAGCGGTCAATGTCGATGCCGGGAAAGTCGTAATAGGTGCGAATCTCCTGAATCTGGCGCAGCGTGTCTTGCAGCGCTTGCACGTCCCAGAGGCGAATATTTTGCAGCGTCGGCTGATTGTTGGCCGGGTCGGTGGCGTCCACCGTGGTTTCGGCGGGGAACTCGTGTTGCGCAAAAAGATCCAGTCCGTAGGCGCGGCGCGTCATTTCGATATTGTTCGAGATGTAAGGCTGTTCGCGCACCAGTTCATTGGGCTTGACGACGAAGCTGGTAACGTACCAGCCGACCGCGCCTACCGAGATGTAGCAAACCAACGCCGGAGCAACCGCCGCCAGCAGCCAACGTCCACGCGGAGCAACCAGCGCGGCCACGGCGGCAATCACCGCGCCCAGCAAGAGCGCCAGCGAGACCAGCAACAGGCCGGTCAGCGAAACATGCGCGCCGGTGTAGGTCACGCCGTCAAAAATCGTGTGATGGTCAAAGAGCTGGGTGAAGCGGCTTACATAAACGCGCATCGCCACAACCAGCAGCAGAAACGATAGCGCCGCAGAAACTCCGCGCCAGGGCAAATCGATGCGGCTGCCACGGCCCGCGCTCAGGGCGCGCGCACTGCCTGAAATCATCAGAAAAGCCACTGCGGCCAACAAACAAATCACGCCCAACGTCAGCAGCCAGCCCAGAATCAGTTGCCACGCCGGCAGGGTGAAAAGATAAAAGCCCAGCGGACGGCCAAAGATGGGGTCCACCACGCCGCTTGCCATTTGCGGCGTGTACCACCACAGAGCCAGCGTTTGCCACTGGGCCGAGATGGCGCCGCCCGTGGCCAAGGCCACTAGCACAGAACCGGCCAGGGCTACCAGCTTCAGCACCGGCTCGATCGAGAGGCGCACTTCGCGCCCGGCAATGAGGATGGTGTGCGCACCCGGCAAATCGTCCTGGTGAGTCCTCTTCAGCGCCCAAAAAGCCGCCAGCAAAATCACCAGCGTCGCCGCGCCAAAGCCCGCAAAAATTCCCCATTGCAAGCCCCGCGCCTTCCAGAAGACATCCCCATAGCCCAGCGACTGGAACCACAGCAGGTCAACCCAATACGAAAGCGCCGTGCGGCTGCACAGAACCACCACGGCAACCAATGCAATCACGAAGAACAAACCGCGGCGCTTTTGCCGCGACGGCGGTGTCAACTGCGGCCAATCGATGGTATCGGGCAACTCTACCCCCACTCTTTCGTTTCCAGACAATCAAAATCCGCCAACATTCACGCAGATGGCAGAGACTCAACCTCCACTGTAGTCCACTTGTATGCCTTTGGCGTGGCAAACTCTGCTCACTTTTGCTTGGAAGCAGCCGCTGTCTGAATTAAAGTGGAAGGCACGCAGATCGAAGGGAGTCGCCTTGCGCCGAATTGTTTCCGCTCTGGCTGTTGCCGTGCTCGGCGCGGCGCTGCAACTGGCTGCCCAGCCGCATCCGCGCGCTCCTATTCGACCGCTTCCGCCTTCCGCCGAGAATGCCTCGAAGGGGGTTGACGCCACCACGCTCGGTTCGTCCCTGCTGCTGGACAAAAACTGGCGGGTGGGCATTACCGCCAACCCCGCCGCAGCCTCGCCCGATTTTGACGACTCGGCCTGGGCTCTGCGCGACGCCCAGGACTCCTTTGCCGAGATTCCTGATGCGAATCAACCCGACAGCGACGGGCCACCGGCCAGCAAGCATTCCCCTGCTCGGTCGCCCGATGGCCAGAAGCCTTTCGCCTGGTTCCGGCTGCACATCAAGCTCGCGCCGCACCATGGGCCGCTCTTCCTGCTTATCGAATTGCCCGTCGCCACCAGTTCCTCTTTTGGCTCACTGGGCTTTGAATCGGACGTCTTTGCCAATGGCCAGCAGGTTTTCCCCGAGGGTCCACACTCTGGCGATCCCGAGCGTTTCAAGGCAATTTCTCGCCTTTACGGCCTGAATGTTCCCGCTAATGAAACCTCGCTGGTGTTGGCGATCCGCACTCTTTACATCCCCCTGGGTGACTCGGCTTACACTCGCTTCTTCTCTTCCCACAAGCTGCATTTGGGCAGCCGCGGCGAACTAGATCCCCTGCTCGAACTGTGGTCCAACCACAACCTTTTCGAGCACCTTCCGGGCCTGGTGCACGCCATTCTGCTTACGTTTCTGGTGATTTTTCTGCTCGTTCTTTACGCCACCCAAAAAGGCCATGTCGAATACTTCTGGCTGGCCTTGCACGAGCTCTTCCAGGCACCTTTGGGTTTTCTTGCGCTGGCCGGCAACTCCGCCCTGTTGGACCACCTCTGGTACGAGGCGGCGCTCATGGAGTTGCTCGTGATTGCCGCCTATCTCTACTTCGAGTTTTTGGTCGCCTTTCTCAGCCTGCGCCGTCGCTGGTACATCCTGCTGCTGCGCGTCACCGCGCCCATCCTGATTGCGGTCGGCCCGCTGATGCTTTCGCCGGGCTTGCACCACGGCCACCTCGCTGGTATCACCCTGCTGCTCGTCTTTATCGGAATTCTGCTCTGGATTGCCGGGTGGATGATCTTCCTGCTAGGCACCCTGATCGCGGCTACGCTGCGGCGCAACTTCGAGGCCGGCCTGCTGCTGATTCCGCTGCTGCTCACACTGGTCGGCTGGGTCGAGCCCATGCTTACCAGCAGCGACATCTCCGACTGGAGCGGTCACGCCTATCACTCGCCGCTCACCCTGCTGGCTGGACCCATCCCCATTCACTTTGCCTCTATTGCCGATTTCACTGGGATTCTGGTCATTGTCATCATCATTTTTGTTCGCTTTCTGCGTGTGCAGCGCGACCAGGAGCGCGCCTCCAGCGAATTGGCCGCCGCCCGCAGCGTCCAGGAGTTGATGATTCCCAACGAAAACCTGCCGACTCCCGGCTTCGAGGTCGATTCGGTTTATAGCCCAGCCAACGAGGTCGGCGGCGACTTCTACCACGTTCAGCCCCTTGCCGACGGCGGCTTGCTGGTGGTCATTGGCGACGTGGCAGGCAAAGGACTCAAGGCCGCCATGAACGTCTCAATGCTCATGGGCGGACTGCGCCACACCCCGGAGCGCAGTCCGGCCAAGATTCTGGCTTCTCTCAACCGCGTGCTGACCGGCAGTGACAGTTTCACCACCTGCCAGGCGGCCCTGTTCAGCGCGAACGGCGAAGTGATCATGGCCAACGCTGGCCACTTGCCGCCCTACCTGAACAGTCAGGAAGTTGCCCTGCCCGGCGGCCTGCCGCTCGGCGTACTTCCCGAAGTCATCTACGAGGAGACGCGTCTCTACCTGCACCCCGGCGATCGGTTGCTGCTGCTCTCCGATGGCGTGGTCGAAGCGCGCCGTCCCTCTGGCGAGCTGTTTGGCTTTGAGCGCGTTCATAACCTCAGCAACCAGACGGCCTTCTACATTGCCGAAGCCGCCAAGGATTTTGGCCAGGAAGACGACATCACGGTCGTCGCCATTCGCCGCCTTGCCGAAGCCGCGGCGGGGTAAGAATGGCTTTCGGTGTGAGCTCGACCTCTCTGCTTGCCGGCCCTATTTCTTCCTATAAGATAGGAGGGATTCGAGATACAGTGCTTGGACTTCGCGGAGCCAGAGCGGAACTGAAGCCAAGACATTGCTGTTGCGGGAAATGGAGCCAAAGGTGCGGAAGTTGAGTTGGCAAGCAGCGTTGGCGTTTGCGGCGGGGGCCAGTGTTCTGCTTGCCGGGTGCGGCGGCGGAGACATGGCGAGGGTCGCCACTTATGTTCTGACCGTCAACTCGTCCAACCCCGCTTCGGGCGTTCCCATTAGCATGACCACGGCCTCGAATAACAGCACCACCACCGCGACCACCAGCTTTTCTGGAACTTATGCTCCCGGCGCCTCTTTCACGCTGACTGCTCCAGTGCGATCAGGCCATCAGACCTTCTCCTCGTGGACAGGATGCGCATCGGCGACGACGGTTACCTGCGCGGTTACGCTCGATGGTGACACGACGGTGACCGCCAACTATCTGACTCCCGCAATCACCACACCGGCAGTCGTGGTCGTGCCGTCGGCGGCCAGCATTACCACCAGGCAAGCGTTATCGGTTGACCTTACAGTGGTGGGACCGACCGGCGGTGAAACCCCAACGGGCGCGGTCGTACTCAGCAGCGGCAATTACTCTTCAGCGGTGACATCTCTCAGTGGAGGCAGTGCGCTGATCGGTATTTCCGCCGATACGCTCAGCGTCGGCAGCGATACGCTGCAAGCGGTCTACACCCCCGACTCATCCAGCGTTCCCATTTACACCGCCGCCTCGGGCAGCGCTGCGGTGAGCGTAACCATTCCTCCCAGGGTTACGCCCGGCGTGCTGGTTACGCCGGCCTTGACCAGCATCTCCACGGCGCAGCCACTGACCGTGGCGGTTGCCGTCTCTGGTGTTGATGGCCTGACTACGCCCACCGGCACGGTGACGCTGTCCAGTGGCAGCTATACGTCCACGCCAGCGGCTCTCGCCAGCGGTGGCGCCAGCTTTCTTCTTCCCGCTGGGACTCTGGCCGTGGGCAGCCACACGCTGCTGGCCAGCTATGCGCCAGACTCCGCTAGTGCTTCTACGTACTACGCCGCCAGCGGCACTTCCGCGGCGATTGCTGTCTCGGTTCCGACGGTGATCACGGTGGATCAGGCTACTCTTGGCCCAGCCGTTTCCGATCAGCTTTTGGGCATGAATATGGCCTATTGGTACGACCCAGCGACCCCGGCCATTGTGCCTGCCTTGCAGACGGCGGGCATCAAGGCGCTGCGCTGGCCGGGCGGATCGGCAGCCAATATCTATCACTGGGCAACCAATTCCCTCTGCTTTGGACAGCAAACCTTGCCTGCCGATGCCTTTGACACCTTCCTGGCCGATGTCGTTCAGCCGGGGAGTTTCGACCTCGCTCTGGCGGTTAATTACGGCACCGACACGGCTTGCACCGGCCCCGGCGACCCAGCCGAAGCCGCCGCCTGGGTGCAAAACGCTACAGATAACGGCAACTACGTGAGCCATGTTACGGTGGGCAACGAGGATTACGGCAACTGGGAAACCGACCTGCACACCACTAAGCACGATGCGGCTACCTACGCCAGCGCTACCGCCAATGGCTACTATCCGCAGATCAAGGCGGTCAACGCCAACGTGCAGGTCGGCGTTGACGTGAACCCCTGGAACTCACCGGCGTGGGATCCGATTGTTCTTGCGCAGGCCAAGTATGACTTTGTCGAATTCCACTATTATCCCCAAGCGCCCGGCTACGAGGACGACACCTTCCTGGTGCAGCAGGCGGCTCAGCAGTTGACCACGGCCCTGCAGACCATCAAGGCGGAACTGACCACCGCCGGTTCCCCTAATACGCCGATTTTTGTTGGCGAAATCGGTTCGGTTTACGACGATCCCGGCAAGCAAACTACGTCGATTACCCAGGCCTTGTATGCCGGTCAAGTGCTGGGCGAGATGATGAACGAGGGCGTTGCGCGCGCTTCCTGGTGGCTGGGGTTCGGCAGTTGCGACAACGATGCGAGCGTGGAGAATTTTTCCAGCGCGCTTTATGGCTGGCAGAATTTTGGCGGCTACATGGTTTTTTCTGACGGGCTGCCAGATAGCGACTGCACCGGCGCGGCTACTTTGCTGGCGGGAACCTTGCTGCCCACTGCGCGCGCCTTTCAACTCTTCAGCAGGGTGGCCGTCAAGGGAGAAAATGCGCTGACGGCGAAGGCGACCGGTGATACCACGGACGTGCGCGTCTATGCCGCAACGCACAGCGGCGGCGTCGCGCTGGTGGTTTTTAATCTGAACAAGACCGCCAGCGAACCAGTAACTATCGCGCTTTCGCAGCTAAGCACGGCCTCTAGCGTCACGGTCCAAACTTACAGCAAAGCTCTCTACGACCAGTCGCAAAACAACGTCTGGGCCGCGCCCACCAGCACCAATCTTGGCACGCAAACTCTTCCCCTGGCTCTGACGCTCGATCCCTGGAGCATGAACGTGATCCTGGTGCAATAGAGGACAGCAATAGATGGCCGAATTTATGCGATGTAGACTTTATCGAAACCGATGTCGCAAAAACGGCTTTTTGAATAGCTTCATCGAGTGATCAATTAATTGGCTTGCTGCAATTAATTGATCACTTAAATGCGGTTGTCAACAGAAGCTATAGGACTGCAATGCAAATTCATAACTTGTTCACGGCAATGCACCAGATAATTTACATTGAGCCGCCTATTCTTGGACATGAATTTACGGGCCGGTTTCGCAGCTTCCCCTTCTGACGACCGGTCAATGCTCGCTCAAACCATTTAGTTTTGTCTACGGGAGGGAATCCATGTATCGCAGTAAGATAAAAAGTTACTGTGCCCCACTGATGATGGCTGCGCTGGTTTTGCAGCCGGGTTACTCCATTGCTCAGGATAGCCAAGTTAGCGGAACCGAGAGCGAAAAAAAGATAGTAGAAATCGCACCGCGATCGAGCAAGGAAGTCGCCTTGCATACGCTCAGCGTGGAGTCCGCTCCGCAACTCTCGCACGCCCAGAAACTGGCACTGTTGCAAAAGCACATCAAGTACGTTTTTGTTCTCTTCCAAGAGAATCGCTCCTTCGACTTTTACTTTGGCACCTATCCCGGTGCCAATGGACTGTTCTCGAAATCGGAGGCAAAGACCCCTGGTTTCAATCAGCCGATCGTGAACACCGACGGAACCGTCAGCCTGATTTCGCCCTTCAAAATTCCGCAGTCGGTGACCGATGTGAACGGCAAAACGGTGCTGCTCTACCCGGAAGACATTGATTCGGTGAATCACGGCCACGCGGCCATTGACGCCAAGCTGAATTTGAATTCCAAACACGTTGCGCAGAACAATCGCTATGCCTTTGTGGAAGAGGGTTTGAAGGGTACATTGAGCGCTGATGGGAAAACCTACACTGGGCCGGCGCCGACCGAGGCGCAGAAGCAAAAGGGCGAGCTGGTTCTGGGGCACGTGGATTGCGATACCGCTCCGTTCCTGTGGAACTATGCGGACAAGTTCACGCTCTTCGATAACTTCTTCGACACGGTCATTGGCCCCTCGACGCCGAACGCCATCGCCATGATTGCCGGACAGTCGGGCGAGACGCAGTGGGTCAAGCATCCGGCGCTGGGCAGCAACGTAAACACCACCAATGCGGCTTTGCCGGTAACCAGCGACCCGCAGCCCTTTTGGGGATCGGCTCTGGACGTGCTGACTCCGCCGAGCCAAAAACAGCCGACCGAAAGCGGCGCGGCTGGCACAACGAACCCTTCCTCGAATTTGACCTTTGCGTCTTTGCCGCTCAGCTTTATGGGCAACCAGATTGAGAACATTACCGCCAACGATCTTGATCCGGCCTTCGACCTGGTCGATGTGCAGGGGGATATAAAAAAAATTGCCGGCGACAATAACAAGAAGGTGAATTGGGCCTGGTTCCAAGAGGGATACAATCACGAGTCGACCGACCCGAACGCGACCGCCAGCCACACCAGCTACATTGCCCACCACGACGCGCCGCAGTACTTTGGCTATGAGGCCAACAACCCGGTCGAGACCAAGGCTCACCTCAAGGGCTTGGGCGATTTCTTTGCGGCGGTGTCGGCTGAGTCGTTGCCCTCGGCCGGCGGCGTCTTCTACGTGCGCGGCGGTTATGGAAACCTCGACAGCCTTCTTCCGCGCTCTCCCAGCAAAACCGTGCAGGGGGATTTTGCCGGCAACGACGACCATCCGGGCTACTCCGACGCGCAGATCAGCGAAGCGCTTTTGGCCGACGAAATCAACGCCATCGCCAGCAGCAAATACTGGCCCGAGAGCGCCATCATCATCACCTATGATGAAACCGACGGCTTGTTTGATCACACCCAACCGGTGATTCGCTCCTGGGATCCGTCGGGTAATGCTCTCGATCAGGGACCACGTATTCCGGCCATCGTCATTTCGCCCTATAGTGTGGTGCATGGCATCTCGCACGAAGCGACGGAGCACGGATCGATCATCAAGTTCATCGACGAACTCTTCAACCTGACTCCGCTTGGCGATTTGCCGGACGAAGCCGCGGCGCGCGTCAAGGGCGAAAAGCTCTTCGGTCAGAAGCATCTGGGACCGTCTGACGCCGGTGTTGAAGGTGTGGGCAATCTCTTCAGCGCTTTTGACAATGCGCGCTTGCTGGGCAAAGCGCCCAAGCTTGAGGGTTCCTATGCCGAGATTCCGGCGGCCTTGGTCACCAGCTTGCCCCACTTTGGTGCCAATGGCTGCCGCATTCTGGGCATTGTGCCCACAGACGTGAGCACAACCAAGGCGAACGAAGTGATCGATCCGGCTCCGGCGGACTTCAATCCTCGCCCCAGTTCCAACCCCGGGCTGCCGACCTCTGGTTCCTGGCCGTCCAACTAAGGAAACTTTGAATAAGTCAGCAAGTCGAAGGGTACGGGCTTTAGCCCCCGAGGGAATGCAGATTTTGAAAAGCGAAGCTTGTTCAGAGACTCCGTAACTCGCTCTTCAACTGCTCCATGGCGACCGCATTTCATCGCGGTCGCCATGTTTCATCGCATTGCAACCTTCATAACTTCATCAAGGGATCAAACTTACATGGGCAGAAACTCTGCACTCTCATTTCTCTTTGTTGCCGGGCTGCTTCTCGGCACATCCGCAAGCGCCACGGCTGGAGTTACACTCGACAAGATCCGCAGCGCGGGCTCGTTGGCCTGCGGTATCGATACCGAAGAGCCTGAATACTCCACACAAGACGCGCACGGCAATCACGGCGCATTCGATCTGGATCTTTGCAAGGCGGTGGCGGTGGCGACGCTGGGGCCAAACGCCAAGTTTACCGTCAAGCCTTATCGCGACGAACAGGATGCTTTGAAGGCGCTCAAGTCTGGCGAAATCGCGCTGCTGGCTACCGGAACGCCCAATTACATTAATGCCACCAACGCCGGTTTTGGATTTTCGCGGCCAATTTTTTATGACTACCAGGGCTTTCTGGTCAACAAGACGATGGGCATTCATACGCCCAAAGATTTGGCTGGAAAGAAGATCTGTTTCCTCGGCGGAACCGAGATCGAGAACCAGATTCAGGGCTACATGAAGCGGCAAAAGATTGATTGGCTGCCTTTTTCGTTCCAGGAAGAAGGTGAGATGGAAGCGGCTTTCATTACCGGAAACTGCGCGGCCATCACTGCCGATGTTTCGCAATTGGGCTACGAACGAATCGCTTTCAAATCCATGGCCAACGATTACGCGATTCTGCCCGACGTGGTGGGTAAAGACCCGCTGGCGTTGACGTATCGCCAGGACGACGCACAGTGGGCGGCCATCGTGAACTGGACGGCCGAAGCGCTGATTCAGGCCGAGGAGAGCGGCGTGACCCAAGCCAATGTGGCCGCCAGCAAAACCAGTGCCGACCCGGAAATTCAGCGCCTGCTCGGGGTGCAACGCGGCTATGGGCAGTATCTTCTGCTCGACGACGGTTGGGTGGGAAATGTGATTGCGGCGGTGGGCAATTACGGCGAAATCTACCAGCGCGACCTTGGCGCGCACTCGGCGATGAAGCTCGAGCGCGGTCCCAACAACCTATGGACGCAAGGCGGATTGATGGTCGCTCTACCCATTCGCTAGGTTTGACGAGACGGGGGAAAGCTCCGGCTTATCCCCCGTCTCGTCTTGCGAAGAGTGACGACAGCTACGCTTCTTCCGACTCTCGCAGTTGAGCGATGGTGGAGAAATCTTCCAGGGTTGTGGTGTCGCTCACGATCTCTCCATGCGTGGCCAGCTCGCGCAACAGGCGGCGCATGATCTTTCCAGAGCGGGTTTTGGGCAATGTCTCGGTGAAGCGAATCTTGTCGGGACGGGCCAGCGAGCCGATCTCCTTGGCCACCCACTGGCGCAACTCCTCCTTCAAGGGTTTGCTGGGCTGGTAGGGGTGTTCGAGCACCACAAACGCAACGATGGACTGTCCCTTCATCGCGTCGGGACGACCGACTACCGCGGACTCGGCCACCATGGGATGCGCCACCAGCGCCGATTCCACTTCCATGGTTCCCAGCCGATGCCCACTGACGTTGATCACGTCATCCACACGGCCCATCAGCCAGAAGTTTCCATCCGCGTCCATGTGCGCGCCATCTCCGGTCATGTAGGTTCCGGGGATGTCGCTCCAGTAGGTTTGCACGTAGCGGTCAGGGTCGCCATAGATGGTTCGAGCCATCGAGGGCCATGGCTTGCGGATGACCAATAGGCCGCCGTGACCGGGCGGAACCGGCTCACCTTGCTTGTTGACGACCTCGGGCAGTATCCCGAAGAAGGGCTTGGTTGCCGAGCCGGGCCGCGTGGTTACAGCGCCGGGCAAAGGGGCAATCATGATGGAGCCGGTT
>Ga0302320_10022648_pt1 | contig 12389 bp, 10 predicted proteins | sample Bog_T0_3_FD_202130 | JGI IMG/M metagenome (GOLD analysis project Ga0302320, IMG submission 202130) | Peat permafrost microbial communities from Stordalen Mire near Abisko, Sweden - Bog_T0_3 | ecosystem: Environmental > Terrestrial > Soil > Wetlands > Peat | place: Sweden: Abisko, Stordalen Mire...
TGACCCACGAGACCATCGGCGGCCGCCCGTTCATCGCCATCGCCGTCAGCGACCACGGCCCGGGCATTCCGCCGGCCCTGGCCGAGCGGGTGTTCGAGCCGTTCTTCCGCCCCGAGGGCGCCAGCGAAGAGGCCGGCAGCTGGGGCCTAGGCCTCTCCCTGGTCCGCCAGATCGCCGAGCGTCACGGCGGAAGAGCGAGGTGTGAGACGCCGGCCGACCGGGCGACACGGTTTGTGGTGGAACTGCCGAGGCGCGCCTGAGCGGCGTCGCGCCGCCCACGCTAGCGGGGCGACTTTGGCTCGGGTTTCGCCGCGGGCCCTGTTAGGCGCCACTCAAGATTTGGGCGAGGCGTCGATGCAGGTGAAATTGATGGTGACGCGGACGCCCTGACCCGGCGCGGATTGGATGTCTATCCTGGCGCGCGCGTTCTGCTGGAGAGAGCGCACGATCAGCGCCGATAGCTTGCCGGGCTTGGGCCAGGCGGCGCCCGCGGGAAGACCGACGCCGTCGTCGGCTATGACGACCCGACAGCCGACCGAGTCCGCGGTGCTGTGCAGCGTGATCGTGCCGCCCTCCCGACCCACAAACGCATGCTTGAGCGAATTCGTCAGCAACTCGTTGGCCACGAGTCCAGCCGGCATGGCGACGTCGATCGAGACCGGCCAGCTATCGACTTTCAGATCGAGGCGGATTCCCTCGACCGCATGCGCCCTCATGACCGCCGAGGCGATCTCGCTGAGGTAAACGCCCAGGTCGACCGAGTCTCCGGATCCCGTTTCCGCCAGCGCGCGGTACAGAATTCCGAGCGCCTCGACCCGACCGGCGAGCCGGTCGAAACCTTCGCCCGCTGACTGATCGGCGACGCCCCGCGCTTCGGCCCGGATCAGGGCGGTGATCATCTGCAGGTTATTCTTGACCCGATGCTGCAGTTCTCGAAGCTGGATGTCCTTCTCGCGTACGCGCTCATGCAGTTCGTCCAGCGTCGATGAACTCAGGACTGTGCTTTCGACCAGGGCCACCAACCTGAACACTGGCGCACCCTTCTCGTCCTGGATGACATTCGACCAGGCGTCGACCGCCAGAGCCTGCCCGTCCCCTGGCAGGGTAAAGACCCCGACGTAGTCCTGTTCCTTGACCACGGCCTCGGCGAGTGGGGCCGCATCGGCCGCGGCCGCTTCGCCCCGCACACGGTCCCACGAACCACCGGCCAGAAGGTCCGGCCCGTGCCCGGCGAGGCGTTCAAACTCGGCGTTGACGAAGACGACCTTCTCCGCCGGCTCCAACTCCGAGATGGCGATGGCGACCGAAATCTGATCCAGGAACGCCTTGAACCAGTCGTGCTCCAAAGCCACGGCGAGTTCCGGCGTGTCCAGGACCCGCTCAACGCTGGCGGGCGTTTTTTCCGGCGAACTCAACGATGAATCCTAAGCTTGCATCGAGCGACAAAGTCCTGCGCGGTTGCTCGCGACATCGCAGGGCAAGCTCGACTTTGGACGGAAAACTTCATCGGGTGATCATGCGCGCCGCCAATTGACAAGGATAGGCGCATTCATTTCCCACACAAACCGACGCAGTAGCTTGGCAATTGGCCGGATCGGGCAGGGTCCACTGAGGGTCGAACTTCCTCGATGGCCTCGCACCCCCAGCGGACGCTCGGGGGCGCGTTGGCGCAAGGATCGGAAGCCGGACTTAGGCGGCCACCGCCTGACCGCCGGCCAGGAAGTCCATCTTTCCAAGCGGCACGCCTTGGCTGCGCAACAGCGCGTAGGCTGTGGTCACGTGGAACATGAAGTTGGCCAGGGAGAACTGCATCAGGAAGTCCGGCGCGGTGAAGGTCATCGTCCGGCCGGGCAGCGGCAGGTCAATCGTCGCCCCGTGGCGGCTATCCACCTGCTCCGGTTTGATCGTGTCGAGGAAGGCGACCGTCTTGGCGATCCGCTCCTTCAACTGGGCAAAAGTGGTCTCGGTGTCGGGCATGGCCGGCGCCTCGATGCCGGCAAGCCGAGCGGCCCCGCCTTTGGCGGCGTCGCTCGCCAACTGCACTTGCCGTGTGAACGGATGCATATCCGGGGCGAGCCGGGCGTCGGTGTAGGTCGAAAGCTCGACGCCATTGGCCTTTGCGTGGGCCTCGGCCTTGTCCAGAAAGCTCGAAAGGTTCTGCAGACCGCGGCGATAGGTCGGGATCGAGATTTCATAAAGCGAGACTGACAAGGCGATGCTCCAAAATTGGGACGTGGGGTGCAGATAGGGCGGCAGACCAGCGGGCGCCATGGCCGAACGGAAATTGCCCGGAATGGACGCGGCCTCGTCAGCCCCCGTGAGCGGCGCTGAGTTTGCGCCGGCTGGCTTCGCCGGCGGCGACGATGGTGTCCAGCCGATGCGCCCACCGATGCTCTTCGGCCGCGCGTCGCTGACCCCGTTGGCCGATATGAAAGGCGCCTTCGGGGTCGGCGTGCAGGCGCGCCAGCGCTTCGATGGCGTCGTCCAGGTCCTTCCATCGGAAAAGGACGATGTCTTCGCCCGCCGAGAACGCCTGATCGTAGAAGCGGCTGTAGTCCGAGAAAGCCGCCGCTCCGGCCAGCAGGGCGCTCAGCGGGCGCTCATGCGAGCCGGCTCCGAAGTTTCCGTTGGAGTTCAGCACGATGCGGGAGCGCGCCATCGCCTTCACCGCCTCCCGCATCGACAGCGGACCCAGATGGCGCGCGTTGGCGAGGGATACGCCCTCCCAGCCGTTCCCACAGACGGTGAGCGGCAAACCACTCTCACCGAGGCGCTTGATAAACTCGAAACGGCGGATCACCCGCACACGGGCGTCCACGTGGCACGCGGCGCACCGGGCGGCCTGAATCGAAGGGTCGGAAAGGTCATTATCATTGGCGACTAGAACCCGATCCAGCGCTTCGTGGGGCGGCATCCACTCCACGCTGAGGGCCAGCGCCACGGCGTCGTCGTAGACCTTGCGGACCGCGGGGGGCTGCGACTCCCAGGGCGGCGGTCCGGGCTTCTGAAAGGTGCCCGACCAAAGAATGGGAATCTGCCGTTCCACGAATTTCGAGGCCTCCAGGTCGGTGGCCGGCTCCCCGACCGCGGCGTGCGGACAGAAGGACACCGAGGCGAAGCGATCCTCCCCGAAGATCGAGCGCACCGCGTCCGCCTGCGTCGGATCGACGGTCAGGAGGCTGGTGGTTGGCGGCGTCGCGTGCAGCCGGGACGCCTGGCTGAGCACATAGTCCACGTGAAGCACGACATGGGGGGCGCCGAAGATCTGCGACATTCCCCGGCCGAGCCGATCCCGGTGTTCGCCCAGGATGTTGATGCTGAGGACGAGGTCCGACGGCGTCATGGCGGCGTCGGCGATGGCGGCCTCGACACTCGCCGCCCCGGCGAGGTCGGTGGCGACCGCGACGTCGCCCCTCGCCTCGAAGGCGGCCGCCAGTTCGTCGATGAAGGTTCTCGTCCCATCATATTGGGACGGGCCCTTGAGCAGGGAAACGCGCATCCGTCTGCCTCGCGTTTGGCCGGCGCCGCGACCGACTCACCCGCCCAGAGTTGTACGGCGGGGCGGTTGTTGGAAGCGCCGACGCCTCGCCTGACTCCAGGCCCGGGAAGAACCGAGAGGCCCCTCCCCTCACGAGCAAGCCGTCGGGCGCGCTGGAGCAAGACGGCGGGCCGCTGCGGGGCTAGTCTGGCGCTCTGAAGTCGACAACCCGGACACCCGCCGCCATGGACGCCATCACCGCCGTCAAGCACCGCCCGCTGAAGCCCGGCTTCGGGGCCGAGATACTGGATGTGGACCTGGCCCGGGCCGACGACGCCACCCTCGATGGCGTGGTGGCGGCCTTTCAGGCGACCGGGGCGATCCTGGTGCGCGGCCAGTCGATGCAGCCGGCGGACCTGATGCGGTTCATCTCGCGGTTCGGCGAGGCCGAGGACCACACCCTGGTCGAGAACACCCTGCCCGGCTTTCCGAAGATCTATGTGCTGTCCAATCGGGTCGACGAGGCCGGCAAGCCGATCGGCGCCCACAACGACGGCATCGGCTGGCACACCGACTACAGCTACAAGGCCGAGCCGGTGATGAGCACCATGCTCTACGCCGTCGAGGTGCCGCCGGAAGGCAGCGACACCCTGCTCGCCGACTGCTGCGCGGCCTGGAACGCCCTGTCGCCGGAGCGCCAGGCGGAGCTCGACGGCAAGGTTGTCCATCACAGCTGGCGCCACTTCATGGCCACCCGCGAGTACAATCGCATGGAGGATCCGCCCGAGCAGCTGCTGCGGGAGAACCCGGACGTCTTCCATCCGCTGGTGCGCACCCACCCCTCGGACGGGCGCAAGGCGCTGTTCCCGTCCACCGGCACGGTCAAGGGCGTGGTCGGCATGGCCGACGCCGACGGGGTCAAGCTGGTGGAGGATCTGGTCGAGTTCGCCACCCAGGACCCGTTCGTGTTCCGCCACAAATGGCGTGAGGGCGATATTCTCATGTGGGACAACCGCTGCACCCTGCACACCGGCACCCTCTATGACGACGCCAAGTATTTCCGGGTGATGCACCGGCTGTGGGTCAAGGGCGAGCGGCCGTTCTGATGACCAACTGGCTGATCACCGGCGTCGGTTCGGGTCTCGGCAAGGCGCTGGCGGCGGCGGCGCTCGCCCGGGGCGACCGGGTGGCGGGAACCGCGCGGCGAGCCGAAGACGTCGAGGCGTTCAGCGCCAGCGCCGACGGCGCCGCGCTGGGTTACCAGTTGGACCTCGGCGACGCCTCGCTGCTGGGCGATGTCGTCGAGGCGGCGGACCTGGCGCTGGGCGGCATCGACGTGCTGGTCAACAACGCCGGCTACGGCCTGGTGGGCGCGGTCGAGGAAGCCAGCCTGGCGGAGATCCGCGAGCAGTTCGAGGTCAATGTGTTCGCCCCGATCGCGCTGATCCAGGCGGTGCTGCCGTTGATGCGCGCCCGCCGGGCCGGGCGGATCATCAACATCACCTCGGTCAGCGGCGTCGCCGCCTGGGCCGGCACCGGCATCTACTGCGGCAGCAAATACGCCCTCGAAGGCGTCACCCAGACCCTGGCCCAGGAGGTCGCCGAGCTGGGGATCAGGGTGACCAATATCGAGCCCGGCGGCATGCGCACCGACTACGCCGGCCGATCGCTCAGGCAAACCCAGGCGGTGATCGACGACTACGATGGCGCGGCGCGAGACGCCCGGCGGATCCTGGCGGCCCACGGCGGTCACGAACCCGGCGATCCGGCGCGCATCGCCGCGGCCATCCTGAAGGTCGCCGACGCCGAGAACCCGCCGCTGCAGCTGCTGCTGGGCGCCGACGCGATGCTCTACGCCACCCGCGACCGGGCCCGGTTCGAGGCCGAGATGGGCCAGTGGGCGACGCTGACCCTGTCGACCGGGTTTCCCGAGGGCTGAGGCCGGCGGTGGTTGACTCGGACCCCGGCGGCGACAAGCTTCGCCGATGGGCTTGAACTGGCGCTCGCTGTTTCCCGGAAAACGCAGGCCGTCGGCCGGGGCGCCCGCGACGCCGTTCCGCGCCCTCGGCGAAGCCACCCCGGCGGCCTGGGCGGCGGTGATCGAGGCGGACCGGGCGTTCGCCCGCGGCCTGCCGGACTGGTTGATCGAGCACATGCAACTGCTCAGAAACGACACTCACGGCTTCCAGATCGACCGGCTCGAGCACTGCCTGCAGACCGCCACCCGGGCCCACCGTGACGGGCGCGACGAGGAATATGTCACCTGCGCGCTGTTCCACGACCTGGGCGCGGCCCTGGCGCCCGATGATCACGCCGAGTTCGCCGCCATGATCCTGCGGCCCTACATCGCCGAGCAAAACCACTGGATGCTGCGCCATCACGCGCTGTTCCAGAGCTACCACTACGCCCATTTCACCGGCGGCGATCGCAACGTGCGCGAGCGGTTTCGCCGCCACCGGCATTTCCAGCAGACCCTCGACTTCTGCGAACTCTACGACCAGCCGGCCTTCGATCCGGCCTATCGGTCGATGACGCTGGAGGACTTCCGGCCGATGGTGCGCCGGGTGCTGAGCGAGCGCCGCGGCTGATGGCGCACGACGCCCGGGGCGAGGTCCTGATCATCGGCGCCGGACCGGCGGGACTGGCGGTGTCGCACGGCTATCGCGGACGCTCGCGGATCCTGGAGCGGGACGACGAGGTCGGCGGGCTCTGCCGCTCGATCGAATTCGGCGGCGGCGTGTTCGACATCGGCGGCCACTCCTTCCATTCGCCGCACCCGGAGGTGCTGGCGCTGGTTGATCGGCTGATGGCCGGTCGCTGGCATACCCAGCCCCGCGACGCACGGGTATTCCACGACGGCCAGCTGATCGACTACCCGTTCCAGCAGCATTTCCAGCAGCTGCGCGATCCGGCGATCGTGGCCGACTGCCGCCGCCACCTGCCCTCGCCCGGCGCGGCGGTGAGCGCGGACAATTTCGAGGACTGGATCGTGCAGCGCTTCGGCGCCGGCGTCGCCCGCCACTTCATGCTGCCGTACAATCGCAAGCTCTGGGCGCGGGACCTGCGTCGGATGAGCTGCGAATGGGTCGGCCAGCGCATCGCCGGCGGCGAGGCCGGCGCGCCATCCGCCACGACGCCGGAGCGGCGGCCACTGCAGTCGCGGGACGAGGTCGGCTATCCGGCGGACGGGGGATTCGTCGAGATTTACCGGGCCCTGGCGCGCCAGGCGGGGCCGATCGAGTTCGGCCGGGCGGTGGTCGCCATCGACCCGGCCGCCCGCACCGTCCGCACCGGCGACGGCCAGGTCTGGCCGTGGGATCGGCTGGTCTCGACCATGCCGCTGCCGGCGCTGCTGCGCGCCACCCTGGGCTGCCCGCCCGAGCTGATCGTCGAGGCCGGGCGGCTGGAGTTCGTCTCGCTGAAGGTGCTGATGATCCTGGTGGGGCGGCCGCTGGGCGACCAGCCGCAGCGCGTCTATGTGGCCGACCCGGCGATCCCGACGCACAAGGCAGCCTTCAACCATACCGCCTCGCCCAGCCTGCGCCGCCGCCCGGCGCACGCGGTGATGTGCGAGATCGCCTACTCCCAAAACAAGCGCCTGGCGCCCGACGATGACCTGGAGCGGGTCACCGTCGACTGGCTGGTCGACGCCGGGCTGATCGGCGACCGGGCCGACGTGGCCGAGACCCGGATGCTCGACATCGCGTACGGATATCCGGTCTACACCCCGGAGCGACCGCGCATCCTGGAGCGGATCCGAGCCTATCTGGAGCCGCTCGGCATCTTCACGCTCGGCCGCTTCGGCGCCTGGGAATACGTCAACTCCGACAATTGCCTCTGGCAGGGCGCCCGGCTGGCCGACCGGTTGATGGCAGGCGAGGCCAGACACGCGCCGGATTCAGGTGCGGCGCTCGCGACGCCGCGCTAGGTGTGTCGGATGCGGCACGAAGACATCGTCATCCAGGATCGCGAGGAGCTGTTCTATCTGCTCTGCGAGGCAGCGGAGTTCGAGCACTCCGTCATGTGCAGCTACCTCTACGCCATGTGGAGCCTGAAGCGGGACGTCGCCGAAGGGGTGACGTCGGCGGAGCTGGAGGCGATCGGCCGCTGGCGGGCCTCGCTGCGACAGGTGGCCTTGGAGGAGATGCTGCACCTGTCTCTGGTCAACAACATCCTGGCCTCCACCGGCGCCTCGCCGCACCTGTGGCGGCCGGAGTTTCCGGTGGCCTGCGGCTGGTTCCCGTCGGACGTGGTGATGCGGCTGTCGCCCTTCGGCCACGAGAGCCTGGACCATTTCATGTACATCGAGCGGCCCGAGGGCATCGAGCTGGTCGACGGGGCCGGTTTCGACCACCCGGCGCACCATCCCAGGGCCTCGCGCCCGGACCTCTTGACCCCGACCCCGCGCGACTATGTCAGCCAGGGGCAGCTCTATCACGGCATCCTGCGCGGCCTGGCCAGCCTGGCCGAGGAGATCGGCGAGGAGAACGTCTTCGTCGGCCACGGCGAGGCGCAGGTGGGCGCTGCGGAGATGGGGCTGCCGGGTCTGTTCAAGGTCGACAGCCTGGCGGCGGCGCGCAAGGCGGTCGAAGAGATCGTGCTGCAGGGCGAAGGCGCGCCGGCGCACCGGGAAGGCTCGCACTACCAGCGCTTCGCGGCCATAAAGGCCGAGCTGACGGCGATGCAGGCGATCCGGCCCGAGTTCCAGCCCGCCCGGCCGGTACTGGAGAACCCCTGCCTGGACAATCCCCTCACCCGCCCGGAGGTCAACGTCATCTGCGATCCGCTGACCGCCAAGGTCGTCGACCTGGGCAACGCGGTCTATTCGCTGATGATGCGCACCTTCGCCCAGGTGTTCTCGCCGGCTCCCCTGCCCCGGCAACTGCGCGTCGGCCTGGCGGCGGAGGCCACCGAGCTGATGTACGCCATGAGCTTCGTCGGCGAAGTGGCGACCCGGCTGCCCTCCGGCCCGACCCACCCGGGCGCGGCCGCCGGCCTGACCTTCGCCTTGACCCTGTCGTCCGGCCAGCTGGTGCAGCGCTGCGCGGCGCAGATCCTCAGCGAGCGCGCCCGGGAACTGGCCGGCGCCGCGGCGGCGCTGGAGGCGCACGCGCCATTGGCCGGGGTCGCCGCCCGGCTGCGCGGCCTCGCCGACCGTTTCGCCGCCCTGCACGAGCGGTTCGAGGAGCATCTGACCCTTGCCGTGGACGCCCTGGCGCAGGTCGCGGCGCCGCCCGAGCCGGCGCCGGCCGCCGCCACAACCGATCCGGACGATCCCAACGTCGCCTCGACGCCGCAAATCACCCTGCGCTTCGACGCCAGCCGCTGCATCCACTCGCGCCACTGTGTGCTGGGCGCGCCCAGCGTGTTCCTGGCCAACGTCAAGGGACCCTGGCTGCATCCGGAGACGGTGTCGGCGGAGCGCTGCGCCGAAATCGCCCACGACTGCCCGTCCGGCGCAATCACCTATCAGCGCCGCGACGGCGGGCCGCAGGAGGCTGCGCCGGCGGTGAACGTGCTGAAGGTGCGTGAGAACGGGCCCTACGCCGTCCACGCCCAGATCGAGATCGCCGGAGTCGGTTCGATGTTCCGGGCGACCCTGTGCCGATGCGGCAAGTCGGCCAACAAGCCGTTCTGCGACAACAGCCACCTGGCGGCGGGCTTCACGGCGACGGGTGAGCCGCCGACGCAAGACTCCCAGCCGTTGGCGGAACGCGCCGGCGTGCTGGCGATCACCCCGCTCACCGACGGACCGCTGCAGGTGGTAGGCAGCCTGGAGATCTGCTCCGGCACCGGCCGCACCATCACCCGCTGCGAGACCACCCGGCTCTGCCGCTGCGGCGGTTCGGCCAACAAGCCGTTCTGCGACGGGACGCACGTGAAGATCGGCTTCCGCTCGGAGGCGCCGATGGCGGAGACGGCGGACGACCGACCGGCGCTGTAGGCGGCGGGGCGTCAGGTTCGTTACGGTGACCACCTCCTTCGTCGGTCATAGCCGGGCGTAAGTCCCGGCTGGCGATTATGCCTTTCGCAAACCACGGAGTTTGTGACGGGGTTTGTGATATGAGTCGCGCGTGGGGTCTTTCCGCCTACCGCCGCCGAATCCGCTCACCACGATCTGCGTCTGGATCGCGGCTATCTTCATTGCGATTCGAGAGGGCGCCGAGAAAACACACGTCCTCCCAGGCCTCGTAAGCGCTATGAGCGGCATGTGGAGTTACCTGCCTCTGGCGCTGCTGGTCTTCGCCGCAGCGGTCTACCTAGTGAACCTATTCAGGCCACACCGGGGCTTGGCGACTCATGCCGAGCTTCGCCTTTGGTGCCAAGGGACCGCCCATCCCCCTACGCAGCTATCCCAGACCAACATTTGGCGGTGGTTCATGATGACCGCCGTGGCTCAAGTGATGCCCCCTGGGAGCGGTCCGCCAGGATTCACCTCCGGGCCGATCGGCGCGGGGATGTCGGCAGGCGCCGTCATCCTCAATCACACTCTCTATCTGACGTTTGATCGTCCGATGAGCGTTGGAACGATGGTAATTACGTCTCCTGACATGACCGTTCCGCTTCACGAGGTGAAAGACTTCTCGTCTAGGTCGGCGGTCATCTCATTCGGCAGTGGAATCCCAGCGGGTACGCTTGTCGTGACTGTCAGGCCTTAGGGTTCCATCCTTGGCCTTGGCGCTGTAGCCACCGCCTTCATCGCGCCTAGCAGCTCCTACGGGTCTCGCAGTTCCGTCCGGCGCTCCCGTAGGGCGAATGGAAGAAGCCCGGTCCAACGCATTGCGCCAGAACGATGACGACGCCGAGAAGGATGATCGCCGTCCAGATGAACGGTAGCGCCTGGGCGTACCAGCCAACCGGCTTCTGGCGCTCGGCTTTCGTCAATCAGTCTTCGGCGTTTTCGCCGCCTTCGGGGCGTTCGCTACCCTAGCCACCTTAGCCTTGAAGGCTTCTTCGTCCTCGTCACACTCCAACTCGCGGGCGAGTTGTTCGAAGCTCTTTCGCGAATCACGAGTGGGTGTGCGATTTTGGGCGGTCATGGCCGGGTTTCCAGATTTCGGCGCGGATCGGCTCGGTGATTATGCATCATTCACCGACGAACGCAGTATTGCCGGCCACCGATATATGATCATCGGGGGAGTGACGTGCCGCTCGGCCCACGCCGCAAGTTGGGGTGGGGCGCTCGAAAACGCTCGAAGAGCGCGCCCCCGCGCTACATCGGCTTCTCGCCCGCCACCGTCACCCGGAAGCCCGAGCGGGTCTGCGGGAAATAGTCCCAGACGGCCAGGTGCTGGGTGCAGCGGTTGTCCCAGAAGGCCACCGAGTTGGGGCGCCAGCGGAAGCGGACGTGGAAATTCGGGTTCATCACGTGCCGGTAGAGGTACTGAAGGATCGCATCGCTCTCCTCCTTGCCCACCCCGACGATCTCGGTGACGTAGGAGGAATTGACGTAGAGGCTCTTCTTGCCGGTCACCGGGTGGGTGCGGACGATCGGGTGGACCGAGGTGTTGTATTTCTTGTCCACGTCGGGAAACAGCGGCCGGTAGACGTGCTCGCCGTCGTGCACGGCGCTCATCCCCTCCAGGTACTGCTTCATCTTCGGCGAGAGGGCGTCGTAGGCGGCGTACATGCTGGCGAACATGGTGTCGCCGCCGACCTCCGGGACGATCGGCAGATAGAGGATCGAGCCCATCGGCGGGATCGGATCGCAGGTGAGATCCGAATGCCAGTTCTCGCCGGCGACGTTCTTGGAGTTCTCGTCGGCGTGGATCGGCACGATCTCCGGATAGTCGGGCAGGCCCGCGACGCCGGAATGGATCACCAGGTCGCCGAAGGTGCGGCCGAAGCGGATGTGGCTCTCGTGGTCCAGGTGCTGGTCGCGGAAGAAGATCACCTGGTAGTCGGCGATGGCGTCCTTCAACTCCTCCGCCTGCCGGTTGCTCAGCGGCTTGGAAAGGTCGACCCCGCCGATCTCCGCGCCGATGCGCAAGGTGAGCGGCTTAATCTCCAGCACTTCGTAGCTCATCGTTCACTCCCGGGATGAGGGCGTCGTTTCATGCGTCCCCGAATGGATTGTCGCCATAGACCGGCGCGGCGCGGGCCGTCGAGGGCCCCGCTTCGGCCCGGCCACAGACCGCCAGGGCGGTCAGGGCGTAGACCAGGGCGCTGTCGGCCAGGTCCTTCGGGCGCGGACGCCAGCGCTTGAAACCGGTGGTGATCGCCGGGATCCGCTGCATGTTGAAGACATTGTGGTCGCGCCACATGCTGGAAAACACCGGCGCGGCGCGCTCGACCGGGTGGCCGAGGGTCAGCCGGGTGGCGGCGTCGACCGCGCCCACCAGCGGCGCCACCTCGCCGGCGTCGGCCTCGAAGCCGTGGCGGACCACCACCGGCTCGATCTCGATCTCGCCCAATCCCTCCTCGGCGACCAGGCGCTCCAGGTCATGCAGGATCTCGGCCACCTGCTGACGAGGGGTCAGGCCGACCTCCAGGTAGAGATTGCACACCTCGGTGCCGGCGCCGAAGGCGTAGGGCACGCCGCCGCGAATGGCGGCGATCTGAGTCTTCGGCACGGCGACGCCGCCCTGGCTCTCGTAGCGGTTGGCGACCTCATAGGCCCGGCCCCAGCGGTTCAGCGCCGCGATCACCTTGCCCAGGCGATAGATCGGGTTGGGGTGGTCGTAGGGGTCTTCCGGATGGGTCAGCAGCGGGGTGAAGATCGCCTCGCCCAGCAGCCGGATGCGCCAGACCGAATAGCCGCAGCCGACCCAGGTGAGGCCGAAATCGCAGCCCTCGGCGGCGATGGCGTAGTCCGGGGCGACGCCGCCATGATGGAACAGGTAGTGGGCGCCGATGTCCTTGCCCATGTAGGCGACGCCCCGGTTCTCCTCGATCGGCTCGGGTCCGATCT
>Ga0302320_10022649_pt1 | contig 12388 bp, 13 predicted proteins | sample Bog_T0_3_FD_202130 | JGI IMG/M metagenome (GOLD analysis project Ga0302320, IMG submission 202130) | Peat permafrost microbial communities from Stordalen Mire near Abisko, Sweden - Bog_T0_3 | ecosystem: Environmental > Terrestrial > Soil > Wetlands > Peat | place: Sweden: Abisko, Stordalen Mire...
TTAGAATTCTTGGGTAAAGGCCGGAAGAGCGAAAATGGAGCCAATGAGTGGGGTTGAACCACCGACCTACGGTTTACGAAACCGTTGCTCTACCACTGAGCTACATTGGCGTCCGAGATCAAACAAAGGTACGACCACTAGGACGAATAGCAAAGCCGTTTTGGCTCAATTCGTCAAGCCGAACATGCCGCTGAAACACCCGTGAAATTCCGATTTGTGCCAAAATACGCGAAAAGGAGTGGAATGGAGCGGGAAAGAAAATCATGCGGTGGGCAAGACGATTCTGCTGGGACAACGTTTGAAGGCTAATGCCATGTATCGATTGAATGCGCTCCTACGACGGCGTGCAGGGGACTGCCCGCCCTACCATTAGACCTTCTTTCGACGGGTTAAGCGGGCTTTTCTGGCCGCGGCGCCACAGATTTTTCTTCCGCAGGGGGCCCAAAGCTGGCATAAGCTTCGCGCGGCCATATTATGAATTCCTCAACCACCAGCCAATCGGCGGATGATATTTTGACCCAGCAATTGGAGCAGGCGGCGCGGGCATTCGTGGTGCGGCGCAATGCGGGCAAAACGGTCATTGCCGGCTATCCGTGGTTTTTGGATTGGGGCCGGGACTCGCTCATTTGCGCGCGGGGCCTGATCGCCGCCGGGATGACCAGCGAGGTCAAACAGTTGCTGCTGACCTTCGCCCGTTTTGAAAAGGACGGGACGTTGCCCAATACCATTCACGGGAATGACGTTTCCAATCGCGACACTTCCGACGCGCCGTTGTGGTTTGCGGTGGTGTGTGACGAACTCTCCCAAATTGATCCGGCGCCAGAAGATTTTTTTGACACGGTGGTGGATGGGAAGCGAACGCTGTTGGAGATCTTGGTCAGCATCGCGGAGAATTATGCCAAGGGAACGCCGAATGGGATTCACATGGACCCCGATTCGGCCCTGATCTGGAGCCCAAGTCATTTTACGTGGATGGATACCAATTATCCGGCGGGCACGCCGCGCGAGGGGTATCCCATCGAGATTCAAGTGCTTTGGATTCGCCTGCTGCGGTTGCTGGAAAAAATCACCCCGCCAGCCGGCCAGAAAAAATGGCAAGCCCTGGCCATTCACGCGACGGCTTCGCTGGACAAGCTGTTTTGGCTGGAAGACGAGGGATGGTTTGCTGACGTTTTGTTGGGCGGTTCCCGGGTCATTGCCCATGACGCGACCGTCGGTGATGCGTTGCGCAACAATTGTCTCTTTGCCACCAGCCTTGGGTTGATCACCGGCGTGCGCGCCAAACGGTGTGTCAATGCTGCGCAGAAATACCTGGTCGTTCCCGGAGGTTTGCGGACGTTGGCGCCGTTACCGGTCAAGACCCCGCTCCCGGTGGTGCGCGATGGTCATCTGCTCAATAATCCGGCGGAACCGTATTGGCCGCGCTATGAGGGCGACGAGGATACGCGCCGGAAACCCGCCTATCATAACGGCACGGCGTGGACGTGGACGTTCCCTAGTTTCTGCGAAGCGCTGGTGCGGGCGTGGGAATTTGATGCGAACGCGATTGCCACGGCGAAAAGTTATCTCAGCAGCACCGAACTGGTTTTGAATCACGGTTGCCTCGGCCAAGTACCGGAAATTCTTGATGGTGACGCCCCGCACACCCAGCGCGGTTGCGATGCGCAGGCATGGGGCGTGACCGAAACCCTGCGGGTCTGGAAATGGCTGAATGAACTCGGAAAGGCCAATCCCCGCTAGTTTTTCACTGACTCAGCACGTGGCCGGCGACGGAACAGGTGGGATTATCCTCGACGGCGTGGATGATATAACGGCCCCCGACGGGGCAGACGGGGAAGCCGTCCGGCAGGTAGGGCAGCAAATCCAGGATGGTGGGGACGGCGTTTAAACCTTTGCGTTTATCAATGGCCCACTGTTGTTTCGCGGCATCGATCAGGCGAAGATTGTTGATGCATTCATTTCGTTGCGCCACCGCCAAGGGCACCGCCAACGTTCCGTCGGCATTGGTGGTGGAGCTGTCGTCCAATTGCATCTGCTGCTGCATCAGATCTTGTTGCTGACTCGCCAGTTCGCGGGTGGCATCAAGATCGGAAGCCAGTTGGGCGTTGGTTCCGCTGAGCGCCTTGACGGTTTCGAGGGCGGCGTTGAGTTTGAGGAAAATGGTGTTGTTCTCCCGGCGGAGGCGGGCGAGCTCATTGCTTTGCACAATGGCGGAGGACGTCCGAAACTGATCCATCTCCTGATGAAGGATGGCCAGCTGCTGCTGCGCGTCCAGCAGCTGGCTCTGGACGGCGCGTTTCTGTTGGTTGGTGGTGAAGAGCAGTCCCTCACCTGCGAGAAGCAGGACGATGCACGTCCACAGAATCCAGCGTTTTGGGTTCATCCACCTGTTTTGTCGCTGTTTCCCGCACCGCCGTCAAACAAGAAATCCAAAAATCCCTGAAAAGAGGGCGCAACACTTGCCCGGAACCGGAAAACGAGGTGTACATCTCCAATGACATGCGTTATCTCACTCCTCACCCCTTCCCCTCTCTTCGTTGAGAGGAGGGTGCCGCGCTGGACAATCTCCAGTATTTTTTCGTCTTCCGGCACATCAGCCTTTTGCGATTCATGGATGGTGAGCAGGTCCGAACGGAATTAGGAATTCCTTTTGAGCCGAAAGCGGCTTCCGAAAGCGGAAACGTTCAGCCGCCGCGATCCGTTGCCAAAACGTTTCCAAAAAATATTTTTGCACTGCGGGCGGCGAGCGTTATGATGTTTCTTTCGCTATTTGGAATATTTGAACTGTGAGATGAAACATTTGTTGTCTTTAGAAAAATTGCCGGCAGCGGATATCGAGAAAATCCTGCGGGACACCGTGATCTTCAAGCGTGAACGCGGTAGACATTCCACCCAGCCTTTGAAGGGGCAAACCTGGGCGCTGGTGTTCTCCAAATCGTCCACCCGCACCCGGGTGTCGTTCGAAGTGGGAATCAGCGAACTGGGCGGCCGCCCCATGTTTCTCAGTTCAAATGACATCCAGCTTGGCCGCGGCGAGCCCATCAAGGACACGGCGCGCGTTCTGGGCCGCATGATTCATGGGGCCGTGATCCGGACGTATGCCCAGGCGGATGTGGAGGAGTTCGCGGAATATTCCCGGCTGCCCACGATCAATGCGCTGACGGATGACGAGCATCCGTGCCAGATCATCACGGATATTTTTACCTTTGAGGAGAAACGCGGGCCGATCGCCGGCAAGGTGGTGACATTTGTGGGGGACGGCGCGTGTAATGTGCCGATCTCCTGGATTTTTGCCGCGGCCAAGCTGGGCTTTGAATTGCGGATTGCGGCCCCGAAAGCTTTTCAGCCTTCCGCGGAAATATTGCAGCGCGCCGGTGGCAATATCGTTTGCACGGAAGATTTGAAGGCGGCGGCCCGGGGCGCGGATTTGCTTTATACTGACGTGTGGGTTTCCATGGGCAAGGAATCCGAAGCGGCGGAGCGGATCAAAGTGCTCGGCGGTTACCAGATCAATGCGGAGTTGGTCCAGCTGGCCAAGCCGGGCGCGCTGGTGATGCACTGTCTGCCGGCGTACCGCGGCAAGGAAATCGATGAAGCAACGTTTGAAGCAAATGCGGATACGATTTTCACGCAGGCCGAGAACCGCCTGCATGTGCAAAAATCCGTTTTGAATTGGTCGGTATCCTGACTTGAACCGGCGGCTCAGGCCTCTTCGTCTTCTTCGAAGGCCTGGGCGGGGCCGTTGGAGTATTGCCGTAAATATTTAACGGCGACCTTGAGATCTTTCGGCCAGGGGGCGGTGATGGTGATATTCTCGTTGGTAAAGGGATGCACCAGGGATAATTCTTCCGCGTGGAGGGCCACCCGGGAGAGGAGCGGGCGCTCTTCCCGTCCGGGTTTCAGGCGATAACCGGGTTTCAACCGCGAAAGCCAGAGAAATTTTCCGCCATACAGCTCATCGCCGACCAGCTTCATTCCGGCGTAAGTGACGTGAACGCGAATTTGATGGGTGCGTCCCGTCAGGGGTTCGCAGCGGAGGAGGGCGTAGCCGTGCCGGGGGAAGTCTTCGAGAAGTTCGAACTTGGTCAGAGAGCGTTTCCCCTCCTTTTGGTCGATGCGCATCATTCCCAACTTGACGGGGTGGGGGGAGAGCTTGGCGTCCACTTCGAACGGCGAGGCGGGGACGTTGCCGCGCACGAGGGCGACATATTTTTTGGCGGCCTTTTCGGAGCCGAACAAATTGGCGAGCGCGACGAGGGCTGGCTTGTTTTTAGCCAGCAGAATGACGCCGCTGGTTTCGAAATCGAGACGATGGGCGTTGCTGAGGTAGGTCAGGTTTCGGGACGCGGCCCAAGGCTTGCCGGCGGCGATGCCTTCGTGCAGCAGCCGCATCAGATTTGGCCGCGACGCATCATAGCGATCGGGCGAAGTCAACATGCGGGCGGGTTTGTCCAGGGCCAGCAAGTGCTCGTCTTCGTGAAGGACAGGGATCTCCCAAAACTCCTTGGTGGTGGGGGACGATAACTTGATGGCGGCAGTCACAAGCTATTGGGCGGCGTTTGCGCCGGCCGCTTGTTCGCGGAAATAACTCGTGCCACGCAATTCACGGTTGGCCTCGCCATTGAGCCAGAGGTTAAAGGCTTCACTTTCCCGGGTGTGGCGGAGTTGGGTGGTGAATTGGGGCAATTCGGTCTGCTTCTGGCTTTCGTCGACGGGCAGCAGGGATTTTACATAGACGAGGAAGCCGCCGTCCGGGGTGGGAACGAACTGGCTGGCATGGCCGGGCTCTGTCCCAAAGGCCACGTACTTGAGGGCCGAAAGTTCATTGCGCTGTTCGAATCCGGGGACGCTTTCGGTGCTTTGGGAAAAGGCGGGCAACGCTTCGGGCTTCAAACCGGCGGAGCTGGCGGCCGAGGCGAAACTCTTTTTGACCGCCAATTGAATAGGCAGCTGAACTTGCACGAAATTAGTTCCCGCCTGACGGGCGAGGTAGGCGGCGGAAAGCCGTTGGTAATCCCGGGTGACTTGGGATTCAATCTCGGACAACGGCGGGATCTCACTGGGCAATTTTTTGGCAAGGGCGATGATATAATAGGCATCCGCTCCGGCGATGGGGCTGGAAATGGGCTCGTCCGAGTTCAATTGGAAGGCGATCTTGGTCAGCTCGTCCGGGGCATAGAATTCTGCCGGGCCATAATCCGCACTGAAGGGGGCGGTGACGTGAACTTCAAGGCCGCTCTTGGCGGCGACTTGATCGAGGAACTCAGGCTTCACGGTGGAGGAATCAACCGCGGAAATGGAACTTTCAAAGTTGTTGGCATTTGTCCGGGCATAGAGGCCAGCCTTTTGGCGCAGGAGGGAATCGCGAATCTTGTCCTTGGCCTCGGCCTCCGTTTTGGCTTCGGGCACGGCGCTCATGCCGTATTGCGCATAAACATTGTTAACGGCGGATTCCAAATTCGTGGAAAAATCCGCTTTGGCGGTCGCCAGATAATTGCTGACCGGGAACTCGACGTACCTGATTTGCACGCGGTCGGGCAGGCGGTATTCCGCGAGGTAATTGCTGTAGAATCGGGAGATCGCCTGAGGCGTGGTGGTGACTTGGGACAGATAATTGGAGGCGGAGAAGAACACCGCATCGGCCGAGACTTCCTGGCGTTCGCGGTCATAGAGCAATCCCGCTTCCTGCGGCGAAATAATCTGGCCGGGTACGCCGTAAGTTTTAACCAATTGTTGAATGGCGATATCGTTGCGAACGTAGCGTTCAAAGTCTGCCGCGGTCAATTTAGCGGGCCCCAACACATACTGCTCAAACTGTTCCATGGGGATGGATTTGGTATTGGAATGAAACATCTTAACGAGGCCCGGGGAACTCAATAGTTCCTGGGCTCCGGCCACAACGGCGTCTTCGCCAACCTGGATACCCATTTTGGCGGCTTTGCGGAACATCAGGAGGCGGATATAGGTTTCCCGCTCAATGTCCTGGGTGGTAATATTGGCCTTTCCTTCGGGCCATGAACCGTAATGGGTAAAATAGAACAGGCGGAATTCGGACTTGGCATCCATGTAGTCCTGCGGCGTCACTTCGGCGCCGTAGATTTTGCCATAGCCATTGGCGCCACCGGCTCCGCCGCGGGTTGCCGGAGCGGCTCCCCACCAGATAAATGAAACGATCGTGGCGGTGATAATGACCGCCCACAACCATTTTGAGTGCTTACGAATTGTTCCAATCATAGTGAAAAATGAACGGGGAGCCTAGCTTGACAGGGCGGACAAGGCAAACGAAAAGCGACCAACGGTTTTATGCGCCGGGCGCAGATCAAGAACCTTGCGGCGGGGCGAAGGAGGCCGAGGGCGGAATTGGGTGCGGCACGAGGGGAGATTTTTCCATTAAAAAAATTTACACGGTTAAAATGGCTTAAATTCGCTTAAAATGGCTTAACCAGCGTGACGCTGGACCCAATAAGAGAAAGTATGAAGGCTGAATTATGAAAAGGCCGACGGGCGACCGAGGGCTGGGAAGGGAGCGGCGTGGCTGGTGATTAGATGATTCAAATGGACTCATAGATTTTTTGGTCCCAGCATACACTGGGATTTGGAATATGCACGTTAGCGGGAAACGCGAAAAAAAGTATGAATTTTGAGGTAACACTGGCCGGCGGCCTTTTATCCCTTCAGCCACCCGGCGACGTCTTTGGCTGAGTAGGTGATGAGAATATCGGCGCCGGCGCGGCGCATGGCCAGCAGGCTTTCCAAGGTGACGGCCCGCTCATCGATCCAGCCTTGGGCGGCGGCGGCTTTGATCATCGAATACTCGCCGCTGACGGAATAAGCGGCGGTGGGGAGGCCAAACTCGGTTTTCACCTGGTGAATGATGTCCAAATAGGCCAAGGCGGGTTTGACCATGACAATATCTGCGCCTTCGGCAATGTCCAAGGCGGTCTCACGCAAGGCTTCCCGGGCATTGGCGGCGTCCATCTGGTAACTGCGACGATCGCCAAATTTGGGGGCCGATTCCGCCGCATCCCGGAAGGGACCATAAAAGGCCGAAGCAAACTTGGCCGCATAACTCATGATGGGGGTGTCCGCAAAACCGGCTTTATCCAGACCGGCGCGGATCGCCCGCACCCGTCCGTCCATCATATCGCTGGGGGCCACAATATCCGCCCCGGCCGCAGCATGGCTGACGGTGGTGCGCGCCAGCAAGTCGAGGGAAACATCGTTCAAAATCTTGCCATTGCGGACAATGCCACAGTGGCCGTGTGCCATGTATTCACAAAGGCAGACATCCGTAACCACCATGAGGGAGGGCAGCTCTTTTTTGAGCAGGCGCGTGACCTGTTGAACGATGCCATTTTTGGCATAGGCGCCGCTGGCGCGATCATCCTTTTTATCGGGAATACCAAACAACAGCACAGCGGGAATACCAGCGGCATGGGCGGCGGCGGCTTCGCGGACGATTTCATCGGGTGAAAGCTGGAAAACGCCGGGCATGGATTTGATGGGCTGGCGGAACTTGCGGCCGGCCCGGGCGAACAAGGGTAAAATAAGTTGGGCGACATTCAGGTGCGTTTCGGCCACCAAGGCGCGCAGGGCGGGCGATTGGCGCAATCGGCGGGGACGGATGACGGGGAATCCAGGCAAATTCATAGGGGCAGTGTAGATTTTAACCGGGATCGGCAAAAGCGGAAAAGTGGGATAGGGGAAAGGGGGGCGCCGGGATGTGCCAAAGGGAAAGTGAACCGACGGGACGGTATTTGCGCGGGGTACGCGAAGGCAAAGAGCAGCCGGACGTTTGAAACGGAATAAGCCGGAGCCGAGACCTTTCGGACCGCGCTGCGGATATGCAGCTCCATCGGAGCGACCTCATTGTAGAAACGCCATCCCCAACCCTTCATTTTAGCGCCGTAGGTGCGGCCTCGTCCGGGCTGTATCGCTGGCCGATACAATGTTATCGAGGGAAACAGAATAGGCGGCCCCGACGGGGCTTGGATATTTGCAGGCATGTTTCTACAGATAGGTCGCGCCTACGGCGCTGCAAAGGCGGGGTGCGCCTTGGTTCGTCTTTTTTCGGTTTTGGCAAATTTCGCATCGTTTCGGCGGAGGGTGCCCGCTAAATTGACGGCATGTTATCGCCCAAACCCTGGCGCCTTGATGCTGTGCTGCAGCTATTGGCGGGCATTTTTGTCAGCATGCTGGCTGGCAGCATCGTGATCGGCGTGCTGCATCATGCGGGGGTGGCGGGTTTCCGGGGCGAAGAGGGGTTGGGGATGATTCTGGTGGGCACTTTGTGCCTGCATGGGACCGCGCTGGTTTTAATCCATTTCTTTCTATGCTATCATCAAGTGAGCTGGAGCGACGCGTTGGGATGGGGGAAGGGACATTTTCGGCAGCTGATCGGCCCGATGATCCTGACAGTTGCTTTTATCCTGCCGGTGGCCGGTTTTCTCCAAATGGTTTCTTACGCATTATTGACCCAGCTGGGCCATCCGCCCAAAGAACAGGAAGCGGTGGCATTGTTCTCCAAATCGGGATCGAATTTAAGCACGGCGTATTTGATTTTTTTCGCGGTGATGCTGGCGCCGGTGGCGGAGGAGCTTGTTTTTCGGGGCATTCTGTACCCGTTCATCAAGCAACTGGGCTTTCCCAAACTTGCGCTGGTGGGGGTGAGCCTGGCGTTCGCTTCCATTCACGGCAGCCTGGTGATTCTGGTTCCGCTATTTGTCTTTGCGCTGGCGCAGACCTGGCTTTATGAAAAGACCGACTGCCTCTTCGCGCCGATGATCACCCACGCGACTTTCAACCTATCGAATCTCTTGATTATGTTCGCCACGGGAACCCTGTCGCAGGCGAACGGAGTTCATCCATGAAAGAGTTCGACCTGATTGCTCTTTTGACGAAGGGCCTGCCGGCGAACGACAGCGTGGTGGTGGGCGCGGGGGACGATTGCGCGGTGCTGGACCTGGGCATTCCGGACCAGCTGGTGCTCTTTAAAACCGATGCGGTGGTCGAAGGGGTCCATTTTACGGGCGAAACGCCGCCGCGTTTGATTGGGCGCAAGGCGCTGGCCCGGGCGCTCAGTGACGTCGCGGCGATGGCTGGAAAACCGGTGGCCGCACTGGTGACCCTGGCGTTGCCCCAGAATTATTCCACGGAGCGGGTGACACACATCTACGAAGGGTTGAGCACTTGTGCGGCGCAGTTCGGGGTGGCCATTGTCGGCGGCGAAACCACCACCAACCCGGAGCGGATCTTGATTTCCATTTCGTTGCTGGGGACGGTCGAACGAGACAAGCAGGTCCGGCGCAGCGGCGCCAAAGCGGGGGACGCCATTTTCGTTACTGGCGAATTGGGGGGCTCGCTGGCAGGCCGGCATTTGGATTTTGAACCGCGGCTCGCGGAAGGCCGCTGGCTGGCGGATCATTTTAAGATTCATGCCATGATGGATGTGAGCGATGGCGTGGCGGGCGATCTGCGGCACATCTTGCAAGCCAGCCAGGTGGGCGCCGAACTGCTGAAATCCGCCGTTCCCATTTCGCGCGCGGCAAAATTGCGGGCGAAACGGAACCCGAAGCCGCCGTTGATCGCAGCGCTGACGGACGGAGAGGACTTTGAACTGTTGTTCACGGTCGCCAGCGGGAGCGCGGTAAAGTTGTTCGACGCATGGAAACAACAATTTCCCAAACTGCGCTTGAGCTGTATCGGGAAAATTGTGCCGGGCCGCGATATTATACTCCGCGACCGGTACGGGGCGCAAAAACTGGAGGCTTATGGCTACGATCATTTCGCATAGTCCCGCCGAAACGGAGTTGCTGGGCGAGCAATTGGGTCGCACGGCGCAACCGGGGCTGGTGGTCCGCCTTTCGGGCGAACTGGGGGCGGGCAAAACCCAGTTTGTGCGCGGGTTCGCCCGGGGGTTGGGAGCGGCGGTGCGGGTGCATTCGCCGACCTTCACGTTGATTAACGAGTATGGCGGTGGGCGGCTGGCGTTGTTTCACCTGGATTTATATCGTTTGGAAACGGCCGATCAAATCCTGAGCGCGGGGGTGGAAGAATTTTTATCGCCGGACGGGGTGTCGATTATCGAATGGGCTGAGCGACTGGATCTACTGGCCCGTACGAGCGGCACACACTCTTTGACGCGGCGGGTCAGGATTGAGATTTTGGCCGGTAATGACCGGAAAATAATTTATGATGATATTGGCTCTTGATTTTTCTTCGGACCGGCGAAGCGTGGCGATTTCGCGTCACGGCGTGGTGCTGGCGGAAGCGAAAGAAATTGGCGGACGCGCCACCAACGCGATGGGGATGATTGAAAATGTACTCCAGCAGGGGGGCGTCGCCAACGAAGCCATTGAGGGCATTGTCATTGGCCTGGGGCCGGGAAGTTATACGGGTATCCGCACGGCCATGGCGGTGGCGGAAGGCTGGCATTTGGTGCGGCCCGTGAAATTTCTGGGGATCAGCAGCGTTCAGTGCCTGGCGGCTGAAGCGCAGGCGTTGGGAATCCATGGGGCGGTTCACCTTGTGGTGGATGCGCAGCGGGGCGATGTTTATCATTCATTATGGTCAATATGGGAAACGGGATTGAGCGAAAAGAGCCCGTTAAGGATTTTTTCCAGCAGCCAAATTCCCGCGATGATGGGAAATGGGGAAATTTTAGGGGGGCCGGAAGCAACTCGTTGGGACGGAGCCGCTAAGACGATTTTTCCGTCGGCAACCCGTTTGTGCGAGCTGGCTGCGGGTGAACACTTCACGAACATGCTGCCGGAGCCGATTTATCTAAGGGAGGCAAGTTTTGTGAAAGCGCCGCCGTCGCGAACCTATTGAAAATACAGACAAGCTGCCCAATAAATAGGCAAAATAGGGGGTTGGAGAGTGCAACGGTAACGCACAACATTGGGGTTTTTCGGGTTGTGCCGATGGCACAAGGGGTGCTTATTCAAGTGAAGAGGCTAAAAGATTTAGAGCTTTTGGTCGTTTAATTATCATGCAATTTTGCGCAGGCAAACATAGTCAGCGGAGAAGTCAATTGGGGTTTACCTTGGTTGAGGTGATGATATCTTTTTTGCTTTTAGCGCTGGTGGTCAGTGGAGTCATCTTGGGGTATACGCAGGCCAACCGAATGGCTGATTATACGGCCATGTCCTACGCTGGCATGGCAAAATCCCTTCAGGGTGCGGAAGCCGCCCGGTCGGCGCATTGGGATCCCCAAGGATTTCCACCTGGCACCGGCATGGGCACCCCCGACGAATTGCCAGCAAACAATTCTGTCCCCCTGGTGGCTGTTGTTACGAATATTGATTTCATGGACATGCCGACGAAAGGAACCCCGGACTCGACGAATTTTACTTGCTGGGTGACCAATTACATCTATGTGACCACGTTGTCGGTATCGCCGAATATGCGTCAGATTCAGTCGGATGCAATATGGTTTTATCCACCGACTGGGGCGACGGTCACCAACACAACCATCCTTTTGCGGGCTCCTGACGAATGAAACGATCTATTCCAATATTGTGCGCCAAATTCCCCTGGAAGCGGGCGGGATTTACCTTGGTCGAAGTGCTGATCTCATCGACTATTTTTGTATCCTGCCTGGTCCTCGCGCTGGTGGCCGTTAACCTTTATGGAATGCGCGTCTATACTCTGGCGGCGACCAAGATCACGGCGACCGCGTCTGCCCGGAAGGTGATGAATCAAATTCGGGAAAGTATTCGGTCCGCCTCCAGTGTCTCGGTTGGCTATTATTCAAATGCGGTGTTTTCTCCCATTCCATTGGGAACCAACCAGATTGGAAATGCCCTGGAGGTTATTGTTCCCGGCAGCGGATTCACAAATTTCTACTATCAGGATGCCACCACCAGTCCCACCAATCTATGGATGGTGGATCAGAACGGGAATAAAACGCCGTTGCTCAATTACATGACCAATGTCAATTGTTTTTCGGAACAGGATTGTTATGGCACCAACCTCCTGGTGTTCAAAGACAGTCCGGTCGTTTGCGTCACCTTCAACTTCGTGCAGTGGGAATTTCCCCTCGCGGCGGTGACGAACACCGGCGCCCTGGATGCATACGACTATTATCGGTTACAAACGCGGGTTTCGACCCGGAATTGACTATGAAGTTTAATCCTCCTTTTCGATCGGCCCAGACCCGCGGATACGCATTGGTACTGACCCTGTGTTTTCTGGGAGTCATGCTGATTATTTTTGCGAGCATGATGACCTGGACGACCAGCAACTCGATTTTGACGGCAAGAAATAACATTTATAATCAAACCCAGTTCGCCGCCGAATCGGCCACCGAGACGGCGATTGGTGCGATGATTAATGATTTCCGAAATAACAGCTATCTGCGTGCCGCGAGCATTTACCAGACAAACAT
>Ga0302320_10022651_pt1 | contig 12387 bp, 6 predicted proteins | sample Bog_T0_3_FD_202130 | JGI IMG/M metagenome (GOLD analysis project Ga0302320, IMG submission 202130) | Peat permafrost microbial communities from Stordalen Mire near Abisko, Sweden - Bog_T0_3 | ecosystem: Environmental > Terrestrial > Soil > Wetlands > Peat | place: Sweden: Abisko, Stordalen Mire...
GAGCGGCTCATCCATCGGGTCCATCGCCATCGGACAGGAGATCGCAGTGACGCCCGTCCAACTTGTCACCATGGTCTCTACCATTGCCAACGGCGGCGTCTATCTGCCTCCCCACGTGCTGATGCCAGAACCTGCCACAGACTCAGACAAAAAGTTGGCCGCACCGCAGGTGGCGCAGGTGCCGCAGGTTGCCCAGCCCTTCAAGCTCGGCGCGGAACTGCCCAATCCCCTGCCCGATGGATCTCACCGGGTCGTCTCCGGACTCACTGCAGCCCAGATGCGCAAGATGATGGAAGGCGTAGTCCTGTTCGGCACCGGCAAGTCCGCTCAGCTCAACGGCTACTCGTCAGGCGGCAAGACCGGCACCGCGCAAAAAATCAATCCCGCCACGCACACCTACTCCAAAACCATGCACGTCGCCTCCTTCGCCGGCTTCGCTCCGGTCAACAATCCCGTCATCGCCGTAGCCATTGTCATCGACAACCCGAAAGGCGCGTACTACGGCGCCGATGTCTCCGCGCCCGTCTTCTCTGAAGTTGCCCAGCAGGTCCTCGAATATCTCTCCGTCCCGCACGACATCGATATCCGCGCTTCAAGAAACAACAGCGCCAGCAACGTGCCTCTCAAAGAGGACGACAACGAACCCCAAAGCGAAAACATCGATGCCCTTTACGCCGCCGCCAACGACCTGCCCAGCGACGACCCGCTCAGCAAGTCGGCTTCCTCCGAGTCTGGCCCTCTATCTCCTTCATTAAACCAGAAACCCGCCGTACCGCCGGCTCCCACAACAAATCAGACAACAGTGCCATCCTCTGCTCTAAACCAGAGGTCCGCCCCACCGCAGGTGGCGCGGGTAACGCAAACAAGCGGAATGCTTTCCGTTCCGAATCTAATCGGCCTTCCCACACGCAAGATCATCGAACAGGCCGCCGCCGCCGGGCTCGAAGTCGAAATCACCGGCATCGGCACCGCCCGCGAACAAGCCCCTGCCACAGGCACAAAAGTCCCGCCCGGCACCCACATCGCCGTCCGCGCCTCGCGCTGACTTGTTCCCGGCGTACTTCCTCCCATCCATCTACAATCAACCCAGCATGAACTGGTCTGAACTCACAGCAGAAATCCCCGCCGTCGGGGCAGGAGGCAGCTCCGATTCCCCCATCACCGGCATCGAATACGACTCCCGCCGTGTACGCGCCGGCTCGGTCTTCGTCGCCATGAAGGGCGCGTCGACGGATGGCAACAAATTCGTGGACAAGGCCATTGCTTCCGGCGCACTCGGCGTCATCACCGACTCGCCACACACTTTCGATCGTCTGCTCGTCTTTGAACCCGGCCTTCCCGTCCTCGAAGTCGAACACGGCCGCCGCGCGCTCGCCGAAGCCTCCGCCGCATTTTTTTCTCACCCGGAAAAGAAGCTAGCCGCCACGGGCATCACCGGCACCAACGGAAAAACCACCACGGCCTTCCTGACGGAAGCGCTCCTAAACTCCGCCGCCCGCAAAGCAATCCTCATCGGCACCATCGAAAATCACATCGCCGGTGAAGTACGCCCCTCAGTCCACACCACGCCCGAGTCGCGTGATCTTTACGAACTGATGGCCGAAGGCGCAGCCCTCGGTGCAACCGAGATGGTGACGGAAGTCTCAAGCCATGCCCTCGATCAGGCGCGCATGGCCGGCATCGCGTTCGATGTTGCCATCTTCACCAACCTGACGCGCGACCATCTCGACTATCACCAAACCATGGAGAAGTATTTCTCCGCCAAGAAACTGCTCTTCGACGGCACCGAGTACCCGGCCCCACGCGTCGCCGTCCTCAACGCCCACGATCCATATACCAAGCGCCTCTCCGCGGCCGCAGCAAGAACCGGCGCACAAATCATCACTTACGGCATCGGCCAGGGCGACTGGCAGGCCCAAAGCCACACGCTCACATCCAGTGGCGCACAGATCTCGCTCGTCACCCCAGATGGATCAGCCCAAGTCGCCTCGCCGCTGGCCGGCGCAGTCAACATTCTCAATCTGCTCGCCGCCTGCGCCGCCGCCTACGCCCGCGGCCTTTCCTTCACGGAAATCATCGCCGCCATCCCCACGCTCCACCCCGTCCCCGGCCGCTTTCAACCCGTCGATTCCGGCCAACCCTTCACCGTCATTGTCGACTACGCCCACACCGACGACGCCCTGCGCAACCTAATCACCCTCGCCCGCCAAATCACAGCTTCGGGTGCCTCAGATCTGGGTGCCCCCGGTCCCTCGCCTTTGGGGACCGGGGATGGGAAGAACACTGCCACTGAAAAATCTGGAACCGGAAGAATCATCACCCTCTTCGGCTGCGGCGGAGACCGCGACAAAGCCAAGCGCCCCAAGATGGCCCAGGCCGCCGGAGAACACAGCGATCTCGTCATTGCCACAAGCGACAACCCGCGCTCCGAAGATCCGCGCGCTATTCTCTCTGACATTGAGCCGGCCCTGCGCGCAACCGGCGTCCAATATCAAATCGAACCCGACCGCGCCGCCGCCATTCGCATCGCGCTCCAATCCGCCGCGCCCGGTGACGTAGTGCTGCTCGCCGGCAAGGGCCATGAGAAAGTACAGATCCTCGCCGACAGCGCCATCCCCTTCGACGACGTAGAAATCGCCCGCTCGATCCTCAAAGAGTTGAGCTGAGAAGCAATCTCACCCCCAATACCACGTAGCCAATCCCACCACAGAACCCGCGGACTCGCTGACTCGCTATTTCTGCGCGGCGGAAGCTGACTAGATATCTGACCGTGCGATCCTGCTCTTTTCGATTTCGAGGTTTCCCACCCTTTCGCCAGAAAAAAGGCGAAAGGATGGGGCACGGAGGTCTACCGTGAATCTAAAAACGCCCTAGACCCCGAGCTTGCTCTGTCCACTGTTCACTGACCACTGACCACTGTCCTCTGTTCACTGACCACTGTTCACTGTTATCGTGAACTGCAATGATCCTCACACTTCGCGAGGCAGCCATCGGCGCAGGCGCGGTGCTTGAAGCTCCGTCCAGTCTCGCCGATGCCGGCTCGCTCACCGTCACCGGCTACTCCATCGACTCGCGCACCGTGCAGCCCGGCGAGCTGTTCTTCGCCGTCCGCGGCGAGCGCCTCGACGGACACGACTTCCTCGCCGACGCTCTGGCCCGCGGAGCGCGAGCGGCCGTCGTCTCCTATGCCCGCGTCGCTGGGTTGCCCGATGCCGTGCTCGCCGCGCCTCTGCTCATTGCAGCCAATCCAATGCTGGCGCTGCAATCGCTCGCGGGCCATGTCCGCCGCCAGTGGGGAAAAACCGTTGTCGCCGTCACCGGCTCGGCCGGCAAAACCACCACCAAAGATGCAGTCGCCGCGGCCCTCGGCGCAAAGTTCCGCGTACACAAGTCGCAGGGCAACCTGAACAACGGCTTCGGCCTGCCGCTACAACTGCTGCGCCTGATGCCCGAACACGAGATAGCCGTCGTCGAGATGGGCATGAATCATGCCGGCGAAATCGCATCGCTGGCGCGTATCGCCACGCCGGACTGGGGAGTCGTCACCAACGTCGGCACCGCTCACATTGAAAACTTCCCTGACGGCCAGGCTGGCATCGCCCACGCCAAGTTTGAACTCGTTGAGGCTCTGCCTGCATCCGGCATCGCCTTTCTCAACTCGAGCGACCCTTATGTTGCCCAGTTCGGCCGCGACTTCTCCGGCCGCGTCGTCTACTTCGGTAACAACCCCACCGCCAACCTCCAGATCCTTTCGACAAAAGAAGATTTATCCGGCCTCCACGTCCATTTCCGCGCCGTCATCCGCGAAGCGGATCGCAAGGGCAACCGCGAAGAGTATCGGGAGGGCAGCCTTACCCTGCAATTGCTCGGCGCGCACAACGCATCCAATGCCATGGCCGGCATCGCCGTTGCGCTCGAAGCCGGCGTCGATCTCGATGCCGCCGTTGCCGCACTCGCCAAACTCACCGCTGGCGACAAGCGCGGAGAGATCCTTGAGCTGAACGGCGCAACTCTGCTCAACGACTGCTACAACTCCAACCCCGAAGCCCTGCGCTCCATGATTCGCACCCTGGCCGCGCGCCCAACAGCCCACCACAAATCTGCCCGGCGCATTCTGGTCGCCGGCGAGATGCTGGAGTTGGGGGAAAACAGCCAACGGCTGCACGCCGAGTGCGGCCGGGCAGCAGCAGAAGCCGGCATCGACCTCGTCGTAGCCGTGCAGGGCCACGCCCAACATCTCGCCACCGCCGCCTGCGCCGCAGGAGTCGCCTCCATCTTTCTTCCCGACGCAGGCGCCGCAGGCCAGTGGCTCGCGCAAAACCTCCGCCCCGGCGATATTGTTTTGGTCAAAGGCTCTCGCGGCGTCCACCTCGAGCGCGCCATCGAAATTGTTAAAATGCATTCCGCACCATCGGAGTCGCAATGAATCGACGCCGCTTCGCTGAATTCTTCCTGCTCTTCGCTTTTCTATTTTGCGCCCGGCCCTCGCTCGCAGCAACTGATCCCGCGTGGACCCGGCCATTTCCGGCTTTTCGGATCGCCGGCAACCTCTATTACGTCGGCAGCGAGGATCTCGCCTCGTATCTTATCGCCACGCCGCACGGTCTGATCCTCATCAATAGCAGCCTGGAAGCAGACGTTCCGCTCATCCGCGACAGCATCGAAGCCCTCGGCTTCAAATTCTCAGACATTAAAATTCTCCTCATCAGCCACGCCCATTACGATCACTGCGCAGGCAGCGCGGAGATCATCAAGCTCACCGGCGCAAAATACTACGTCATGGACGCCGACGTTCCTACCGTCGAGTCCGGCGGCAAGACTGACTTCTTTTTCGGCTCCGATCCGTCCTTTGGCTATCCGCCCGCCCATGTCGATCGCATTCTGCGCGACGGCGACACAGTGACTCTCGGCGGCGCAGTCCTCACCGCGCATCTCACCGCAGGTCACACCCCCGGCACTACCACATGGACGATGGATGAAAATGAAAATGGCCGCCTGCTCCACACGGTCATCCTCGGCAGCATCAGTATGAACTCCGGCTACAAGCTCATCGACAATCCGGCCTACCCGCGGATCGCATCCGACTACAAGCGCACCTTTGCGCTACTCAATGCTCTGCAGTGCGACATCTTCCTCGCCGCGCATGGTTCACAATTCGATCTCGCAAAAAAATATAGCCGTTGGAAATCAGGCAACAAAGATGCCTTCATCGATCCCGACGGATACAAAAAATTCATCGCAGGCAGTCGGCAAGACTTCGAAGCAGAATTAAGCCGCCAGTCTGCCACGATCCGATAGACCGCGTATCAAATACTGCGATGTAACAGGGACAAGTTGGCCCTTGGCGAAATTAGTAGTACTGGTGGGTTAGGTAAGACAGAAGAAGCACGACGGCGCTCACAATGGTTACCAGCACGACGCTGTGCTTGAATGTAAATCGGAATAGCCTCGTCTGATCGTGTACAGACATGCCGGTTGCAGCGGCAGCAACGGCAATGGTCTGGAGGCTGATCATCTTGCCCATCGCTCCGCCAACGGCGTTGGCTGATGACATCAGAATCGGGTCCAGGGCGAGGCGATTGGCAGTCACTACCTGCAAACTGCCGAACAGCGCATTGGACGATGTGTCGGAGCCGGTGAGAAAAACTCCCAGCCATCCCAATAAGACACTAAAAAATGGAAACATGGCTCCGGTTGCGGCAAACGCTAATCCCAGCGTTGCGGTGGCTCCGCAATAGTTCATCAGAAACGCGATCGCGAGTACGGACATGATTGTAATGGTTGGCAATAGAAGCTGACGCGCAACGCTCCAGAGCAAGCTCACAAAGCGAAGTGGATTTAACCCGAGGCATGGGGCCGAAAGTAGTGTGGCGACCATGCATGCCGTGCCCGCTGCCGAGAGCCAATTCAAATTGAACACTGCGGCATACGGAGTTGGAACGCGAACCACAGGCGGCATGCGCTTGACGATATTGTTCAGAAACGGCCAGGGAAATGAGATGCTTTCCTTATTGAGCAGGTCCTGAAATGGCTTGACTCCCCAGAGCAGTACGCAGAGCACTAAGATTCCGTAAGGCAGCCACGCATGGAGAACCGCGCCCATGCCCGGATGAGCAACGTTGTCTGCCGCTGCTTCTTCCAATGCTGCTCCTTCCTCAAGCCTCAACTCGGCGCGAGTTCCGGTAGCCTCGGCGCTCATCCCGGCGCCTGTGCTGCGAAACGATGTTGACGAAGCATGCAATTCAGGATGCCGGAAGCGCGAGAACAGGACGATGCCTCCCATCGCGGCCGATGCGGAGAGAATATCCGTGAGTTGAGGTCCGAGATAAGTGGATACGGCCCACTGTACGCAAGCGAAGAGTCCGCCGGCTACCAGCGTCGGCAGCCAGATTCCAGACATGGCCTGGATGCCGCCCATCGAAAGAATGAGATATGCGGGCAGTATCAATGACACCGGAGCGCAGATGCGGCTCACCACGGTGCTCAAGCTTCTCAGGGGAAGCCCTGTCGTGGCAGCCAGCGTAATGATTGGAATGCCGATGCCGCCGTAGGCTCCCGGCGCGGCATTTGAGAGCAGAGCAAGTGCCGCGGCACGGAAAGGAGAAAAGCCAAGGCCGGTCATCATAGCCGCGGCAATGGCTACGGGCGTTCCAAAGCCTGCCGCTCCCTCAAGAAACGCGCCAAACGCGAAGGCTATCAACAAAGCCTGAAGGCGGGCATCGGCGGTTAGCCTTCCAACAGAATCCCGAATGATCTCGAACTTGCTCGTTTCCACCGTCAATCGATAAAGAGCGATGGCCCAGAAAACGATCCAAATTATTGGAAAGATGCCGAATGCGGCTCCGTTGAGAGCCGCGCTGGCCGCAGTGAGCACAGGCATCCGATAGCCAAAGACGGCAAGCAGAAATGTAATCCCGACCCCTGCAAGGCCAGACATCCACGCCGGTTTGCGCATCACGCCGAGCAGAACCAGCAGCGCAAAAATCGGGATGGCCGCAAAAAGCGCCGATACCCACAGGCCCGCCCCGAAGAGCAGATATCTCTGAGTCCAAATCACGGGCATAAATCCTCAAAGACGAGTCGATTGAGCTTATCATGCGCGAATAGCCGCATTCCAGTCACGATGGATGTGGCATTCCGATCGCGGGTCGATGGTCGCAAGCATTGTCTAGCCGTATCATGGAATTGACTGCAAGGGCATCCGTCTCGTAACTTGTCACTGATTGACGAGCCCGTCCGCACGGGAAAAAATCTATGTCTTGCCTGATCAAATCCATATATGTGTTCGCGATCTTCGCCGCGATGGCGATCCTCGTACTTAGTCCGGCGATTGGTGGCGCGCAAGTCTCCTACCCGCTGATTGTTGAAGACGCAAGCGGCGCAGCAATCCCCGGCGCAATGGTGACCGATGATGCAGGCAAAGTGATCGGCACGACAAACCCGTCTGGCGAGATCGATGTTGCATGCGCCACTCCATGCCGGGTTCGCATTGCCGCTCCCGGATTCGAGGAACAGGCAGTTGTATTGACCGCTGCCGCCACCATCGAACTCCAGCCGTCAGGACAAACCGAGCAGATCACCGTCACGGCCTATCGCGCTCCGCTTGGTGAACTCGAAAGCCCGGCCACCACGCGCCAGCTTTCCGCGCGGGCACTCGAACAATCGCCCGCCGTCACGCTGGACGGCAAGCTGCGCGCGCTGCCGGGCGTGGAGACCTTTCGACGCTCACCTTCCCTGGTAGCCAACCCCAGTTCGCAGGGCATCAGCCTGCGCGGCCTTGGCTCAACCAGCGCCAGCCGCACCCTGGTCACGGAAGACGATGTGCCACAGAACGACCCGCTGGGCAGTTGGATCCACTGGCAGGAGCAGCCGGAGCTGGCCATTCAAAGCATTCAATTGGTCCGCGGCGGCGCCAGCGACCTTTACGGATCAAGTGCCATCGGCGGTGTGATCAACGTGATTCCAGCGAGGCCTGCGAGCGATGGAGCCGAGGTCAGCAACTCCTACGGCGGCGAGGAAACGTTTGACGAGAGCCTGCTGGCGCAGGCTAAACGCGGGCCTTACGGCGCGCTCATCGCAGGCGGCTTCATCGGCACCGACGGGTACATTCAGGAGGCGCCATCGCAGCAGGGGCCTGTCGATCAGCCGAGCAATGTGCACAGCCAGAATGCGCTCATTGACCTCGAGCGCGAACAAGCAGGGCTGCGCTTCTTCCTGCGCGGCAGCGGCTTCGAGGATTCACGCCACAACGGTACGGTCTATCAATATAACAAGACGCGACTGGTGCGTTATATGACAGGAGCGGACTGGAAGAACGCAAAGAGCGCGACAGCAGCCCTTCGCCTCTACGGATCACGGGAGCGCTTCCAGCAAACATTTTCAAGCCTCTCCAACTCCGGCATCTTCGGAATTCCAACCTGCACCTTCCGTTGTGGTGAGACGCCAACGAAATTCTCTCTGGTCCCGGACAATGAGTTGGGCGCAGCGGCGCATTGGAACCAGCCGCTCGGCGCGGGCCTGCTCGTAGTTGCCGGAGCCGACGTGCGCGATGTTCGCGTTTGGGAGCGGGAACAAACCTACGGCTCCACGGCGGCGCTCACAAATCTTCGCGATCATCAGCGCGACTCCGCCGCATATGCCGAGGCGGTGTGGGCGCGCAAGGCCTGGACGATGACCGCGTCGGGCCGCATGGACTGGTTCCAGAACTACGATGGGCAATCGTTGACGTGGAATGGCACAACCTGGGTGCCGAGCGCGACACAGCCAATACAACGCGACGAGCGCCCCTTCGATCCGCGCCTCGGTCTTACCCGCAAGCTGGGCCAGCATTGGGCAGTTTCTACCTCCGGCTTTCGCGCCTTTCGCGCGCCTACGCCGAATGAGCTCTATCGCTCGACCACTGTGGGCAGCCAGACGACGCGCCCTAATTACTCTTTGCTAAGCGAGCGCGCCACCGGATGGGAGACCGGCGTGGCAACGGAACACCCATGGGGCACGGTGCGCGCAAGCTACTTTCTGACGCAAGTGAATCGGCCGATTGTGGCTGTGACCAACACGGCCACGCTGTTGACGCGCGAGAACCTGGGCCAGATTGGGAGCCGCGGCGTGTCGGTGGACTATGAGCTGAATCCGTTCAAGTGGCTGTTTGCCGATGGCGGCTATCAGTATGCTCACGCCGTGGTCTCTCGCGGCACGCAGGACCTGGGCAATTGGATTCCTGAAGTTGCGCGGAACATGGCCACGCTCAATCTGCGCGCGTATAAGCCCGCGCTGGGCACAGTGAGCCTTGAGAGCCGCTTAAGCGGCCACATGTTTGACGATGACGCAAACACATTTTATCTGCATGGCTACTTCCGCCTCGATGCGTTTGCATCCCATGATTTTCATCGGCGCTTCGAAGTGTTTGCTTCCGGCGAGAATCTGCTCAATCGCGCAATTGAAGTATCAAAAACGCCAACCACGACCCTCGGCCAGCCGCGAGTAGCGCGTGCGGGAGTTTTGATCCGCCTGGGCCACGAGAATCGTTGAGTAAGTATCCTCCGGCTTTGCAGGAGGCTTTAAGATCGGTGGCGCTCAATGATTGAGCAGTATAAACAGATTCGCACAACCCATGAGTGAACCCCGGAAATGTCAAACTTCTAATGCCCCCGGCAAAGCCGGGATTCTCCCACCGGAATAGAACCGCGAGATGCTATCGCTTCTTGCCCTTTTTGAGCTCCTGCTTTTTCTTGCCCTTGCCATCATCCTTCTTCTTCGAGGACTTCCCGGCGGACGGATTCTTGGTAGGTTTGGTCTTGCTCTTGACTACGGCCTGTACTGGCCTGGCAGCCGGCTTCGCCGCCTTCTTTGCCAGAGCCGGCTTGAGAATCTTCTTCGTCACAACCGGCTTTGCCGCCTTACTCACCGGCACAGGCACCAGCTTGGCTTTTGTCGCATCCGCTTTCACGGGAGCAACGACTGGCTTCGAAGGTTGCTTCGCGGGGGCTGATTTCACACCTGGTTTCGCAGCCGGCGTCTTCACCGTCTCCGGTTTTGGCGCATCAGGTTTGGCAACAGCCTTTACCGGCACTGGCGTGGATGCCTTCTTTCCTGAAACCTGTTTTCCACGAGGCGCGGGTACCACATCATCGTCCTCATCCGGGTCTTCGTCCTCGTCTTCCGCTTCCTCCGAACTGCCGGCATCGAGATCACCTTTGGGGATGGCGATCTTGAAATCGTCGTCATCGCCGCCCATATCGTCAGGATCATCGTCTGTTGCCAGAATATCGTCCTCGTCCTCGTCGTCATCGACCACCTTGATCTTGGCCTCCGCGCCGCGCTTGGCGCGCGTCCGCTTGATCGTTACTGGCGGCGGCGGCGGCGGCGGCGAGTGCGGCTCAAGAAACGCGCGCATCTCCTCCGGCGTTGCCAGGTTCCCATCGATCAGTTGCAGGAAAATCTCAGGCAGAAGCTCGTCATAAATTGGCAGCTCGGGAGTAATGCGCATCTCCTGCATCAGCAGATAAGGAATGCGCTGCCGAGCCTCGGGCCAAACTTTAAGAAAGTCGTTGTAACGATCCTTGACGGCCGCGGTCTTGCTCGTAAATCCGAGCCAGAGTATCGCCTCCGGATCATGGCTGGTAAAGAGCTTGTACGCCGCCGAGGGCTTGGCATAGGCCTTGGAAAGAAGCACTTTCGAGAATTCCGAAGCCATCTCGTCCAGATCATTCCACTCCTCGACAAAGCCGGGGCGAAGCATAGTCTTCTTGAGCGATGTCAGGTCTTTTGCCTGCAATCCGGCAGTCAATAGTCGCATCTGTGCCGCGGATATGTCCGCATGCACTCCCTGCCCCAGCAAATCAACAGCCAGATCGTGCAATGCCTTGAGCTTGACCGCATCCGCCTTCGCAGGGGTCCAGGCCGGGAAAAGTTCCTTCATCCAGCCTTCCGCCGTAAGCGCCTCAAGAACCTTCAGCCCTTCTTCTTCGTGGCCAATCTGCTCCAGTTCGCGGCTGCGCGCGTGCTCGGTGAGAAACTCGATCAATCCCTCGTTCTTGGCGTTCTCATACCGGGCCTGGCTTCTGGGGTCCAGTTCCCATCCCAGTCGAACCTTGTAACGCGTCGCCCGGATCATCACCGAGGGATCTTCGATAAACCCATAGTTCGATACCAGCCGAAGGATACGCGACTCGATATCCGCCGCACCGTTCAACGGATCCATCAACAGGCCAAACGAGCCTTCATTGAGCGACAAGGCCATGGCGTTGACGGTGAAATCACGCCGGCGCAGGTCTTCATGGATGGAACTGGAGTGAAAAACAGGCTTGCCCGGCTTGGGATACTCCAGACGGTGAGTGCTCACAACATCCACCCGCACCGTGCCGGGAAAACAAAGGTAGAGCGTCCGGGTCGCTTCGTCTTCCCCCCACACCTTGGCGCCAAGCTTCTGCAACGGCTTCTTGAGCTTAAGAGCGTTTCCATGCACGGAAATTTCCAGATCTCGAACGGCATGGCCGCTGGTCAGATCGCGAACCGCGTCCCCGGTCAAAAAAAGCACCGTCTCAGCCTCGCGCGCCGCTTCGCGCAACTTGCTGAGCGCACTACGCTGATCTGCCGAGAGCCGGTTTTCCAAAAGATAGATGTAGTCGGGCATTCCTTCCCTGCTTCCGTCGCCTGGTTCCGTAACCTGCTGCAGTCCGGGTATCGGCGCAGAAGTTAACCCAAGAGGCTAAGTGGCCTTTCCTCAAAAAAAGCCGCCCGCACAGCGCCGGAGACTTTAAAATGAACCGGAGAATCGCTCGTTAACGCTGTCAAATACCTGATTTTGTTACGTTTATGTTATTAATGCAACAAACAGGCGACAAACCAGTACAGTAACACAACCAAGTTAGCTTGGCTAGAGGTGAACTGCACACATATTCCTTCAGAGACGATGGGGGCAAGTCCGGGAAAGTCCTTTGGGAGGTTCAACATCGGACATTCGGGATGGTTTGAGTCGGCTTCGATTCGGCAGTAGCTGCGCTTACTGAATCCACCGCGCGTAGAGGACCAGAAACGACAGCAGAAAAAGTGTGAATTCTGGCGATGACGGCTCCTTGCGACGAATGTGATAGGTGGCCGCCAAAACCATGAGCAAGGCCAGCCCCAAGGAAGCCATACAAACCAGCAGGTGGTGCTGTGCAAGCGCAAAAGGTAACCACGGCGTTGGAATCACCAAGGCCAAAGCCGCACTAACCTCGAGCAAGCCAATCAGGACCCCCTGCCACTTGGGAAGCAGGATTGCCTTTCGGCGCGGCCGGCTCTCCAGCAGCTTCACAACTTTGCGATATGCCACCAGCTTGCTTGCGCCTGCAAAGAAAAATATTCCTGCCAGCAATAACTGGGCAATCCAATTGAAAACATCCATCT
>Ga0302320_10022652_pt1 | contig 12386 bp, 14 predicted proteins | sample Bog_T0_3_FD_202130 | JGI IMG/M metagenome (GOLD analysis project Ga0302320, IMG submission 202130) | Peat permafrost microbial communities from Stordalen Mire near Abisko, Sweden - Bog_T0_3 | ecosystem: Environmental > Terrestrial > Soil > Wetlands > Peat | place: Sweden: Abisko, Stordalen Mire...
TAAAAGAGAAGAATTAAAACATGTTTTAAAGCAATGCTTTTTAAAATCAATTATTTTGTTTTTCAATTTTTTATGAAATAATATTTATTCAACAATTTTCAAATATTGAATTTTTAATTTTAAAATCAAATTGTTAATTCCACATGACTTAATTTTTTCATTACCATATTTTTTCAATTAAATTACAAATCAAATTTTAAGAATTTTTTATCTTTTTTTTTATTAATTAAAAAAAACGAAATTTTTTTTTGAAAAAGTAATATTAAAATAATAATTTAAAAATAAAAAACATCCTTTGCTTAAATTTCGACATTGCGTCATGGTCTACTCATTAAACGAAAATATATTAATAATTTGATTTTGACTATATTTATTTGCTAACAAATTTCAATTTTTTTAAAAAATTAAGTCTGTCATAATCCCACAACATTAATTCTTGCTATTTTTATCAAAATCAAACGAATTATTCAGATATTTCCCAATTCCCAAAATTAATTTAACAAAATAGTCCAATATCACAAAATTGCAATAATTACAATGGAAAAACCCGACCTCGAAGATTTCTTCTGTCCCCTATGCAAAACCAAATACGATGATAACATTTTTCTCCCTCGCATGCTTCCCGAATGTGGACATACATATTGTTCTTCATGTCTCAAGAAACTGTTAACTCAATCAGAAATGGGTCTGATGTGTCCAGAAGACAGGTAAATGATTCATTTCATTTTCTCTTATTTTATTCATTTACTAATCCATTTTATCTATAGTATCGTTTATCATAATAAAACAAGCATTTTGAGCTTTCCCAAAAATTTTGCCTTGCTTCAAATAATCGAAAAACAGAAATATATAAATAAATTGGTACCTTCGTTAATCGATTTACAATCACCTGTTCATCTGACTAATCAAGCCTCCATAGTTAATAAATTAAACAAGGTCAAAGAAGAAATTAATTGCGCAAAAGTTGAAAAAGAACCAAATAGCAGCAGACTCTTCAAGAAAAATGACAAAGAACAAGAGAGAATCTGTCCTGTTCATAACAAAAAGATGGATTTGTTCTGCTTGGAAGATCAGGAAAGAATCTGCACTAATTGCGCGTTATTTGGACCTCACAAGAATCATGAAATTGAAGAGGAGGAGGAAGTTCTCAAAAAGATCAATTCCAAGGCTGAAAAAATGCTTGAAATATTAGAGAAGCTTGAAGGTTATGATGAAAACAAAATCAGTTTTTTCTCTGAAATTGGTAATATTTACGAGTTTTGCCTCATGAAAAGAAGCACTTTGACTACAAAAATACAGGAGAAGTTTTCAGTAATTATTCATATTATTGATATTTAAATAACACAAAATATATGTATATGTAGGATGTTTTTAAAATCCTGAACAAAATCCAAGAAGGCCTGATGTCCAAAGTAAATGACTACTTTAACAAATTACAAAGCATTCTCGCCTGTTTGAATAAAATTCCTATCAATGAAGTCCTTGCAGGGTTAGAATTCTGGAAAGCTGAGTAATATTTTAAATTTTATCATTTTATAAGAGTATTTTTCTTATCTAGAGTCAAAAATAAGTTAATGATTTTAAGCGAAAAAACAGAAAAAGATGAAATAAGTTCAGAAATTCTAGAAGAGAAAACCAAAGGTGGCCCTGATCTTATCAATGAAGGCAACAAGTTAGTGAATAGACTAGATAAACTGAATGAAATCCCTGTGAAACTGTTCAAACAATCCCTTGATGAATCCAAACTGAGCTTCAATGAACTTCTCATCAAGTCTTTAGAAAACAATTTTTTCCAACTCCATTTACCAAATATTTGGTCTGATCCAAATATTGACTCTCTATTCAATGAAGTGATGGAGTTAACCGAGGAACTCCAGTCAAAGAACGATCTCCTTTCAATTTCCGTCGAATGTCATGACAAAAAATCATCGCCTATTTTTGGTGAGCCACCAAAATCTCCGAATTCTATAGAAAGCCTTATAAAAAGTCCAAAGAAAAATAATCAAAAAGGGACCACCAGTGCGTATCTAAGTTTTAATCAAAATGACTTGTCTTGTGATTCTGTCAAAACAGTGAAACGGAATCTCAGTACTCATAATCTCAAGCTAGATTCGATCAATCTAAATGTCAATGAGGTGAGTTATCCAGAAACAAGTTCGAATTACTATCCTTTAGTGAAAATGACGAGGAAAAACCATGAATCTATAGCTAGACCCACAAGTTTGAGTAATGTGAAGAAAAATGATGAGATAAAAAAAATTAATGGTAATGAGGAAGCGCTGACCCCGCAAATAAAACCAACATCTTCATCTAAGAAACATAGCATTTTTGAGAAGAATATTATGAAGAAACAAAGTCAGCTGTCTAAGTTGAAGATTCCTGAAAAATATAAAGTCATCTTTGATGATCTCAAAAACGATTTGATGGAACAGATCGATCTAAGCAATGCCGGTAAATTATATATATATTTTAAAAAATTAACAACCAGAATCATTTGTTTTATTAATTTATTTTTTAAAAATAGTTTATAAAATGAATTTTTTTCATAAAATTTGTAATTTTTCATATTATTCTTGTCTAAATCATTTTTATTTTTTATAAAAGAATTAGGAGACAAAGCGATGACTCATTTGGCAGATCTTTTAGCTGATTCCAAAAATGCAAAGATCCTAAAACTCAAGAAAAACAAAATCTCTGATGATGGGTTCGCAATTTTGATTGAGGCCTTTCGGAAGAATAAAAGTCTCAAAAATATATTTTTTGATTTCAACCATTTGACAGAAAAATCCATTGAAATTTTTTGCAAAATGGTTGCCAATAAAAAAAACACCCTTTCTATCAAAAGAGCCTCCTTCATGAATAATAACATCAACAGTGGTAAATGCAAGGTTTTTCTAAAAGAGGCTAAAGCTCGAGAAGTGGATTTGTATATATAATATTTGTTTTTATATTTCATTATTTTTACTCTTTCTTATGAAAATTTGATTATTTAATGTTTATTAATCTTTATAATGCTTATATTGGTGAAAGTTTTTGACAAAATGATTATTCAAACCGAATGGGTTTCTATTAATTCCCTTTCCTGACATATAATAGCATCCGTCATTCATTTTCTCTGTGTAGAAGGTCACAGGAGCTTGAATGAAATAAGCATCTGAACTAACTTGTTCCTTCAATTCTTGCTTCGAAATAACCGGAGCCCTTATAAATTTTAAAGAGATTTCATAAAATAATTAGAGGGGTTCATCAAATAAATAAGAACCTCTTTATTATGCCATATTCCACAAGAAAATCTTCATCTCTTTCTTCAGGCACGAGGACGTTGAGATTTTGATCCTTCATAACTCTTCTTCCAACGGTATTCGTATTTAAGCTCTTGAAAAATTCAATGTTTTTCTTTGAAAAATAATTTTAAAGACCTTCTGTCCGAAATCATTGCAGGTTGTTGTTTGGAAATGGCGGGCCTTCCCCTGATTTTCGAAATTCGTTTGTTGTTGCTGGTATTCTGACATTATATTCGATATAAACTTTTTTATTAAAATATGAAATTTCGGTTTTATTCTTGGAATTTACTTGTTTCTCCAACAATTCATGTTTCTTTCCTACTTGTGGAAGGTCTAATGCCTTGTTTTTGCCTCTGCCATATCTAATTTCAAATTGGTAATTCAGTTCTTTTGGTTGAAAAATTAAGAGGCACTTACTCTGAATTTTCGGAATTAAATTTTAAATCGATTTTCTTGCCAAGGACCCTTTCATTTGTGTTGTCCAATTTCTCCTCAACTCTTCTCTTCTGAAGGTAATCCAAATCGTTTAGAGGCTTTTTGAACAGATCCAAATGATTTTTGGCAAAATGGGAATGGGGCAATGTTCGGCCAACTCCAGTTGCATTTCTTAATTCTCGCTCTTCCCACCAATTACCCACCAAAGTGCCTGGAATTTTTTTATTTTTTTAATCAAAATTCAAAAGGAGGGAACCTTGTTTTTCAGCATTGAGTGTCTTGTTAAAGAGCTCTAACTCTTTATTGGCAACTGAAATATTTGACATTTTTATAAATTTGTTTATGGAATGTTTTATTATTGTTTTTTGAAAATTAATAAAATAAAAAAAAACTAGTCTCTATTTAAAAAATACCTTTTTTTGGTAATTCTCGAATGTAATGATGATTTTTTTATTTATTTTTGGACCAATGATTTTGGATAACAAAATAATGTTCTTTTGTTCTAAATCCATAAATCCACATTGAACTTAAAAAAATTAGAAACGTTATGCTTCTTTTAAAAAAATTTATTGCGGTTATATTCTGAATAGTTAGTACTTAGTTAGAATGTATTTTTCTGTGAATTAATTTCCCGAAACTAAAAAAAGTTTAATATTCAAATTAAAATGAATAATTATCCAAACAAAATTCCGATTTTTCGTAAATCCTCAAGATCCTTGCACAATTTTGATTCCATTCTGAATCCATTTCACTTTTTGAAGGAAAAATATGACCTCAAGCTCATCCCCTTAGAAAATTCTAGCGTTTCTTCGCTTTTTTTGACAACACGTCTCTCCGATAAAAAGGAAATTCTGATAAAACAAGTGATAATCTCCGAAAACAATATTTTTCAAGATCTAAAGAAAAGTCTCGAAATTTTTAATTCAATCGATCATCCCAACGTCGACCGATATCATGATGTGTTTTTTACAGAGATAGACATGAAAAACGAAATAACATTCCTCTGCGAAAAGGATGCCCTTAACTTATTTGAAATGATCAGTTCTTTGGAAGTATCACAACCAAGATCAGAAGAAGAACTACTGCAGATATTTTCAGACATAGCATTTGCACTATATTATTGCCATAGCAAAAATATTTCCCACAATAATATCGACCCCTACAATATAGTTTTAATCTTTGGGGAGGACAGACCACAAAAAGCTCAAAATTACCACGTCATTCTGAAAAAGAACCTTTATAAGTTGAGAGATTGGAAATACGAGCAAGCTATAAACATTGAAAACTTAATCAGAAATGCCAAGAATAAGAAGATATTTCGAAAAACAAACTTACTAAAGCCATTTTCTGCCCCTGAGGGATATAATAATAAGATCTTTAGCGACAATGAAAACAAAGCCATGGATGTTTATTCTTTGGGAATGTGTATGTTAAGTTTTTGCGGGATCTCTTTGAAACGAATCCAATCAATATCGCTTTCATTGCAAGAGATTCATGATTATCAACTGGATAAGCTATTCCAAGAATATGTGATAAAATCTTACAATTGGCATATTGTTGAAATTTTAAAGGGAATGTTGAAATTTAATGTTAATGAAAGATGGAATATAGATCAAGTTTGGATTTCTTTAAAATCATTGAAAAATCTCTGTGAAATAATGAATGGGGCGAAATCTTTGGAAAGCGATGAAAAAAGTGTTGATATGACAAAATCTGGGCTTCTAAACAGATTTTTCAAGAAATTTGGAACGAACAGCAACGAAAAAAGAGAGAAGGAAAATTCCCAAAATAGTGACAATGATAGCGCTTCGAATAAGTTTTCTTTCAAACTAAACACCAAAAACATTTTGATCAATGTTGTCAGCAAAGAAGATTACAAATCACTATTGAATGTGAAGCCAACTAAAAATTACAAGTATTTTTGAAAAGAACATAAAATTTATCATAAAATTTAGAAAAATTGCTTATGAAATTGAGGATATTATGGGTTGCTGGAAACAAATAAAAGCGAATTCCCTTGAAAATTTTAATTTGGAAATTAGGTTTTTTTTTTTCATTGAACTTTAAAATTTCAATCTTTTTATTTTAGAACGGAAAAAGAATTGAATAAGGAATTTTTAGATTTTTGTTTGCTGATAGTCAAAGAGAAAGCAAAGATGAATATTCTTACGAAGTTTACATTTATGTCAACCTTTGAACAGGTCTCGGGTGATTTTCCAAAATTCATCGATTCAAATTATTTCATTTACATTTTGAATCAGAACAAAAGCTACCCCGAAAACAATTTAAATATCACTCATTATTATACAAAGAATAAGTGATCATTTGTTTTATTAAATGCCTTTAAAAAGAAAAATATAGTAATGAAGGGATGAGCCACTTGGAAATTCGAGAGATTTTTAAGATGCTTTATTTTTTCAATAAAATTAATTTAAAAAGCTTAAATTTGATTATAAAAAGGTAAAATAGATCATTTTTATTGATTACAATAAAATTACATTAGTTTTTCCAATTTAACAGACATAAGCATTGCTGATTCTTCTCAAATTTTATACTTGTATTGCCAAAACCTGGAAGAAATGAATATATTTTTTAGTGGGTTTCTAACAAATAATTTCTGATCATAAAAAATTTATATTAATTTCATAGCGAATCATTAAGCGATCAAATGATTTCAACTATCTTGGGGAGTTTGATTGATGGATTTTCAAAGGCAACATCAATCAACCTGAAGCAATTTTCTTTCGGATTTGGAGCTGGAAATAAAATCACAGATAACACCCTGTATAATCTATCGAAAACACTTATAACTCTGTCCTCAAAAACTGAACTCACAAGAATATCTCTCTATTTAAACAGGCAAAATTATACCTTATACATACATAAAAACAATTTATTCTTTAGTCTTGAAATCACTGATGAAGGACTTGAAAGCCTCGGATCTGCATTATCCCTTTTGTCAACCCATTTAACGAGTTTGACGTTGGTGATAGCCACATTGTATTATTGTTTATTTTGAAACAAATTAATAAAAACATTTAAGGGACCAAATCACAAATAAGGGAGTTTATTTACTATTGACAGAATTCTTCTCGCTTGCATCCTCCTTAAAAAGATTTACGCTTGCTGTAAAAAGGTAGGGAAGCAATAATATTTTTGTTGTTTTTAATTTTTTAAATTTTGAAGTCTTTCCATCAACAAAGATATTTTAAGAAAAACGTTAACTTTCCTCCAAATATGTCCATGTCAAATCAGAACTTTTAACCTTTATCTTGAAAATATGTTATTTTTTTTTTAATACCTAAAAATAAAAATATTGTTGGATTAGGGCAAACAGAAATGTTAAATTAGAAAAAGATTTTAAAGAAGAAATGCTTAAAGCAATCCACAACATGCAAATTGGGGACCTTGTGCTCAAGATCTAATTTATCTAATCATGTTTAATATAATTAATCATTTTAATTTAATTTGGTGTCAATAAATCTATCATAACGAGTAAAATGGCAAAGGATTTTTTAAAAAAAAATGACTTAAAGTTATATTTTTGAAATTTTTAGATTAAAAAGATAAATTTTTTAAAAACTATACCTCAAAAAAAGAATTCATTTGACTCATAAAAAAAAATTAAATCTCTATTTTTTTTTTATTTTTTTTTATTTTTCGGGTTCTTCCATGAAAGCTTTAAATGTAATTTTTTTTTGGGTATTTTATAATTTTGTTTAAGAGGGAACTTGATATTCTCTATATTGTGATGAATGTTACAGAGAATCATTGGATTTTGACCAGAATCAACTTCAAGAACAGGAAATTAGCTTTTAAAGTATTTTAAGAAGGTTCATGAAGCTTTTTCGCTATCACTGAACACAATTCCGGACCTCAAAAGATGAATCTTTGGACCCAGAAAAAACTCGGATAGAGTTCTTTTACAATCGAAAACATGGATGATCTTCCGAAAAGGTTTTGTAAAACTGTTATTTATTATTTTAATAATCATAGAATTTTTTTTCAAAAACAACGATGTCACTGAAACCGATTATCGGGTTCTTGAATTTTGATATGAATCTTCCAGACACTGAAAAAATGGGTATTTTCATTAACAAAATATAACTACTTTTTTAAAAATAAATAAAATAAAAATGTAATATTTGCCTCACAATGAGGAAATTATATAGGCTTTACAATGTAGAGAATGAGGAAATATAATTTTTCATTAACGAGAATTAATTTAAATCATGTATTACCTGAAAACATCATGGTTAAGAAATCAGCAGCAAGCTGCTAAAAAAATCCTTTCAGATTAATTTTTTGTCATTATCCATATATTTTCTTATGATTGTCTCTGCATATGATCTTTAGAAAATTGACCCTTCTTAATATTATTTACATGTATCCTAAAATTTGGAAATAAATTAAAGTGATGTATATTTCTTTTGTTTTAAATTGGGCGGAATATTGTTTTCATCTTGTAAAACATAAAAATTGATTAGACAATTTCTATAAGTTTTGTTGCATTTAGCATTTATTAGAAAATTATTTTTTTTTTTTTATATATTTCTGCGTTCTTTCTTAAAAAAAAATGAAAAATATATAAAAAATGAAAATGAATTAAAAAATTTTAAAATAAACCAAAATTTTTTTTTTTTGATCTTCAAGAGTGAAAAAAATTACAAAAAAATATACATAAAATCTGGAAAAGGGAAATCCACTATTTTTACAATACGAATTTTTCTTTCAATACTTATCAAAAGAAAAAAATCCTCGAATAAAATAAAAAATAAAAAATCAAGAATCAAGAATCAAAAGAATAAATCGTGAAAACACAAAATGGGAGTTTACTTAAGCGAACCCAACAAAAATAAAAGTACAGAGTCAGGTTCATCTGATTATATTAAATACGCAGCCTCCAGTATGCAAGGTTTCCCTTTTTTCAATAAAGATTTTCAGTAATAATTTCCAAAAAAGGTTGGCGAACTAACATGGAAGATGCCCACATTGCTGATGTAAGTTTAGAGGAAGACTGTTGTATTTTCGGTGTTTTTGATGGTCATGGAGGTCAAAATCTCGAAAAAAATTCATATCTAACCTTTTTGGTATTTAGGGAAAGAAGTGGCTCTTTTTGTGAAAAAGCATTTCATCGAAGAATTGAAAAAGAACCAGAATTTCAAGGAAAAAAAAATGGACCTGGCCCTTCGAGAGACTTTTCTTTTGATGGACACCTTACTCTTGACTCCAGAAGGGAAAAAGGAGCTGATGAGTTTGAAAAACGATAATAAAGAAACAATTGGCAGCGATCTCATGGAATCTAACGCTGGATGCACTGCTAACGTAGGTTTGATTTACAAAAACACCCTCTACGTGGCCAATGCTGGTGATTCTCGTTGTCTTTTAGCCTCGAAAAAGGACATCGTGTCTATGTCCAATGACCATAAACCAGATTCAGACATTGAAAAAACACGAATTGTGAAAGCTGGCGGTTTTGTTCTGGATGGTCGAATGAATTCTAACCTAAATTTGTCAAGAGCCTTGGGTGATTTAGAGTACAAGAAAAACCCTGCCATTGGGGTGGATGAACAATTGATCATTGCAGTGCCAGATATCAAGACTTATCAGATCAATGATAAAACTGATTTCATCTTGTTGGGATGTGATGGTGTTTGGGAAACCATGTCAAATTCGGATATTGTGGATTTCATTTATGATCATCTTAAGAAGGGAACCGATTTGAAAATCATTGTGGAAAATTTGTTGGATAAGCTGATTGCCACAGATACTTTTAGTAAAATTTTTTCATTTTTTGATAATTTAGGAGGGAATTATATTGTATTAAGGCGGAGTGGGATGCGACAATATGACCATGATTTTGGCAGTTTTCCAAAATAGAGATAATTAACGGTTTTTTATTTTTTCATAAATTTGGAAAGCTTAAAACGGCAAGGAAATTCATAAAATTAAAACAAAAATGACGGAATTCGCAAAAAAAAAAAATGAAAATGATATATTTTAATTAAAGGTAACAGTATTTATTTTCAAACAAAAAAAAGAAGAGTCTATCCTATTTTTCATAAATTTCGGAATTATCTCGTTTTATAATAATTATCTTCATTTTTTATCATCATCCAAATGTTGAAAATCACCCCATTAATACAAAAAGCTGTTAGGTCCTCCTTTTTCGATGAATTTGAGGATATTCACAAGGATTTCGAAATTGATTGCAATCGTTTATGGATAAAAGAAGCAGAATTCGATAAATTGAAGCAGGTCTTCCAATATTTTTCCGATGAGCTGCTTATTGAGGGCATTCTTTTTAAGAAAAGTGGCAAATCTGAATGGTTCCGAAACCGATATTTTGCACTATATGAAGACCGTTTGGTTTGTTACAAGGATGTGGAAAAATTGAAGATGAAGGGGGTAATGATGCTTCGAGGAGTGAAACTGGAGATTTTTGAGAATTTTGTTGAGTTGCTCAATTTGAATTCGAAGGATGATTACGAGATTTTCGAGAAAAAGATGTTCAGTTTTTCAAGGAACCAGAAATCTTACACGATTTATGCGGGAACCCATGAAATTTATATGAATTGGCTTCAGGAATTAAAGAAATGTTGCATAATTACCAATTTCAACAAGTATTACAAAAACATCAGAATAATAGGAAAAGGGACCTTTGCGAAAGTGATGCATTCGGTAAGAGAGACTGATAAGAAGGATTTCGCGATCAAGACTTTCGAAAAAGATGTGATGTTGAATTCCCAAACATCTAATCGTTCGAGAGTAATTATTAATAATAAATTTTATAAAATTTATATTCAAAATTTTTAAAAAGTTGAGTCTATTGAACGAGATCAATATAATGAGAAGATTAAATCATAAGAATATTATTAAAATGTATGAGGTTTATGAAGGCGAATATCACATTTATATTGTCTTGGAACTATTGAAAGGAGGGGAGTTATTTGACCGTATAGTCAAGAAAGGCAGTTATTCAGAAAGAGATGCGATTATTTTGATCACCAGATTATTACAGGCATTGGAATATATTCATTCTAAAGGAATCATGCATAGAGACATTAAGCCTGAGAATTTGATCCTGAAGGATGAAAACAGCTTTGATTTGAAATTGGCAGATTTCGGGTTGAGTGAGTTTCAAAACAAAAAGGAAAATCTATTCACGAGATGCGGAACTCCAGGTTATGTGGCTCCTGAGGTCCTGGAGGATAAGAAATATAACACCAAATGCGATATATTTAGTGCCGGCGTTATTTTATACATTTTGTAAGATTTTTTCTATTTTTAAATTACAAAGAATATTTTAAAAATTATTAGATTAACAGGATGTTCACCTTTCTATGGGAAAAATTACAATGAAATTTTGACCAAAAACAGAAAATGTGAGATCAATTACAATTTTCAAGAAAAGTTGAAGCTTAAAATTTCGGAAGGAGGTAAAATAAAATCCAAAGATCTAAAATTTTTCGTTAATCTTTTGGAAAATCGAATTCGATAAAATTTTTTAGCTATAAATCTTATGCAATGGATGATGACTGTAGATCATACCAAAAGGCCATCTGCTCAGGAATGTCTCTCTCATTATTGGATTCTCGATCGTTTCTCGGATCTCAAATCAGATAATTTGCTTCTGGATAACGAAAGTGAAGATGAAGATCATGGATTCGCTCATTTGTCCGAGGCTCAAAAAAATATGGAAAGTTTTAAAAAGTTTGTGTTTTACCTTTTTTTTTATTTTCTTTAATTTAAAAAAAAAAAAATTCACTTGAGCAGGAATTTAACAATAAACGTCAAGGATATGCAAAAAGATAAAGATCTCTCCTTGGTGGTCAATAGTCCCTTAATTACAGGCAAGCTGAGTCTATTTGGAAGTGAATCTCCACTCATGAATAAATCTGCGTTATTCCGGAAATCGCTCAATAAAAACGATTTATCATTTAATGATAAAAGCGCTTATCTCGGAAAATATGGCTTCTTAAAGCCAATGCATATTAACGAAATAAACTCAAATTTAAACAGTGCAGGACTCAATCATTCGCATTCCCAATCTTTTCATACGGAATCCACCCCAGATTCTCAAAACTCAATAATCAAGGAAGAACATATGAAAAGTCCAAGCAAATTTTCTATTTCAAAGAAAAATAATAAGATTATTCAATTGAATTTTGCAGAACAAGAACAACAATGCAAAACTGAAGAGCTTAGTGACGAAGAGAAAAAAGAAGAGGAACTCAAACATAAGAGAAATTATTCAGTTGCTTGTGCCGGAGGTGGAGTTGGGTCCAGTTCTTTTAAGAAACATGAAGAAAGTAAAAAGAAAGAAGAAAATGATGTGAACGAAGAAGATCATGTGAAGGAAGAAAATTATTTGAAGGATTTGAAAGAAGAAAATCATTTGAAACAAGAAAATAATTCAAATCAACTGATTCCTGTAACAGAAAAGAACGAATAAGTGTTTTTTTTTATTTAAAAAAAAAAGAATTTTTCTTAAATGTCTTTGAACTAAATTCAAGAATTTAATGAAACAGTGTTTTTAATTATTTTTTTTCTTAAAAAAAACTTTTTTAAAAATTAATAATTTTTTATATTAATTTTTTTTTAATTTATTAAATTTTATTTATTAATTAATTTATTAAATTTTATTTCTTTTCAACAAAAGTTATT
>Ga0302320_10022653_pt1 | contig 12386 bp, 9 predicted proteins | sample Bog_T0_3_FD_202130 | JGI IMG/M metagenome (GOLD analysis project Ga0302320, IMG submission 202130) | Peat permafrost microbial communities from Stordalen Mire near Abisko, Sweden - Bog_T0_3 | ecosystem: Environmental > Terrestrial > Soil > Wetlands > Peat | place: Sweden: Abisko, Stordalen Mire...
GATCGGGTATTCCAGACCATCCGATCCAGGATTCGATTTTGGATCCGCCCCGGGACTCGGGAAAGCGCCGGCCTGCGCAGCTTTCTCTCTCCTGATGACGCTATTGGCGCTGCTGCTGGGCACCGCGAGCGCACGAGCAGCAACCCCTGGCAGCAAGACATCTCCAGCGCTTCCGGTATCCGCAGATAATGATGCCGGGTCCAGCCTGGTGCTTGCCCCATTGCCTGGTGGAGCCCCGCATGTGATTGTGCCCCTGCTTACGGCAACGCCGAAGCTGAACGATTTTCTGGCGCTATCGCCGGGCGGCTTGGCTCACGAGATGCTGCGCATCGGCCACTTTACTGAGCGCTATCCCGACGATGGCGCGCCCTCTACCGAGCCAACCGTGGCTTACCTGGGGTATACGCGCGAGTATCTTTACGTTGCGTTTGTCTGTGCCGATGACCAGCCGCACGCGGTTCGCGCGCACCTGCTGCCGCGCGACTCGCTGAGCGAGGACGATTATGTTGCCGTGATGCTGGATACCTTTCACGACAGCCGGCGCGCGTTCTTGTTCAAGTCGAATGCGATGGGCATTCAGGCCGATGCGCTCTACACCGAGCAGACCGGCGCTGACTACTCTTTTGACACTGTGTGGGATACGTGGGGCGCGCGCACCGCGGATGGTTATGCCGTTCTGATGCGAATTCCGTTTTCAAGCCTGCGTTTTGAAAACGCTTCCGCGGGCGTTTCCCGCACCTGGGGCCTGATTTTGCAGCGTGGGATATCGCGCAAGGACGAGGCCGTCTACTGGCCGCAAGTGAAGCACGATGTGGCGGGGCAGCTTACGCAGGAGGCGGTGGCCGAAGGATTTCAGGATATCGAGCGCGGAAAGAACTGGCTGTTTGAGCCGTATGCACTGGCCCACAGCCTGCGCCAATTGAACACCGTCAACCCGGTTGACCCATTCTTCAGCAACAAGCTGTTGCAAGGGTACGAGGGTCTCGACACCAAATTCGTACTGCACAACAGCCTGGCGCTGGACGTAACCGTCAACCCGGATTTCAGCCAGATTGGCGTAAACAATCCGGCGCCGCCCAACCAGCGCTTCCAGTTTTATTATCCGGAGCTGCGGCCGTTCTTCATTGAGAATTCCAGCTACTTTGAAACGCCGCTCAACCTGTACTACACGCCGAATATCGTGATGCCGCAGTTTGGCGAACGGCTCACGGGCAAGGTGGGCGAGTACGCGCTGGGCGTGCTGAGTGTAGACGACCGCAGTCCCGGAGAGGCCGTTCCTGATGGCGACCCGGCTTATGGATCGCGGTCGCACTATTACGTGGGCCGCGTCAATCGCGACATTGGCCACCAGTCGAACCTGGGCGTCATTTATGCCGACCAGGAGTACATGAACTCGTTCAACCGCAACGGCGGATTGGATTACCGCACGCGGATCAAGGGGCGCTGGACGCTGACCGGACAGGCAGTCACATCTGAGACCGAGAACACCGATAGCACCTGGCAGAGCGGGCAGGGCTGGCTGCAAGGCGCAAGTTACTCTGATCTGCACACCAGCTTCTGGATTCACTACAGCGATATCGCCTCAGGCTACCTGACGCAGACCGGGTTCTTCACCAGGCCTGATGTTCGCCAACCGGACGGCAGGTTCGCTTACACCTTCAGGCCGGCGCATGGGCCGCTGCTTTCGCACGGCTTCAGTGTCTATAGCGAGCGCATCTGGGACCATACCGGTTTGCCGCTCGATGCGTATTTCGACCCCTATTACAATTTCAGTTTCAAGCACAGCACGGGCGCGTCGGTGTTTGCCAGCGTAGGGCAGGACAGGCTGCGGCCGAGCGACTACTCTGCCCTGCCGGCCAATGTGGAATACCACAGCCCGATTGTGGGATTCAACTTCTACACCTCGCCTACACCTTCGATTTCAGTGGGATATACCGGCTACGCCGGCGGATCGATCAACTACTCTCCGCCAACCGGGCAGGGGCCCGTACCCGTAAACGTGAGCTCCGATCAGTTAAGCCTTGAGCTCAAGCCGGCCAGGTCGCTCGACCTCTCAAGCTCGTACGAATTCGATCGCTTCACGCAGCCAACCGGCGGCGCAGTGGTCTATGACAACCACCAGATTGTGGAGCGCTGGAATTTACAGATGGATAAAGCGTGGTCAGTGAAATTCATTGGCGAATATCTGGCGACACTGCCCAACGGGGCGTACACCAGCGTGTCCAATAACAAAGACGTTTACGGCGATCTGCTGCTGACCTATCTGCCGCACCCGGGCACGGCGTTTTACTTTGGCTACACCACAGACTATGTAAACCTGAACAGCAACCTGTGCACGCGCAACGTGGACGGCACCTGCAACGGGAATTATCCGATTCTGCCCACCACCAGCGCACCACAGATGAACGATCAGCACATTCTCTACGTGAAGATCAATCATCTGTTTCGGTTTTAGAGCGGTTCGCTATTGCGGCAGAACTTCAATGCCGGTCACACTGGCATATCCCTGCACAGGAACAAAACTCAGCAGCAGTTTTCCTTGCGCATTGGGCTCAAGGCCGGCGGCCTTGCGCAGAACCACATCATCTTTTTGCCCTTCCCTGGCAAGGTCGAAGTTGTTGAGTAGCGCCTTGCCGTTGCAGAACACGTTGAAGATGTGTGGCACCTGGGCCTTGGGGTCGTTCCCGTCCGGCGTGTTCCACTCGCCATGGCGCGCGGCAAAGTGCAGCACCAGCGAGTATTTTCCCGGCGACACCGGGATGGAATACGTGAAGTTTCCCCACCGCTCGGTCTCGTAGAGTTCCGGATCGTCGGTGCCCGTCACGGGTGTTGCGTAAGTGGCCATCTGGCCGCCTTCAAAATAGTTATCAGGGCTCCACCAGTGGCTGTCGTTGGAGTAATACGGCGATTGCCGGGCCAGCAGGCGCACAGGCCTCATCTGGCCGCGGATGCCGGGGAGAATTTCAATGGCCGACAACGTGGCCTGCTTGCCGTCCTGGCCTTCGAATTCGAGGTGCATTTGGCCGTCGGCGGCGGGCGCCTGATCAGGAAAGACCTTTACGTCGGCGGTGAGGCTGGCGCCGGCGTCGGCCACAATGTCGAACCAGTTGAGGAGCGTCTTCCCATTGCAGCGTACGGCCATCAGGCGGCTGCCTTCGCCGGCAGGCTCTGAGGAGTCGGGGCCGTGCGCGGTCTCAGCAAAGTGGAGGCGCAGTTCGTAGACCCCTTTCTTGAGCGGAATGTCGTAGCGGAAGTTTCCCTGCCGGCTGGTCCGATAAAAATCTGCGTTCTGCGTTCGCCAAATGTGCGAAACCGAACTCTTGATCGCGGCGCCGCCAGTGAAGAACGTGTCGGCGCTCCAGAGCTTGCCGGCATGATCCACAAAGCTGCGGCCGGCGCCCGCCAGGATGCGGACCTCTTCGCCGGCAGGTGGCCCGAACTCGGAGTCAGTAATCGGGTTCTGCGGTGAGCCGATTGGCGGCGCTGGCGGCGTCGCCGGCTGGCGCAGATGGAAGATGAAGAGCCCGGCGTAGCCCAGCAGCAGCACCACAAGCGCCGTCGTGAGCCCGAGTGCCCGGCTGCGCGAAGGCCGCAGCCAGTTCTCCCACAGAATCCGCGCCCCGCGCGCAGGAGCCGCGGCAACCGCAACGGGAGGAGCCGGAGCTTCGGGCGCATGCACGGCGCAGGGCCGGAATTCGGGTACATACTGCCCCACCGGGATGACGATCTGTAGTTGGTGGTTCGCGCCTTCCTCGGCGTAGTACTCAGCCAGCCGCTTGCGCAGGCGGTTGGCCTGCACTCTGACAATCGAGTCGGCGTCCTGATCGAAGGAAGAGCCGCGGGCGAAGACTTCCAGGCCGATCGAGTATTCCTTGATCTGGCTTGCCTCGCCGGCAAAGAGCTTCTGGCAGAGGTACGAGAGCAGGTGAGCCAGTGTAGGCGCACGCATAAAGCTCTTTGATTGAAGAACCTCGCGTAGCTCTTCGCGTTGCGCTTCAAAGTCGGTCGTCTCTGGGCTCACCGTTGTCATCCTTCGATCCCCGGAACGAGTGTCATCTTAGCGCCCCACGCAGTTTTGTGAACTGTTTAACGGTGTAGACTGAGCCACACAGAGCAATGTAACCCCGCGTAACCTCCCCTGATGATACTGGTGGGCCCCGCCTCTGGAAGTTTTACTCTTTCGGTAAATCGCTCAATCGGCTAGCATTGACCGGTTTACCCAAGGCATGTAACCGGCGCGCAACGGGCAGGTAGCAGGTATAGCGTTGTAGGGCAACTCCGACGGGTCTCTACTGGGAATCGTTGAAGCAAGCAGATCGCAAGAGGCGGCAAACGTCTCCCACGAAATGCCAAATCTCAGAGGAGGTACACCATGCGCAACCTTGTGATGATGCTTTTGGCGGCAAGCCTGACGGTTGGCCCCGCCGCGTATGCAACTTCAGTCAACGAGTCAGACCCGGATCCCGGTGTCCGCCAGGATGCAGCCCAGGCCGCCGAGGCCAAAGGCGATCAGGCTCGCCTCGCCCACAGCTATGAGGGCGCGGTCTCGCTTTATCTGGACGCCATCCGGATCACACCGCACAATGCGATGCTCTACAACAAGGTGGCTATCTCGGAACTTCAGTTGGGCAGCCATCGCGCAGCGCGGCACTACTTTGACGAGGCGCTGAAGATTGACGCCCACAATACCATTGTGCTCAACAACCTGGGCGCCCTCTACTGCACGGACGGAAAATACAAACAGGCCGTTCACTACCTGAAGGAAGCGCTGGCCCTGAACGAATCCGACGCCACCGCGCACCTGAACATGGCGGAGGCGTGGATGGGCATGAAAGAAACCGACCGCGCCATGACCGAGTATTCCCGCGCGCTGGAGCTCGATGCGGACATCCTGAACAACAACACCGACGGCATCATCGCCCAGGTGCACACGCCGGAACAACGCGCGCTGATCGCCTTCCTGATCGCCAAAGCCTATGCCAAACGCGGCAACGTGGAAGGCGCTCTGGAGTATCTGCGCCGCGCGAAGGACGACCGTTACACCGGCCTCTCCAAGGTCTACGCCGAGCCGGAGTTCGCCATGGTCGTGCAAGATCCGCGCATCGCGCAGATCGTCAAGCGGTAATCAACCAATTGCCGTTTGCGCCAGGTCATCCGCCGCAACGGACCGGGGCGGCGGATGAGACCTGGAATAACTCATCCGCCCGCCTTCAGCCAATCGAAGTTCCCGCCGCAATCAAAACCAATCCACGCTCTTCGTTCAGCGCAGGCTCCATGCGGCCCTCCGGCACAGGCAACCAATCGGCACCGCCGTCGCCGGCCTCCAGGAAAGCATCGATGAGAACCGCGTACAAGCCCCTGTTGCCGGCCAGCTTCCGCTGCCGCGCGCGCAGGAAATCAAACCGGAAAGGCGAACTCGCTTCGAGCTCCGCCAGCATGGGCTTCGAAAAAAACTCCTTTGCGCCGGCAACCGCCATCAGAATCAAATTCCGCCAGCTCATGCGCAGCAGATCTTTCAGCGCCTTTGTGCCGCCGGGCATTCGCTCCATGCGCTCTGCGACGCGATCGCTCAGGTTGAGCAGTTGCATCACCAGCGCGTCCAGCGGCTCGCCCCTGCCTGCCGCGCGCGTAAACAAAGTTGCCGAACCGCGGCGCAAATCCTCGCGCACATCCTGTAAATCGTCTCCCAGTTGCAGCAGCGCGCCCCATTCGAAGGCCAACGCGCTCTCGTCTTGGTTGAGACCTCCGCGCACCAGGCAGGCATCGGCCAGCACTGAGGTCCCACCCTTGGCAAAACTTATCTCCAATAATCTTTGCTCGTCGCACGGTCCGCTGGCCTTGACCTGCGCCAGGCTCAACTCCTGCGCCCGGTGAATGGCCAGCAGGCACTCGTAAACCTGGGGAAAGTCGGGCCGCGGAAACTCCTCTTCAATTAGTTGCACCATGGCCCACACTGCCGCTTCGTGCGCGTCGCCGGGGGCAAGCCTCTCACCGCGCAGCCGCCGCCGGAAGCGCGCGCTGAACTCCAACTTCTCCGCCTTCGAGAGATTCAAGTTGTCCAGGTGATTATCACTGTAGGGATAGAGCAGGCTGTAGCCGACAATGGAAGGCGTCAGACGCATGGGCGCGCCCAGCAGCGGTTGCAGGCCGCAGGCCGTCCACGCGTTGCGGCAGGCCTGGATCACATCGGCCGTGCTCAACTCAGGATCGAATCGCCGGGCCCACCGCGCAAACTGCGTGCCCACGCGCAAAAACCCGCCGGTCAGCAGATCGATCGCTTCGCCTTCGAGTCCCAGCGCCGTGGCCGCGAACGTGGGAAAAACGCCCACCACGCGCTGCTGCGCCGCCTGCCGCTCTGCCCGCGTGAGCGGAGCTTTTCTGGCCTCGCGTTCCACGGCGCGAAGCCCGTCGTCGTAGCCCTTTTCGCGCTGCTTCTGTTCTTGCCGGCTAAATTGCTGACCGCCTGGCCACGGGCGCGTGCCACAATCCCGCCAGGTTGCGATGGTCTTGGCAACCTGCTCTTCCACCGGCGTCCAGTTTGAACTTTCTTCCATCTTGCAGAAGGTTTACGCAAGCCGGTGGCCAACAGTTCCGGCAAGTGAGCCGATGCTCCACGCTGCGACCGCAAATCATTGACGTGCATCCCATCGATTTGCGACACTCAGCCCAATGCAATACAGCGGGAAAGTTGAATATGCCCATCAGCGCAAGCTGCGCGAGCGCAATAAGCCACATTACCGGCTCGCCCACTGGCCCATCTGGATCTGGGTCTTTTTTCTGGCGCCGGGACCCTTGACCTTCTCGCTCTTCGCCCATGGCTTCAGTTGGCCCAACTTCCTCTGGCTCGCCGCGGTGCTTGTGGGCACGGGCATCGCCGGATGGAACGCGCAGTTGCCAGGTGTTGAACGCAAGCCCTACATTCTCCGCTTTGACGAGGACCGGCCCAACCCGCTCTATCGCCGCATCTGCTATACCTTTGCCTGGAACGCCGTGCTGAGCTTCGCGCTCATCAACCTGAGCGCGCTGGTCATCGCATCGGTGACAGGCGTCTGGTATATGAAGCAACTCTACACTTACGCCTACTTTCCGCTGTGCGCCGTGATTCTTATTCTGGGCGCGCTGGGCAAGCTGCCACGCGTGGGTCCGTCCACTCGCGGCGAAGGCACGGAGCGGCGCTACTTTTACGGTTCAGTCTGGGCGGTGACCCTGGCGCAAACTGTTTTGCTGGTGCTGTGGAAGACGCTGCCCAAAACCCAAACAGGCAGCCAAATCAAGCTGGCAGCGTTCGTGGCGGCACTTTTGTTCATGGGCCAGCTCGCTTATCGGGGCAAGCTTTATCGAACGCGGCCCATTTTGCCCGGCGAAGACATGGTCTCCGACTAGAGCGGGCTGGGGGAGCTAAACCATTGATTACTAAAGTCCCCCATCGTTAACCATCAATATGTGACGCACATCACGAGAAGTTGGGCCTATTTGATGGAAATATAGCTTTACTGGCCTACAGGAGACCGATCCGGCCTATATTCCCCGCTTTCTATCATGGAGACTTTCATTGAATCTTGATCCCTCAGCATTTCTCGCCGATCCGGAGCTTGTCGAAGCGCTCGACAAGCGATCGACCCCGATTGCGTGCAATGCGGGAGATGTGCTTTTCCAGCAGGGCGATGAACCGAACGGTATTTACATTCTTGACCGGGGGGAAGCGACCCTGACCATGATCTCCGACAAGGGCGAAACCGTGATGCACGTCAAGGCGCCCGCCGGCTCTCTGCTGGGCTTGCCCGGCCTCATCGGCAATCAGCCTTATTCGCTGACCGCGGTGGTTGGCAAAGACACTCAATGCAAGTTTGTTCCGCGCGCCGAGTTCACCCGGCTCATGCAGTCTGACCCGATGTTGTCGTTGAAAATCCTTCAGGTTCTGGCCGCTGAAGTTCGTTCAGCCCGGCGCGCCATCGCCAACCTCTAGAAGCTGGAGTCCTGCCAGGCTGAGGTATAAACAGCCTTCAACAATCCCGCTCCCTACCCCCACCCCCCACCTGCTAAACTCTCTCGTTATGCCCCTCGCAATTTTGCTGATCGCGGTCGTTTCCTACCTGCTGGGGTCCATCCCCGCCGGCTACCTGCTGGTGCGCATCTTTCGCAAGCAGGACATTCGCTCCGTAGGCAGCGGCAACATAGGCGCCACCAACGTTTTACGCGCCGGCGGCAAGGGTCTGGGCGCGGTTACTTTTCTGCTCGACATGCTGAAAGGCTGCTTGGCAGTTTGGCTGGGTGGGTTGCTGGGCACAATGCTTGTTCCTGACACGCCGGTGCGGAACTGGCAGGCGCTGGCGGCGCTGGTTGCCGTGCTTGGCCACATGTTTCCCATCTGGCTGCGCTTCAAGGGCGGCAAGGGCGTGGCAACGGGCTTTGGCGTCTTCCTGGTGGCAGCGCCATGGGCCGCGCTGGCTGCCATCTCGGTCTTCTTTATCGTGCTGGCGCTCAGCCGCTATGTATCGCTGGCCTCCGTGCTGGGTTCGGCCGCCTTCCCCATTTTCGCCTGGCTCCTGGTCAAGGGAGACCGGCCCTGGTTCTATATCGCTGTCCAGTTTGTGGTCGCCTTTTTGATTATCGCCAAGCACCACCAAAACATCCGCCGCCTGCTGGCAGGCACGGAATCCCGCTTCGGTAAAAAGAGGTCTGCATGAGCCGTATCGCCGTATTGGGTTCCGGTGCCTGGGGAACCGCTATCGCTCTCGCGCTTCATCGCCGCGGCGGCCATCAAATTTCTCTTTGGTCGCACAGCGTGGACGAAGCCAAACAGATCCAGGACGCGCGCGAAAATGTTCTCTTTCTACCCGGGTTTGCTCTGCCCGCAGAAATCACCGTCACCGCCGACACCGCGACCGTGGCTGAGGCCGAGATCGTCGTCTCGGTCATTCCCTCGGAGTTTCTGCGCCCCACGCTCAACCGGCTGAGCTCGCAGTTGCACGCCGGCCAGGTCGTGGTCAGCGCCACCAAGGGCGTGGAAAACCGCACTTTCCTACGCATGACCGAAGTAATCGCCGCCACGCTGGGCGAAGCCGGCCATACCATCCCCATCGGCGCCTTCAGCGGGCCCAGCTTTGCGCTGGAAGTGGCGCAGGGCCAGCCGACAGCCGTCACCGTGGCCTTCGCCGATTTGGCCGTCGCCGCCCGCGTGCAGCAGGAGTTCTCTTCCGAGACACTTCGCCTTTACACATCGACCGACGTGATTGGCGTCGAACTGGGCGGCGCGCTGAAAAACGTAATCGCCATCGCAGCCGGCGTAGCGGCCGGCATGGGGCTGGGCTACAACTCCGCCGCCGCGCTCATGACCCGCGGAATCGCCGAAATCACGCGGCTTGCCGTAGCCTGCGGGGGCCAGCGCGAAACTCTTGCCGGCCTCTCCGGCGTGGGAGATTTGGTGCTCACGTGCACCGGATCACTCAGCCGCAACCGCACCGTCGGCCAGGCACTGGGACAGGGCCGCAAGCTGCCTGAGATTCTTGAGGGCCTGGGCGGCAAGGTGGCGGAGGGCGTGTTCACCTGCCGCGCCGCCCTGGGCCTTGCCCGGCAGCGCCAGATCGAGATGCCCATCACCGAGCAGATGGAGCAGATTCTGGAAAAGGGCAAAGACCCCCGCGAAGCCATCAAAGACCTGATGCTGCGCCCCGGCAAAGGCGAGCACTAGGACTGGCCGTCAGGGCGCGCGCGGCCTCTCGGCCGCATCAGCCTCGAAGCTCGCCTGCCGCATCGCTCCGGTTCAGGCTGCTCCGGCTCAGAATCTTGATCAGCTTCAAGATCGCGGGGTGCGACCGCATCCGCATGCACGGACGCTCGATCGTCACGTAGAGTGCCGCGGACACAGCAAAAGTCACAACGAGCCCAACAACGCTGTCCATGGCGATGGCGCCGTACGCACCCAGACGCGGGACAAGCCGAACCGCAAGCCTTGGAAACAGCCACATGAAGAGCATGGGATGAACCAGGTAGCTTGAGTAGGATAGCTGCGCCACTGGGTAAAAGCCCTTCCACGACAGAAAGCTCCGCAGCCAGCCGCCCAATAACCGTGGCGTATACATAGCCGCCAGGATCAGAAACATGGTGGCCAACGAAAACAAGTCGTGAAAGGCCGCCCACCAAAGCTCACGCGCCAGAAAAGGAATGCGGTCAAAGAACTCCGCTCCTCTGCCGGTCAGGGCAACGTGCACAATGACAGCGATGCACCCCAGGCTCAGGACCGTCACCCGGCCCGTATGCGAGAAAAACCGTTGCAATTGCGGCTGATAATTGCAGCGCAGATAGGCGCCGGTTACTCCCGCCAGCAAGCCCCCAAAGCGCATCCAGGGCTTGTCGTACACCACGTCATACCAGGCGCTCCAGGCGGGCGTGTACGCCGCAAACCGGAGTGGCGGAACGATTCCGGAGAAATGAATCACCGTGTAGCGAAGAGCGACCGACAAAGCCATCAGGCCAACCAGGATGCGCAGCCGGCCTTTGCCCAGCCAGATAAACAGCAGAATGCAGCCAGGCAACAGCAAGTAAAACTGTTCCTCGATAGCCAACGACCAGCACCAGCCCATGTACTGCCTGGTGATGGGAAGAAAATTGTTGATGTAGAGAAGATTGGCCCACGCGGTTTCGGCAATCCGCCAGTCGAGGTGTGCCGGCGAAGCCTGCATCGCGAAAAGTCCAAGCGCCATCGCCGCTGTGTAGACCGGGATCAGGCGGAGAAACCGGCGGACATAAAAGCGAGCGAGCCCTATGTCTCCCGATGTCTTCACCTCGTCGAAGAGGATGCTGCCCATCAGGAATCCGCTGATCACAAAGAAGAGATCCACGCCTGATCCGCCGTTCGCTGTCCAGGCCGTGAAGTGGTTTGAGAAGAGGGCAGAAGCCTGCGCAGGCAGGACCGTGAGGTGGTAGAAAACCAGATGCAGGGCGATCACCCACAGAACCGCAAGAGCGCGCACGCCGTCGATTACCGGTTCCTGAAAAGCCGGACGCCGGGCCAGATGATTCCAATTGTGACGGACGCTGAAGATCGACACGGATTCTATTTGCGCCGATTCGCTGGCTTGCATTCCCTACCCCCAGGGTAAGTCAGGGAGAAATGTACCACTGTATCATCGCAGGCAAAACCAAAGACCGAAGCGACGCGGGTGCGATTCCATCTCTTCCGCCACTAGGGCGCAGGGCGCGGCCCCACACTGCAAAATTCTCTCTTGCGCAGACGCGGGCCGCGTGTTCCCATGGCTGCACGGCCCACAGTCCTCGCCCGGGCAAATCGGAGGTCCCCGATGAATCCAACCCCATCTTTCCTCAATCGCCGCAACGTCCTGGCTGGAATTGCCGTCACGCTCGCGGCCGGTTCCCGCTTTGGAGCGAAAGCCCAACAGCCCGCAATGGAAGAAAAGCCTTCCACCGCAGCCAACAAGGGCCGCACTGCCATCCATTACGAGATTGAGTTCAAGGCCGCCCCGCAGCGGCTCTACACGGCCATCCTCGACCAGAAGCAATTCGCCGCATTTACCGGCCGGCCCGCCACCATCGATGCCACACCGGGCGGCGCGTTTTCGATGTTCGGCGGCCTCATCACGGGAAGAAACGTTGAGTTGGTCCCGAACCAGCGCATCGTCCAGGCCTGGAGGCCTGGGCACTGGGATGCGGGCATCTACTCCATCGTCCATTTCGAGTTCACACCGCGCAGCTCGGAAACCACGCTTGTCTTTGACCACACCGGCTTCCCGGCCGGTGAATATGACTCGCTGGACCATGGCTGGCACAGCCACTACTGGGAGCCACTGAAAAAGTTTCTAGCCTAACCGCGGCAATAATTCGACCCACCTAAATTACTTTGACCTAAGTGCAAGAAAACGCATGTGGAGTGGCTTAAGCTTCTGCGGTTTGTAAATTGGCTCATTTTTCCACATTACTTCGGTGTGTACTTTTATACAACTTTCGATTACGAGACTGACTCATAATTCGTTATTGACTATTGCGGCCTTTGGCCCTTTCCCCGGGAATCCCTCAACCCAGGCAAATGGAGGAGAGCAGAATGCATCTTCACCTCACTCATGCAGAAATATTGTTAGTCAGCTTTGCTCTCAGCGTTGCTGTCATCATTGCAGTGGCAGCGGTCCTTCAATTTTGGGAAGAAAGAAAGCCGCCGTTCCTCAACTATTTCGAGACCCCGTATGGCCGAAACCTGGTGGGGTCGAGTTCCAGCAGCGACATGGATAACCGGATCTTTGGCCGTCCAAACCGCCTTGAGCCTCTCAGGGCAAGCAGCGTTGACTCGAAGGACTGGCGATATGAAGTAACCGGAAAGCCCCGGCGCAATCGCCTGTAGGAGCTCGCCAGGCCCATACCAATCTATCCATTTG
>Ga0302320_10022654_pt1 | contig 12385 bp, 12 predicted proteins | sample Bog_T0_3_FD_202130 | JGI IMG/M metagenome (GOLD analysis project Ga0302320, IMG submission 202130) | Peat permafrost microbial communities from Stordalen Mire near Abisko, Sweden - Bog_T0_3 | ecosystem: Environmental > Terrestrial > Soil > Wetlands > Peat | place: Sweden: Abisko, Stordalen Mire...
TTCTACTATCACTCACTTTGCTGTCAACCACGTTAAGATTAAGGCAGGCTACAGTGCAACTTGTACCCAGGCAATTCAAGTTGACTCGTCGCCGCGGCCGAAGTAGAATGTGGTTAGAAATGGCGATGGGGTTCGCCTTGAAGTGCTGCCCGGCCCGCCGCGTCAGGCAGATAATGACCCCTACCGACAAGGTGCTCCCTTGGAAGTAGGGGATTTCTGTTGAGAAACCGCCCTTGGGAGTACCCGACTCGCAAGGGTTTTGTTGTTTCTTGATGTTGCCAGTTTCCTTGCGGCGGGGAACGCTTTCTTGGAGGACCGAATGATGCCCCGAATTCTCGTAGCCCTGGATGGTTCGCTTGATAGTGAAAAAGCCCTGGACGCCGCCGTCAAGGTGGCCCAGCAAGATGGCGGCCTCGTGACCGCGGTGGCCGTGTTGGAACAGACCGGTAACCCACGGCTCGACCAGCTTCCCGGAGATGCGAAAACGCAAGCCCGGAGTCATCTTGACGAGTTGCTCCAGGCTGCGGCCCGCTTTGCCACCTCGCGGGGCGTGCGTCTGACGCCCATGCTCCGCGAGGGACATCCGGCCGACACAATCATTGCTTGCGCCGAGGAAGAGAAGAGCAATCTGCTGGTCCTGGGAGCGGGAGGCGAGCCGGGCGGCAAGACGTGCCTGGGCGACACGGCCGACCAGGTGAGCAACCACAGCCCATGCACCGTGTTGATTGTCCGATAGTGAAGAATCCGATGTTTGTGGCAGCGGCGAAAAACGCGGGCATCCAAGGCATTTGTCACGCGACCAGCATTGTCACCTGCAAGGCCCTGGCCACGCTTGGGCTATCTTAATGAAGTTCGTCATCCTGTCGGATGTCCACGAAAACTGGTCCCCGGCTCGCAAATGCAAACAGGCGAACGCCACCGCCAAATGGCCGTACCGGGCGTGGCCGCGGCAGAACGGCCACGTCAATCAGCAGAATGAAAAGTCCAATGCCTGCACTGCCCCCGTGTACCCGCAGTCGGGGCGAGACTTTACGTGCCAACTGGCATCGTCTACCGGGAGCCACGGAGTTGAAGCGCGTCAACCGCGGAGGTTTTCGCCAGACCGTTCGCGCTGTCAGGAATCAACTTTACGTGCCAAAGATTGCCAGTGAAATGATCCTTCCACTCCGTCAGCGGCGCGACCAATCGAATCGGCAATGTACCGACTGCGTCGGAACTGACCACGACAACCGGTCTTGTCTTGCGGATCTCGGCGCCGACGGTTGGCTCCAGATTCACAAGCCAGATGTCAGCGCGTTGAACCTTCATCCAGAAAGTCTCCTGCTTGCCAGTCCGCGCGCTGGTCGGCGCTCTGCGCGTACTCGACCTTCAGTGCTTCGGCCTGACGTGCCAGGATATCACGGCGCTGGGCAAGCGGAAGTCGCATGAAATCGACCTGAGACTGCAATGTCCCGCCACGGTCCGTCAACTCCCGCAACATTTCATAAGCCGCGGGCAAACACTGCGGCGGGAGTTGCTGCACCAAATCTTGGACATGAGAGTATGTGATTGTTTCCATGACATTCACCTCGTATCTGTCGATCCCTAATCTTGACGTAAACACCGATCAAAGTCAAGATGCATCCGCCTGCAAGACCCTCCTATCTTCCGAAAACGGCGGCCTTGCCCAATTCCGCTTCGATTTCCAGCAGCCGGTTGTACTTAGCGATGCGTTCGCTACGGCAGGCCGAACCGGTCTTGATCTGGCCGCCGCCCATAGCCACGGCGAAGTCGGCCAGGAAGGCGTCCTCGGTTTCGCCCGAGCGGTGCGACACCACGTAGCCCCAGCCCGCCTTCTGGCACATCTGGATGGCTTCCATCGTCTCGGTCACCGAGCCGATCTGGTTAAGCTTGATGAGTGCCGCGTTGGTGGACTTCTCCTTGATGCCGCGGGCGATGAACTTCGTATTCGTCACGTAGTTGTCGTCGCCGACGATCTGGATCTTATCGCCCAAGATGGCCGTGTGCTCGCGGAAACCGTCCCAGTCGTTTTCCGCCAGGCCGTCTTCGATGGAGACGATCGGAAACCGCTCGACCCAGGTCTTGTAGAGGGCCGTCATCTGGGCGCTGGTCTTCTTGCCTTGGCCCGACTTGGCCAGGTTATAGGCCCCGTCCTCGTAGAAGGAACTGGCGGCCGGGTCCAGGGCGATGGCGATGTCCTTGCCGGGTTGGTAGCCCGCGGCCTTGATCGCCTCGATGATCACCTCGCAGGCTTCCTCGTTGCTCTTGAGATTCGGAGCGAAACCACCTTCGTCGCCGACGCTGGTGGCGTAGTTGCGTTTGTGGAGAATGCCTTTCAGGGCGTGGAAAGTCTCGGCCCCGTAGCGCAGGGCCTCGGCAAAGCTCGGCGCGCCGAGGGGCATGACCATGAATTCCTGGAAATCGACGCTGTTGTCGGCATGCTTGCCGCCGTTGAGGATGTTCATCATCGGCACCGGCAGGCGGACGGCGCCGGTTCCGCCCAGGTAGGCGTAGAGCGGCAGGCCGGCGGTCGTGGCCGCGGCGCGGGCCACCGCCATGGACACGCCCAGGATCGCGTTGGCCCCCAACTTGCTCTTCGTGGGAGTCCCGTCCAGGTCGATCATCAGGCGATCGATTTCCGCCTGGCGCGCCGGGTCCAAACCGACCAGTTTCGCCGCGATGGTCCCGTTGACGTTTGCCACGGCCTTGAGCACACCCTTGCCGCCGTAGCGTTTCTTGTCGCCGTCGCGGAGTTCCAAGGCTTCGTTTTCGCCCGTGGAGGCGCCGGACGGTACGGAGGACGAGGCCGTGACGCCATTGTTCAAAGTGACGTGGACGCGCACGGTGGGATTGCCCCGTGAATCGAGAATCTCCAAGGCGTGGATAGCCGAAATCTTGTTTCCCATGGTCGCTGTGTTCCTTTATGATAGTTTGATCGGAACTTGTTGTATCCTCTCGCTATCCGAATTGCAACCGGGCCGACTGTGCCAAGTTGACGGCGCAAAGGGGCTGAAGTAGAATCGGACATAGAGATGGCGATGGGGTTCGCCGCGAACCGCTGCCTGGCTTGGCGCCGGGCAGATAATGACCCCTACCGACAAGGATTTCCCTTGGAAGTAGGGTGTTTTCACGGACTACTGCCCTTGGGAGCAACTGGATTCCGAGGGTTTTGTTGTTTCTTGGATTTGATCGCTCACCAACGGCAATAGCGAGCAGATTGATGCACACCGTCCTCTCCGCACTTCGCGATATTTTCACCAGTACCACCGCGTTGCTGACTCTCGGCGGAGCGGTGGGCACCAACGCCCGCTACTGGCTGGGCAAGTGGTTCGGCGAGGCCGCCTGGCGCACGCACAATACATGGCTGAGCGCCTTTCCCTTGGGCACCTTCGTGATCAATGTGACCGGCTCCTTCGTGCTCGGGGTGGTGGGCGTTTTATTCCTCAAGCACATGCCGCAACATCGCGCCTGGTTTCTGCTGTTGGGCACGGGCCTCTGCGGCGGCTATACTACCTTCTCCACCTTCGAATGGGAGACCTTGCAACTGCTCCAGGCCCAAAGCTACTGGCTGGCCGCCGCGAACGTGCTGGGCAGTGTGGCCGTCGGCTTCCTGGGAATCGTGCTGGGGGCCGCGTTGGGTACACTGATCTTCCGCAATATATAGGAACAACCACACCCTGCACGGAGACCCACGATGAAAAGCCAGTCCCCGGCCTTAGTCCTCACGATCTACGTCAACAGCGGCGACCACCACCACGGCGCGCCGCTGTACTCCGCCATCGTCCACCTCTGCCACGAGCGCGGCATCGCCGGGGCGACCGTCTTCAGGGCGATGGAGGGCTACGGCGGCAGCGGCCGGCTGCATACGACCCGGCTGCTGGAACTGGGCGAGAACCTGCCGGTGCGGATCGAGATCATCGACTCGCGCGAGCGGATCGAGGCCCTCTTGCCGGAGTTGGACAAGATGATCCCCCAGGGCCTGATCACGATGGCCGAGGTGACCGTGCGGCGATATTGAATCCCTCACACACCCGGGCGGAATGTGCCGGAGATGGTCGAGACGGTGCAAGAGTGACGGCGCGACGAGCTTGGTTGGCGTAAGAATAACGGGCGGCCGCCATGCCCCGCAATCAGACGCCGGCGGCTTTTCCCAGGTCACAATCGAGGATATACTACTCCAGAAAAAGAGAATCAACCATGCACGACCACGAAACACAAAGGCTGGATTTCCTCAAACAAGGGCCGTGCGCTCCCGCCGAGTATCTTTCTGACTACTACGGTTTGACATCGCCGTTCGAAGGCGAACTGTTGGAAGACTATAACGCATGGACACCGCCGTTTCGCGGTCAGCCGCCATGCACGCAAACCCAGTTTTCTCGATGGAAGCTGGAAAGCTTCTTGCAGGCCAAGAGGATCGTATCGAAGAAATGGATGGGAGCAAGGCTGGGGGTCAAGGCCGCGATCGTAGATCAGATTCTCGACGGACTACCGAAAATCGGTCTGCGCAAGAAAAGGTACGAGGCATACGCGGACCTGCTTTCCGACTCTCTTCCGGAAGATCTCGCGAACAATCTCCCTGGCCTGCGGTTTCGCACCTTCAGCGACCATAATTCCTTCTGCGAACTTCTGCACGCTCGCCTGCTGGACGACCTCCATGTTGAAATCCCGCAAGCGGGGAAGTTATTCTGTGCAACTTCCGGCGAACTCGACGAACCTATCCAATCTTATGCCAATGCATTCGACTGCATTACCCTCAAGCCCCTGAGCACCCGCCACGCGATGTGGCTTGATTTCCGAAAACCGTTGAGCCTGGGGCCGGACCGCTGCTCGATCTTGTTCTATGCGCAAAACCACGATGATTTGAAACCCTGGCACGCGGGCACTCGCGAACCGGCAAACCTCGATGAGTACCTGCAAGTAGCGCAGGGAGGCGCGTGATGGATAGTGCCCTGTTCTCGCACGGCATTGACGGATTGCTGGACGAGTTGAACCCGCAGAACCAAGTGGTCGGATTCCGCAGATATCCCAGCGACCTGGACACGGCAATTACGCGGTTTCGGGTCGACGACACTCCGCATTCGTGGTTTCGTCGGTATGTGGATGATTCGCTCCACGGTAATCTTAATGAGCTTGAGTCCCAAGCCGTGGAGAACGACCTACTGGTTCTCGCGATCGTTCGTTGGGAGCAGAGAGGCGTTCTGCGCTACTGTCGCATCCAAGCCCTGAAGACAACTGGGCTGCTGACTGATTTTTATTCCGATCCTGCAATCGCGGCGTCGTATGTTCGCATGGATGTTGACGAAGGTACATTGGGAACAGGATTCAGTCATCCTTACCCGCACCTGCACGCTTATCCCTGCCTGGATTTTCGTGTCGATATGATGGGACGATCGTCATCCAATGTAGTTGTCGATTTTTTGGAATCCCTCTATCGTTATTACTACCCGACGCGCTGGCGACGATGGGCCCAGCGGTCCTGGCAGGAACATGTCGCTAGGACGCAACTTCCCGCAGCGGACGATCCATTCAACTTGGTTATGGACGCGCTGGAGGAATCACGGATGCCCGTGCTCGAACAACAGGCCTGTAATCTCGAAAGAATCAAACGCGTGCTGCAAGAAAACAAGGACCTGTTGTGCCCGTTCCGGCTGGACAATGAACTACGACGGATCATGTCGTATCCGCTCTAGGCGGTCTATCTTCGCGTCATTCGAAACCATTTTGTGGCAGCTTCCAGTCGATCAAGATCGCCGCCAGGGCCAAAGCGGCCGTTTCGACGCGCAGAATGCGTGGGCCAAGGTTCACGAGTTGCCAGCCGCAGGCGACGGCCCGTGTGACTTCTCCTTCCGTAAATCCGCCTTCGGGGCCCACTGCCACGACGACCGGCTCGTTTGCAGCGAAGCTCGCGCAAGCCTCCGCTCCCGGATGCGCCACCAGACGGCAGGCAGCCTCGTTGTGGTCGGCCAGGAAATCATCCCATGCCCGCGGCGCCGCGATTTCCATCAATCGGTTCCGCCCGCATTGTTTCGATGCCTCGATTACCGCACGGCGCAGCCGCTCCAGGGCGTTCTCGCCAGGCTGGGCCACGGCCCGCTCGGTCTGAAGCGGCACGAGCCGGGCCACGCCCAACTCGGTCGCCTTCTCGACCAGCCACTTCTGCCGATCGCCCTTGGGCAGGGCCACACCCAGGCTGAGCGCGCTTGCCGCCTCGCGATCGACCTGCCGGCGATCGAGAATCGCCAGTTCCACCTCGCTGCGGCCCAGGCGCTCGACCGCGGCCTCGAACTCATAGCCGCTGCCATCGAAGAGCGTCACGCGGCTGCCCCGAGCGGCCCGCATGACGTGCAACAGATGATGGGCCTCCGCGCCGGTGAGAACCGCGCGCTCGGCGGTGATCGGCGAATCGATGAAGTAGCGGTCGAGCATGATTGTATTACCGCAACGGACCGGTCGCGCCGCGCGACGTCGACAGGTCGCGCTGCTTGGCGATCTGATCGGCCAGGGCCTGAATCTGCTCGTCGGAATCCTTCCGCGCCAGGGCCTCCACGCGGTCCAGCAGGGCCGGATCGCCCGTGGTGGCCAGGGTGGTGATCGCGGCCCTGCGCACCGCCGGCTGCGGATCGGCGGCCAACCACATCAGCCATCGTGCCGCATCGACGCTCGCCAACCGCGGCACCGACTGGGCAAGCTGTTTGCGGGCCTCGGCGTCGGGGCTGAAGAGCTGTCGGGCCAGTTCCAGATCGACCTCGCTGAAACCGCGCCGCGCCAACTCGCGACGGGCCAGCGCCCGCTCGCTTTCCGTGTCGGACCGCAAGCGCCGCATGACATCGAGTACGTCGGCCGCTTTCAGCGGATCAAACGACCCGCCCGTCGGCAAGTTCTCCTCCACCGACACCGGCAGCGTGGCGACATGCGGCGACTGCCCGGAATGGGCCGGGGCCGAGGGCTGCCCGGCCGGGGCGTTCCATTCGGCCGACTGCGCCGCGGCAATCGGCCGCGCCATGGCGTCGCTGCCCCGCGGCGGCTCGGCAGGCGTCTGGGCGATGCCGTCCGCCCGGCCCCGTGCTGGAACTTCGTCCGGATTGCTCTTGGCCAGATCGGCCTGCGGCCGTAGCGGATTGCGGCGGCCGGTTCCCGGCGCATCGGAGGCTACCAGCGACGATCCGCCGGCATTTTGTCCGCGGGCCGGCGGATTCTCCAGCGCGGCAAGTTCATCGAGGCACGCCGCGGACAGGTCGTCGGAGGTTTCGTCAGGCCGTTCGGGCTGCCGCGTGGCCTGCTCGGCGATGGGCGACAGGTAGAACCGCACCCCGCCCACGCCCGCGGCGACAAAGATCACCGTCAGAACGGCCACCAACAGAATTCGCTGGTATGAAGGCATGATGCGGCACCTCGCTGGAAAAGTGCCGCATTGTTCCGATTTGCCAGGGAGGTTGCAAGGGCAACGCTCCCCAAGGCCGTTAAACTTTGACTATCCGCTACGGCCTTCGCTAGCCGAATAATCAGAAGAGCCGTGCAACGCGGTCGGATACCGATCGCAGTGCGCCAAGATAGATAAATTGGGGGGACCATGATTGACAAGAAACCGCTTCCCGGTGGCCAGGGCCGCCGTGGCCGAGGTCGTTCGCCTATGTCGTTGGCAACCATGTGGCTAGCATCGCTAGCACTTTCGCTGATCGCGGGTTCCGTGCAGGCTGCGTCCGCCGGCGTCAACTCCAACAACGCGACGGAAGGCACTTCCAGCGCCGCCGCCCGGAGAAGCGTCTTGCAATCGATTCCCATCGACAAGCTCGACGCCGACTCCCGCGCGAAAGTCAATTCGGTACTGACCAACGCGGGCATCTATCGCCGGTTGCCGATCCGCACGGTCAGTTGCGATCCGGATCTCTACTTGTTCCTCGTGCGTCATCCCGACGTCGTGGTCAACATCTGGGAGATCCTCGGCGTGGCCCAACTCCAGTTGCGGCAAACCGATATCGATACCTTCCGCATCACCGAGACCGAGGGCACGGTGGCATCGCTGGAATACCTCTATCACAGCCCCGAATTGCAGATCGTCTACGGCAAATGGACCTACACGGGCCCGCTTCTGGCCCGCAAAATCAACGGCCATTGTCTGGCGATCCTGAAGTCGAGCTACGCCAAGCAGCCCAGCGGCAAGTATTATATTACGGCGCGGTTGGACGGTTTTTTGAGCGTCGATTCGGGCGGCCTGGACTTGCTCGCCCGCACCTTGCAACCGCTGATGGTCCAGAACGTGGACAACAACTTCATTCAGACGGTGGCTTTCCTGGGCAGCATGTCGAAGACGGCCGAGGTGAACCCCGAGGGCATGAAACGGTTGGCGAACCGGCTTGGCCACGTGCAACCGCAGACGCGGCAGCAGCTTGGCGAGGTGTCGGCGTCGGTGGCGCAGCGCGCGGCGGCGAATGCAGCCAGCGCGGCCAATTCCGCGGAACCGGCGCCCCGCGTCGCCGGCCGTCCGCAAGGCGAAACGGAGTAATGCCGGAAATTGGCGTCTTCTTCCTCCTTCCCATTGCGACGTCAGGAAGCGATATTCGGACGATGCGATGGGTTTCCGCATCAACATCACTTCGATGCCTTACGCCGGAAAGGACATGGCGGCGTAATGCTGCACGATGCGCTGGGCGGTGCTCGCGCCGCCGAGGAACAGCGGCTGCTCGTCGTGGATGCCCTTGAACGTGGAAAGGATGTACTCGACGTCGTCGCGCTCGATGCCGTAGAGGTGGAAGAACGCGGCGTCGAGTTCGGCCATCAGTTCGGCCCGTTCGGACTCGTCCCATTTGTTGAGCCGGCCGCCGTATTCGGCCTGGAAACTGCCGCCGGTGAAGTGGCAGGCGTCGGCCAGCGGCAGCATGTCCTCGGCCGTGCAGGTGAGCTTCAGCACGCGCTGGCTGATCCACGCCTCCAGCGTCGTGCCCCTTTCCCATGGGCAAGGCTTGTCGTACGTGTCAGGCGGCAGCGTCGGGAGTTGCTCAACATGGTAATGCTGTAGATGATTAGCGCCCACTTTTTGACGCGCGACAAAATCGTAGATCAAAGAATTCCAGTTCGCCAGGCAGCAAAGACGGCGCTGAACCGGAATATCGGTTGCAAAATGCGCAAACGGCAGGGAGTCGACCGGGGCGCAGTCGGGAATAGCAGCCGCAATCATCGTGCGCGTGTTCGTCGCGCTGGTGATCTTCTTGAATGCGATGTAGAACGGTTGGCGGTAACCCCCGAGTTCGTGCGACGCAAACTCGTTGTCAACCCAATAAACGGGCCGCGGCAGGAACTCGGGATCCTGATGCTGGACGAGCGTCGTGGCCGTGGTTTGCGCCAGACGGTTCCAATTCCCCTGGTCCAAGAAAACGCTCGCGGCCCGGTGGTCGTAGGCCTGTACCATCTTCGCCTCGTACAGCGGAAGAAACGACTCTTCCTTGCCGACCCAATTCCTTCCCGTCAGCGTCAACCCCCTTGCTTGCAGTTCTGCTCCTTCGCGAAAACGATCGGACTTCGTGTCTTGGTCGAATTTGCGCTTCAGTGTGACGTGCCAAGGATTGCCGGCTTTCTTCCCTTTGCTCTTCAGGACGGGCACCTGTCCATAAACGCGCTGAACGATGGCAGCATCTCTCCGCGTGCGAAATACGGGGCACGTCAGCGTGTCGGGATTCAAGTGGCGAATGGTCGCAGCGTCGAGGACCATGTGCCTGTGCTCGTCATCGAGTTCCGCTGCGCGATGCGCGAAGAAGACCAGATCGGCTTCCGCCCGCCCCTTGCCCGCTCCGCACAATCCAAGAATGCCGAACTTCATTCGATTATCGACGTCAGAGAAATAGCGGTCCTTTTTGGGCAGGCGGTTCTCAAAATCGTAGAAGAAACGAAGACGACCCGTGCTCAGCATTTCGAAGAAGAACGGTCCATAGGTCTTCGCGAAAACAATTTGCGAGGGGACAAGGAACCCAACGCGCCCGTCCGCAGCCACGAGGCGCGAGGCCAGTTCGGCGAACACTGCGAAAGTGTTCGTATCGCCATGCCCAGTCAGGGGGTATTCGCCGCATGAACGGCAGTAATCCGATAGCTGCTCGGCATCGGTGACCGCCTTCGCATAGAGACCATAGAGGTCAGGGTTGTCGCTCTTGAGCTTCGCGATGAGCTTCCGACGCTTGGCCGCATTGGTTGCCGCAGCAATCTCCGGGGCCGGCAGCGAAAAGAACTCGCGCTCCTGCAACTTGATCCGTTCCCAAGGCGGATTGCCGATCACGCAATCGAAGCCGGCCTCACGCTCGCCCTCACCCTGCCCTCTCCCGGAGGGAGAGGGGAAGACGGAAGGGAACCGTTTGCGCCAATCGAAACCGGCCGGGTCGATCTCAGGATCGTGGACCAGCGAGTTGCCGTGGACGATGTTTTCCGAAAGCCGCGGCAATGGCTGCTCCCGGTTCGCGGCGCGAATCCAGAGCGCCAAGCGGGTGATTTCGACCGCGTTGGGAAAGAGGTCGACGCCATAGAGGTTTTCCTGCAAGATAAACGTCGGGACCTGGCGGGCGATCTTCTCCGCGTCGGTCGCGCCCAACTGGTCGAGGTGGCCGACGACCTCGTGATAGCGGGCTTCCAGGGCATCGTAGGCCTGGAAGAGGAACGCGCCGCTGCCGCAGGCCGGATCGACGATTTTCAAATTCCGCAAGATGCCCAGGCAGCGCCGCCAGTAGGCCGGGTCGTCGGGGGCCGCGCCCCGCTGCGCTTCCTTTTCGGGAATGCCGAACTCGACGGCCGCTGCCGCAAAACGCTGGGCAATCAGTTCCTCGACCGTGTAATGCACGATCCGGCTGGTAAGCTCCGGCGGAGTGTAGTAGATACCCAACTGTTTGCGCTTCGCCGATTGCGGCATGGCCGCGTAGCGCTCGCTCTTCTCGGCATCGCCGAACAGCCCGGACTCCTTGAGCTTCTCCAATTCCGTGATCGAGCGCTCGAAAAGGTGCCCCAAGACCTCGAGGTTCACTTCGGCGGCGAAGTCGTAACCGCCGATCGTGGTGAAGAAGTTCGTCCAGGGAATGTCGGGCAGGTCGAGATCGTCGACCGCGTTGGGCGCGAAAAGCCCGCCGTTGTACGGGGGGATGTTGCGATCGCGTTTGCCCTGGTCAATGAAGCGGAAAAGGCTCTTGAAACTCTGCCAGCGGGGATTGTCGGCCAGTCCGAAACCCTTCACGTCGTAGGCCTCGGCGATGATCCTTTCGGGCAGCAGAAGCCGGTCTTCGCAGAAGGCGATGAACACAATGCGGTCCAACAGGTGCTGCGACATGTGAATCGCGTCGCCCAGAGGAAACTTGCGCTTGAAATGCAACTCCGCGATCAAGTCGCTGCGCATGCGCGAGTAGGCATCATAGAGTTCGTCGCCGACTACGCGCTGCCGGTCGGCGGAACGCTGCAAGAGGGCCGCGGCGCGGGGTGGGCCGAGATACCATTTTTCGATCAGCCCCTGGCGGTGAAAGAGGACGTAGAACTGCTTGAACACGTCGAACTCGCGGAGCGATTGCAGGGTGAAGTGCTCATAAACGCGCTTCGTCGAGGAGCGCTCGTAGAGGCGGAAGCTGACGATGTTGGAGACGATGCCCCAGCGACATTCGGGCGGCGTGTTGACTAGATAATCCCAGCACTGGTCGACCGCGGTGCGGCCGTTGCTGCGATGGCGGTCGAGGTGGATTTTGGGGCCTTTGAGTTCGATCACCGCCAACGGTTTGCGGGCCTCGCCCTGGCGAAAGAAACCCAAGGCGGCGTCGGCCGTCTGCTCGCCGATCGCCTGATGTTGCTGGCGGTGCCAGACCTCCTTGCCCTCGATCGGTCCCTCGTAGCCCAAAGCTTCGCCGAACACTTCGGCAAGGAAGTCGCCCTGCATTTGCGTTTCGTTGAGTTCGGCCAGGCGGCCCGAGGTCTCCAACTCGGCCCATTTCACCAGCACGGCATGGGCGGCCTTCAACTGGCCTTCGTCCAACCGCCGGTCGTCGGCCGCTTCCTTGAGAAACCGCGGCAGGATGAGCCGATCGGTCTTCGCTTGACGAATCGCGACGGGGGACTCGACGGCGAAGAGAGTTTGTCTAGCCATTTTTCTCAAGCTTGTCGGGCACTTACGGCGCGAATCCTTTTGGCGCCAGTGGCCAGTTTACCTCTGCAGGGCCGGTCCGACAAGCGGCCCGCGCTCATAGCCGGGGCCGATACGGCGATTTTGCTGGGCCGGCGCTGCGATTGACCCCATACGCATCAAGTTAAGGAATTTACCCGCCAAACGCGTAGGCTACCGCTCGAATACTGAGAGGACAGGTAATATGAACAAGCTCCCTTCTCCCCCGGTACTCCGGGGGAGAAGGGCTGGGGATGAGGGGGCTGAGCA
>Ga0302320_10022656_pt1 | contig 12384 bp, 9 predicted proteins | sample Bog_T0_3_FD_202130 | JGI IMG/M metagenome (GOLD analysis project Ga0302320, IMG submission 202130) | Peat permafrost microbial communities from Stordalen Mire near Abisko, Sweden - Bog_T0_3 | ecosystem: Environmental > Terrestrial > Soil > Wetlands > Peat | place: Sweden: Abisko, Stordalen Mire...
GCCCGTGGACTTCCCCGCCTATCGCCACTATTCGCGACTCTTCAAGGCGGCAGTCCGCGCCATCGCGCCGCAGGTCGAAGACCGGGGTATCGATGAGATCTACGTGGACCTGACCGCCCTCCCCGAAGACAGCCTCACCCTCGCAAGGCGACTGAAACTGGCGGTGCGCGAGGCGACCGGACTCACCTGCTCCATTGCCATTTCGCCGAACAAGTTACTCTCGAAGATCGGCTCGGAACTGGACAAGCCGGACGGTCTGACGCTGTTGACGGAGGCGGACCTGCCATCCCGCATCTGGCCGCTGCCGGCCAGTCGCATCAACGGTATCGGTCCCAAGGCCACGGAGCGGCTGGCGGAACTCGGCATCGTCACCATCGCCGACCTCGCCGCGGCCGATGCGGTAAAGCTCCAATCCGCCTTCGGACGAAACACCGCCTCGTGGCTGCATCAGGTTGCCCGGGGCATCGACGATCGGCCGGTGGTCACCGAGTCAGAGCCCAAATCCATCAGCCGCGAAACCACCTTCGAGCGGGACCTGCATGCCCGGCGCGATCGCGACCAGCTCTCGACCATATTCACGGCGCTGTGCGACGGCGTTGCAGCGGACCTGCAGCGCAAGGGCTATGCGGCACGGACCATCGGCATCAAGCTGCGCTTCGAGAATTTTCAGACGGTGACCCGCGATCAGACCCTTCCCCGGCCCACGGCGGACCCGACGGTGATCCGTCGCGCCGCCGGCGAGTGCCTGCGCCGGGTGAACCTGGAGCGCCGCTTGAGGCTGCTGGGTGTGCGTGCCGGCGGACTGAGCCCGCCCGCCGAAGAATCCGGTGACGGATGGACACAGGGTGAACTGCTGTGAGCTGACGTAGACCGGCGCCGCCTCTTACGAATAATGACGGTGTTGAATTCAGCATTCTGGTAAGAGCTCTGTCGTTCGGCGGTCAGCCGCTCAGCGCGTCGTTGATTCGTCGTTGAACTTGATCGCGGCATGCGTACCGTCGCAAAACGGCTTGTTCCGGGACTGGCCGCAACGACAGAGTGTCACGCGGTTGCGAACCTCGTATTGGAAGCCATCCGCGGCGGTAACCGGCAGGCCTCCGCGCAGCCACAGCGGTCCGCTGCAGTCCTGTGCAGGATCTTCCACCAGCCCGACTGAAACCGGCAGGTGCGGCTCAATTTCCTTGCCAGTCGAGCGCTCCCGCGCAACCAGGCGGCCACTGGGACAGTTACCGACCTGGCGAATGAACATCTCGCGCACACCCGGACGCTGCGTCTGTTCCACCTGACTCCAGACCTGCCCGTTCGGGTCACAGAATCGCGCAAACGCGCAGAGCACTTCTGCATCGAGCAGCTGCATGTCCGGACCGTCCTGCACTTTGGCCTGGGCGTGAAACGGCTGTCGGCTTGCGGTTTCCTTGCCATCGAATCCGACTTTGGAATGCGTGCCATCGCAAAACGGCTTGGTTCCTGACCGACCGCATCGGCACAGGGCATAGGACTCCTGTACCGGGAAGGGATCCGACTCGATCCAGGATTCCGAGCCGCCTTCCGGGTCGGTGCCGATGGTCTGTCTGGATAACCGAACCGAGCCCGTCACGAGGTACGGGCCATTTTTCGTTACGGCCACGTGCGCCGCCTTCGGTGTGTTCTTCATGGTGCGACTGTCTCCCATCCGATTGAAGGAATTTTAAATTCACACGGACTGCGGCACCGCACTACCGGCAGGTGCTCGGTCGGCTCGCGCTACAACCCCTCCTGAGACTATCTTTATGGCCATACGTTAGGGTGCAGTAATTTCAAGGGTACATTGATCGCGCGCCATCGGCAAAGTGACGATCCCGAACCACTGCGGGTACTTTCGCTGCGCTGGACAGTGAGCAACAACGCGTGGCAATGCCAATAGCCTCCCATGATCACGCCTCCGTGGAATTCACCTGCACAGGGATGACGTCAAAATAAGCGGACCGCTGATCCGGCCACCAGCTCTATCGTCGCGGTGTCTGCGCCGCCACCGCCGTAGCCGATCAATCATGCCAAAGCCTACGGATCCGTGTTGCGCTTGTGACCACAAGCCATACATTCCAGCGGCAGCAGGTATTGCCCGGAATCGTACATGAGCCACTGACCCGTCCATCCAGTACCGGCCGCTGCGGGCAACGGTACCACCCGATCCTGACGTCCCTAGTGTTCCGGCGGCGACGAGGACCCACGACAGGCGCGGGCTCTCCCGGAACACAGCCGGTCCGGGAAGAGCCCGCTGAACATCACAATCAGTTCCCGCTACTCAATACCAGCACGCCGTTCGTGGCCTTGTTATTGATGGTCGCCGATCCATTCAGCGTCAGATTGCCGTCTTCATCAACCGCAAACACGCTGACATGCGAGACCGTACCGTCCGAATCGATGACTGCGGCCAGCCCTGTGCGGTAAGCAATATCGGTAGGATTACCCTCGAAGTTCGCTACCACTTCTGCGTCGAGCACAATCTTCTGCCCATAGACGGCATAGCGCGATGCGGACTGGCTCGGTGAATTTGCCGAGAACAGAAACGGGCCGTCAAGGGCAACCCAGCAGGGAGCCTTTTGGGTGCCGGACCCAGTGACGGTAAGGACCGTCCCATCGCGCACCAGACTTACTTCGTTGGCGTGAGCAATAGTCACGTAGGCGTCGTTGCCGCGCGTCGCGAGCCCGAATGGCGCATTGACATTGGCGGGTATATTTGTAACCAGGGTCGCTGTGCCATTGATCGCGCCGCTGGCATTCAGACGCACGGTCTCGATCGCGTTGCTCTTTTCGGTCAGCACGAGCCGATCGTCGACAACCCCCACCTGCGCAGCGGTCCCATCGGCATGCAACAGTGCGGCCGCACCGTCAGCGCTCTCCGCGACACCGCGTGGACGGAACGCGTGAGACTCCACGCTGGTGGTCGTCAGGATGTAAAGATGATCATGGGCAAGCGCCACGCTGACCGGGCTGCCCAGAGCCTGTACGACCTGGTCCAGACGGATCGTGCGGTGCCCGAGGTCATAGCTGAACAACGAGACGCTGCCGGAACCGAAGTTGACCACGGCAAGTCTGCCGCGGTCGGAGGCGATGCCGCCTGCGTTGCCGCTGACGCCACCCTGGCCCTCCGTCGGAATGGCGCTCAACAGGGTTCCCTTCGTGTCATAGACCATGAGTTGGTTGCTGGCGGTATTTGACGCGGTCACGATGAGCGCGCTGTCGTCCAGGTGCCGATCGGCACCCAAGGCTGAGGTTGCCGCGACACCCAGTGCCGCGGTCAAGGCAAAAGTCAGAGCTTGCTTCATGTGCAGATCCTCGAATTGGAGTTGGAATTAGCCGGATTGGCCGCTCACATCGGTCGCCCCTGCGATCCGACGTGGATAAGGACGCGAGCGCCTGGACGGACACTTCCGGTAATCTCTGGCTGCTGTTTGGATCCGGAGTCGATTCCCAGGGCAGCGACGGTACGCTCAGTGACGTGTGGGATTACACGCCGAGCTTGGGCACCTGGACCTGGATGGCCGGCGCCTCGACCGTCAATGCGGCCGGCATCTACGGATCCGGCGCCAACTCTGTTGGCACACCAGGGGCACGGCTGGCGGCACTGACAGGCCTCGACGCTGCAGGCAATCTGTGGCTCTTGGGCGGCAGCGGCTACGACCTCAACGACACCTGGGGTGAGCTCAACGATCTGTGGCAGTTCGCACCGTAAGGCGCGTCGGCATTGCCGAGCAAATCCACCAAACGTAATACGTGTGAGCAAACCTACCAGTCGAAATGCCGTGGCCGTGCGCTATCTGGACAGGCTTTGCGGCCGCGACGGCACGTGCTCCTGCCGCCATGAGCGCCCCGATGGCGCAAAAAAGGCGCCTGCGCACGGTCAACTATGGATAAAATCGACCTGTGCAGGATCAGTCTCCTGGGCAGACTAGTACCGACAGTACGCTGAACTCAATTCCGTGGGGGAGGAATAATGGCTCGTTCAAATGTATTGCTGCCGGACGGATCATTGAACAGTGGTAACTGGATCGATCACCCCAACGCACTGTATCTGGTCGAGCGCAAGGTCAGGGATCCCGAGTACCGGGAGCTGGTCCGCCATTTCATAGAGCACGGCTACGTTACGTTCGATCTCGACGTCCCGACGGCGTTCCTCGACGACTGCATCAGTTCGGCAAGCCGATTATGGGACGCAAGGCCAAGTGAAGTCTTGGCGGCTGATATCACGCTGAACGGCGGCAGGCCCGTTCCCATGAGCCTCTGGCCTGGCGACCTGACGGCCCGTCAGGGCTGCCGGATACTGGACGCACATTCACATGTTGAGAAGTTCATCGATCTCGCGACGAATGAAAAAATCATCCGGCTTATAAGACTCATGACGGGTTCCGAGCCGGTGGCCACGCAAAGTCTTTATTTTCCTTATGGAAGTGTCCAGCCATTGCATCGCGACCCCTGGTATGTGGTTACGACCCCAATCGAGAATCTTTGCGCCGTATGGATTGCGCTGGAGGATATCGTGCAGGAGAGCGGGCCATTGTCCTTCCTGTCTGGTTCTCACAGGATCCCATGGAAACCCCTGAGCAATGGCGACGTAATTTTTCATGCGCCAGGAATAACGGCGGAAGACAAGAACTCGCATATCGTCGCGATGAATGCCGAGGTGAAGGCGCGGGGGCTCACCGTGAGCCACTTTACTACCGGGCGGGCCCGGGCGTTGTTGTGGCACGCCGGATTGATACACGGCGGCTCAGTTGTCACCGACCACACCAGGACGCGTCATAGCCTGGTGGTGCATTACGATGCGGCCGAGACCCACCCCAGTCACGCCCAGAGCATTGCTGTGCCCGGCATTCCATACAGGGTAGTCAGGACAGAGAAAACATACGCATGCAACAATGCCCGGATTTTCGAAAATCCCTGCGTTGGTCAGATGGGATGGCTAAATTCGCTCGAAAAAACTCCTTCGTGAACAGGGCGATCACAGGCAGGGGCGATGCGGCCTTCCTGCGGACCAAAGGCATAATCCTGAATCGGGACTCGGTGCCGTCCGGGTGCCTGTTCGAGCCTCCGGTCGATTTTGATTGCTTCGTGCAATGGGGAAGGGTTTCCGTCGGGGCATATTCGTTCATTCAGGGAGGTCGGATAAATAACTGCGATATCGGTCGTTACTGCAGCTTTACGCCGGACGTGATCATTGGCGCGCCCGAGCACCCCTCGGATTGGCTATCCACGCATCCGCTGCAATACTCGAAGGTTTGCGGGCGAGATGGCAATCGCACAAGTCTGTACCGACGGCATCATCTGACGCGCGATCGTCCCCGGCCGCCCATCCAAAAACACTTATCGGCAATGACGTCTGGATAAGACAAAGGGCATTCATCTGGGCGGGCGTAACCGTCAGGAACGGAGCGATTATCGGCTCCGGATCGGTTGTGACCAGGGATGTGGCGCATTTTGCAGTGGTCGCCGGGGCGCCTGCTAGGACCATCCGCTATCGCTTTGACGAAGGCACAATGCGGAAGGTAAGTGATTCCAACTGGTGGGAATAGTCGATTCTGGACATGGATTTTGATTTCTCGGGGATTGCCGGGCAGATCGGAGATTTTCTGGATCAGCTGCAGGGCCAGCCGCGCTACTCCCCAGGTTATTATGAATATGTGAAGGGGGAACCGCAAAGGTTCAGCCCCGAATCCAGGGCCGCCGGCGGGGGCGTGCCGATTCCAACGACTCCGTGCAGACGAGCTAGAATGTCCTCAAGCCAAACGCCGACAGTCGCTGCCGGCAGGCGAGATCGCGCGCTACCTGGCGCGGCTCATGTCTCCAGCGAAGGGCGGAGCGGGCGCCATGCGGGCGGCGCGGCTTGCTGGCTTGGTGGCCCGACAACGGCCGAGGGCTCTGCGCCGAAGCCTACTGGCGGCCCAAATAGCCCAAGCAAGCCACGCGGCCCCGAAGCTTCGACGCAACATGAGGCCGGTTACGCGCAACAGGTGGTGGGCGGCTTTGAACCGGACGGGCGTTTGAAATTTCCTATCCGCCGGCGTCAGCCTCGTTGCGCACGATGCGCAGCGCCAGCGCGTAGACCCGGCTGATCGTCAGCGTATAGAGCTGATCGAGCGCCGCCTGTTCCTCGCGGCAGACGCCGGCGATCAGCTCCGCGAGGTCGGTACTGTCGGCGGCGGCCGGGCGCGCGCCCTTGCGGAAGAAGATCGCCATGGCCTGCGCTACGCTACAGGGTACTGCGCGTGCATTCAAATCCGCGCTGACGTACGCTGCTGAGCCATGCTTTGCGGATGTACTGATGATGAGCCCGGGCGAGAGCCTGCCCTGCTGATCGCCCCGTTTCTCGCCGGACAGTTCTTCTGCGAGGAGTCGCAGGACAATCCGGCCATTGACAGCGACGAAACGGCTGCCTGGTACTGTGGTGAGCTCGGTAGTACCGGCGCGCGGCGCATTGCCACGGCTCTCGATGCCATCGGCCCGGCGGCAAGTCCCTCGGGGCGATACCTGCTCGGTTATACGCTGATCGTGCCGTTGTTCCGCTACTTCCGCAAGCAGGACGGTCGGTGGCAGTTCCAGACGGCGATAGTCGCCCAGAACCTTGCGACGATCGCCGCGGTTGGACGTCCTGTCGTCCTCTATCTTTCATCCAATCATTTCATCGATTCCGGCCGGGAGCTGTGCCTCGAACTGGCGCAGGACCCTGCGAACCTCATGGCCAATGCGGCGGGGCCACTACAGCCGGATCGGTATTTCGACAGTGCGCTGATTCCATGGACCCTCGTCGACCAGACCGCACCGGTGAACGTGCTCAGGCGGGAGGCGTTCGAGAAGGTGCTGACGGCCATTGCCGCGCTGCCGGAGCCTGCCCGCGCACTGATCAAGGCCATCTCCTTCCTCGGCGAGACGCATCACCTGTTTCCGGATTTTTTCGCCGGGCCGCGTATTGACTGCCCTCTGTCCAGCGGCACCGATTATGCGCCCGCGGCGGTCGCGGATTTCCGCGCCTGGCTGGCGCAGCGGTACGGTCGTGTCGAGGATCTCAATGCGTTTCTGGATGCGGACTTTGTGTCTTTCGATGCCATCGATCCGCCGACAAAGAACATCATTAGTGAGCATCTGGATTCTTTCCTGGAGCACATCGACGCCTATGCTGCTGGGACGGTATCGGTCGTAGGCTGGGTACACGATGCGATGGGCCGCCCGCTGCAGGTCGACGTTTACCTCGATGGCAAGCGGACCGGTCGTGCGCATTACGGCCTGTCACGCACCGACGTAACGGATGCGCTCAGCGAAATTGCGGATCCCAACGTCGGTTTCCGCTTCAATCTGGACTATCGCGAAGCCGCGGTCGGCATTCACACGCTGGACGTCGTTGTCGAGGTGGCGGGAGCGCCACCGGTTCGACTCGCGAGACAGTCGCTGGTGATCGTCAATCGCCGTCAGGATCCATCGAGCGTGGTAGCGTGTGCCGATGACAGTCTGCCGGGGATCGGGAGCTGCATGGGTCTGTCTGGAGCCCTCGATGCGCCCAGGCACCTGACCGCAGTCTTCTACAACCCGCTCGCGCAGCTGTGGCTGCAGTATCGCAACGGCGCTGTTCGCGATTACCTCGAGACTTTTGCGGCAATTGCGGTACGCCACGGCGTTCCTGTGGAGCGGCTGTTCTCCCATCAGGTATCGCCGGCGCTGGTGGGCAGCTGGCACGCCGACCTGCTGGCAGCGGATGCCTCCAAACAACCGTCGCCGTATCACCGTCCCGGAACGACGCTGTATGGTGGAGCGGCATTTGGCGCGGCTTTCGTGACCATGAAAGCCGAGCTGGCCTGGGGGCCGTATGGCGTCAGCGAATTGCATCCGATGGTTCGGCTGCGTCCGGACCAGTATCAGGCCATGTTCGAGATGCACCGGACCCAGGGCGCACTGTTCGTGGCGCCGTATTTTCTTTACGTCGGCCCCAGGCGCCTGCTGGGTGCTGCCGACAGCCATGGCCGCTTCCAGATCGCACCCGACAATTCGCGCCTGGGATCCGACCTGTTCTACCAGGCTATCCAGGACGCCATGCGCCAATGACGGCGAGACCTACAACAGCGCGGCGGCTTCCGCGGGCGCGCTGGTCGAGTACGCGACTCTGACGGCAGTTTGCGGCCAGCCCGGGCGCTGCGCGACGCGGCGGAGCGTGCTGCGCCGGAGCAGTATCAGATCGAGCTGCTACTCGGGGCGCGCGGGCCGCCTGGGCAGTCACAGCCTGCTGTGAACGGGAGGATAACTCCCGGCTTCATTGACCGGTGAGCGAGCCGGTAGGGACCCGCTTGTCCTAACCTCCAGCGGAGGGCGGAGTGAGCGCCATGCGGGCGGCGCGGCACGCTGAGGTCGGCGGTCAGTCAATGGCCGGGGGCCCTGCGCGGAGGCGCACCGGCGGCCCGAATAGCCCACGCAAGGCACGCGGCCCCTAAGCTTGGACGCGATATAAGGCTGGTAACGCGCAGCAAGGTTGTGGGCAGCCTTGGACCTGACGGGCGTTTGAAATTTCCAATCCGCTCGCCCGTCAGCAGTTGCGCACGCAGCAACTCGAATTCCCGTGCACTGCGCAACTGGTCGAACGACGGCCCGGCTGGTACCCAATTCACGATTGCCGGGATCTTGCAGCAGGGTTTGATGCCATTGGTGGGTGTGATCTCGAGGTAATGCCAGGGGTCCATGCAGTGGCGGGTTAGCCGGGCGCGTGGGATCGGCAGCGAAGCGGCACCGGCGGGCTGAGCTTCTCGGCGAAACCATGCCTGACATAATGATCGAGGCCGCTTGAAAACTGTCCAGCCTCGATTGCGCACGCGACGTCCACGTTGCCAGCAAGGTAGCGGGCTTCGTCCCAGTCAGGGTGATCGATGTCCTTGGTAGCCAGGTGGCGCTCTCCCGAGTCCGCTTTGGGCGGCCTGATCCGTAATCGCGGGATTACAAAGGGTCTGTCAAGTCACCGCGGAGCAGCATCGGATCAGCCTGCGGCGAGCGCTATGGAGGCCCGCAACTCCGGGCTGATGTTCCCGTCTCGAATGAAGTCGTGAAGCAGTGGCGACAACAGCCCTCGACCGAGGAGGATGTTCAGGCACGCATGACCGGAATAGCCGTCAATGCTGGCGGTGGTCACGCCGGCGACGCCGGCCATGCGCAGCGCGTCTTCTGCGTCTTCCCGGCAGCCTTTTCCATAGACGAAATTCAGTCGAGGTCGCCGGTCTGCGGACTCGTAGAGGTCACCGATGTCCGCCGCGCACAAGGGAACGGAATCCCGAAGTCTCGACAGCTTGTCCCGCATGCCGGGATCTATCGGCGATGAATCGGGAATGCGCAGTCGAGGGGAGATGGCGAGTATCGACTCGATACCGATCGCGAGGCCATAGCGCAGTGCGCCAGCGCATCCCACACAGTTACCGATCGCGAGGACCCTCGAGGCGCCAAGCCGATCCACCGTGCGTCGAAGCCCCTCTGCAGTTTCGTCAAAGCTTCGTCCCAGTCCGACGATACCCCCGAGGTACCAGGTTCGCTCGAGGTCGCGCAGGTAGAGCGTACTGATGCCCGCAGGGCGAATAATGCGCTGAATGATGTCAAAGGCGAGACCCAGCCGATGATTTGCGCCACCGAAAACCATGACCAGCGTATCGGACCCCGGGACCGGCCTCTCGGTGACCCCGAAGCTCAGGATCAGGTCGTTGTGTTCCAGGCCTGCTACCTCGTTCACGCCAGGCAAGCTGCGGGCAAGCCCTGAGCGCCCCAGCTGGCGGGCGACTTGCAGGAGGTCTGCCGCCTGCGGGAATTGCTGCGCAAGAGCCTGCAGGTGGGGCTCGAGACCGCGGGTCAATCCGTACTGGGCCAGGAGGTTGCACGCCGCAAGCCGTTGAGGCGCTGTGGAATCCTGCCGCAACAGGATGCCCAGCGATTTTGTCACGTCGGCTTTCCAGTCGAACCGGGATTGCTCGATCAGGAGGCTGCGAAGCGATGAGTGGATCGCGAGATCATTGGGATTCACCGCCGCGGCGGACTGGTAATGAATGATCGCCGCTTCGGTATCCCCGCTGAATCGGGCGATTTCCGCGAGCCCGACCAGGCCGGCGGGATTGTCCGGCTCCAGTCTCAGCGACTCGCGAAATTCCAGTTCCGCATCATCCAGCCGGCCCGCATCCCGGAGCATGCTGCCGATGTGACGACGCAGGGTCGCGTCCTGCGGGCAGTGCTGCGATGCCGCCCGGAATGACGCCAGCGCCGCGTGCCAATTGCCCTGGGCAAGGGCGGTGCGTGCCGTGTCGAGCAGGTCGGAGACGACACACAGGGATGACGCAATAGAGTCAGATTCCTCGTCACCCTTGTTCACCGTTCGTGCCTGGCTCCCCGACTGTTGGTGGCCGCAGAAATTACGATACTGCAGGCTGGCTGCAGGACGATGTCATAATCGCAGAGCGGATGCCACTGGCGCTATCATATCAAGCAGCTTCGCATGAAGATCCTGACCCCGGCACGTCGTTGGGAACTGGGGCATCTCGCCTATGAATGTTGGTGATCTTGTCGATAGGGCGGCCGAGCAATGGGGCGGCCGTCCCGCCCTGCATGATGCGGCTGGCACGCTGAATTTTGCCGATCTGCGACGGGAAGTCGATCGGCTCGCCAGCTGGATGCGGGCATCCGGGCTTGAAAGACGCTCTGGATTGGGACTGGTTGCCGGGAGCGGCCGTCGGTTCCTGGTTGGGCTTTTCGCGGGAATGAAGTGCGGTGCGGTGGTCTTTCCAATGGCTCCTCGGATGCATGAGCACGAACTGCGCGACACGATCGCGCGGGGAGGAATTCATTTCATCCTGGAGGAATCGGGGGAGTGTTATCGACTGATTCGAACGCCGATTGATGCGGCGCTGCCGGTCGCACCGCATATTGCCGATGCCGCCGTCGTCCGGTTCACCTCGGGCACGACAGGGGCGGCGAAAGGGGTTGTTCTTTCCCATCAGACCGTCATGGACAGGATCGTCGCGGTCAACCGAGGCCTGTCTCTCGGTCCTGACGATACTGTCGTGTGGGTTCTGCCGATGGCGTATCACTTCGTGGCGTCCATCATCCTGTACGTTTCATGCGGGGCGGCGATCGCTGTGGCCGGCGGACTCGATGCAGGATCAATCATCGAATGCGCGAACCGCAACCGGGCGACGATGCTCTATGCATCCCCGATGCATATTGACCTGCTGGCGTCGGATCGCAGCGAATTGGCACTGTCAACCCTGAACCAGGTCATCTCGACGACCACGGGAATATCCGGCAATACGTGCAGACGTTTCGCTGCACGCTTCGGCCTCGAGGTAAGGCAGGCATACGGCATCATCGAGGTTGGCTTGCCGATCCTCAACCGGCGCCATGCCGCGGAGCAGCCGGAAGCCATCGGGGAGGCAATCGAGGGATTCAGGCTGGAAATCCTCGACGATGATCATGGGGCCGTTGCTCCCGGCGTGGTGGGGCGTCTCGCGATCCAGGGACCCGGCATGTTCGACGGATACCTTAATCCCCCGCTGGGCCGCGACGAAGTCCTGAAGGACGGCTGGTTCCTGACCGGCGATCTTGCCTCTATGGATGCGCTGGGGGTGGTAACGCTTGCCGGACGCGCGAAGTCGGTGATCAATGTGGCCGGCACCAAGGTATTTCCTGAGGAGGTTGAACAGGTCCTGCTGGAACATCCGGCCGTGAGTGCCTGTCGGGTTCGGGGCAGGGCGCAGCGACTCGTCGGTGAATTCGTCATCGCAGACGTGCAGCTTCGGGCCGGGTTTGACCTGAGACCCGCCGACCTTTCAGCCTGGTGCCGGCGCCGCCTGTCGGTTCATAAGGTTCCGCGGGTCATCGAGTTCGTTGATGATATTCCCCTGACCGCTGGCGGGAAGGTCCTTCGCTGCTGATCTCAATCTCCTGCCAGAACGCGCCTTAGTAGTTCACGCAGTATGGGAACATCGGTTGCCTGGACTCCTCCCTGTGGGTCTGGGCCGGGCCGGTTCAGTCGTGGTGCCGGAAACAGGCGGCCCTCACCCGTCGGATTGCGGATGTCGGCCCCGAAACAGCGCAGGAATCGAGCATTGCTGTCAGCGAAGTGATGCTCGATCCCGCTCGAAGTCTCCGCATCGAGCACGGACGCCCGGCAAGCGTTCGGCGAAAGCGCGCGATTGCCGTGGTAGGCCCGCTCGAGTCTCTGCCGCAGCCGCAGGTATTCTGCGCTGATGCCTGCGGCATGGCTTTCGGGGCGGTTGTGAACCCGGTTCAGTTCGCGCAATAGCCACAGCAGCCGGCAGTCGACTGACGGATTGATCAGTGCAGCGGCAGGAAGCCTGCATGCATGCCCGGAACCGAGCTGCAGGTGGTCGCGCA
>Ga0302320_10022657_pt1 | contig 12383 bp, 12 predicted proteins | sample Bog_T0_3_FD_202130 | JGI IMG/M metagenome (GOLD analysis project Ga0302320, IMG submission 202130) | Peat permafrost microbial communities from Stordalen Mire near Abisko, Sweden - Bog_T0_3 | ecosystem: Environmental > Terrestrial > Soil > Wetlands > Peat | place: Sweden: Abisko, Stordalen Mire...
TAGTCGCGGTCGAGCGTGAGGTAGCCGAGGCCGGTCTCGAGCAGGAAGTGCAGCCGCTGCTCGATCCCGCCGACCACGTCGGCGAGCGCCGCGTCCGCGCCGTAGGCGCCCACCAGGCCCTGCGCGATCCGGTGGGCCGCCGCGACGTCGCTTTGCAGGAATTCGGGCAGGGTGAGCGGCCCGGCGCCGGCCGGCCGCACGAGGACCGCCCCGCTGCGGGCGTTCAGCCGGGTGCCGTGGCATTCCGGGCACTCGCCGCTGACCATGAAGGTGGTCAGCCGCGCGCGGAAACCCTCGCTGTCGGTGTGCCGGAAGCTTTCGTCCAGGTCGGCGAGGATCCCGGCAAAGCGATCGGCGCGGGCGGCCCGCATCCGGCGCAACTTGAACGCGAACTCCCGCGGCCCGGCACCCTCGAGCAGCGCCGCCCGCGTGGCCGCCGGCAGATCCCGCCACGGCGCGTCCGGATCGAAGGGCAGCTGCTCGGCGAGCTGCTTCAAGAGCAGGTTGTGCTTGATGATGAGATTTTTTCCGCCGATCCGCCAGGCCTTGATCGCGCCCTCGCGGATCGACTTGGCGGGGTCGGGCACGACGAGCTCGGGGACGAACCGCAGCTTGCGGCCCAGGCCGCCGCAGGTGCCGCACGCGCCTTCGCCGTGGTTGAAGGAGAAATGCCGCGGGGTCAGGCGCTCGAAGGGATCGCCGCAGATCTCGCAGGCCCGCGCCTGGCTCAGGCGCAATTCGCGCCAGGGCGCCTCGGCCGCGGGCTGCGCCAGGAGGATCGCCCGGTCGCGGCCCTCCCGGAAGGCGAGCTCGAGCGAGTCGGCCAGCCGGGAGCGCTGGTCGGGCTTGGCCACCAGGCGGTCGATCACCAGCTCGACGTCGAGCTCCCGGGCCCCGGACGGCACGAGATCGGGTTCATCGAGCGTGCGCAGCACGCCGGCCAGGCGCACCCGCTGGAAGCCGCGCTGGCGCAGGCGCGGCAGCTCCTCGCGCAGGACGCTGGGCTTGGCCCGCAGGCACGGCGCCAGGAGCAGGAGCCGCTCGCCCGGAAACTCGGCCAGGATCCGGCCCACGTGCTCGTCGAGGGAGCGCTGGATCACGCGGCCTCCGTCCTTGGGGCAGTGGGCCTCGCCCGCCAGCGACCAGAGCAATTGGGCGTAATCGGCGATTTCCGTGGCCGTGGCGATGGTGCTGCGGGGCGAGCCGGTCCCGGTGCGCTGCTCGATCGCCAGGACCGGGGACAGGCCGTGGATGAAGTCGACGTCGGGCCGCTTCAGCTGGTCGAGAAACTGGCGGGCCTGGGTCGACAGGCTCTCCATGTACTTGCGGTAGCCCTCCGCGTAGAGGGTGTCGAAGGCGAGCGAGGATTTCCCCGAGCCGCTGGGTCCGGTGATTACCACCAGCTGGCCGCGCGGGATCTTCACGTCGAGGTTCTTGAGATTGTGCTCCCGCGCGCCTTTGATGTGGATGTGGGTGGCCGGCTGCATCAGGGTAACGGGCAACGTATGAAAATTGGCGCCGGGTCAATGGATGAACTCATTTGGATGGAAACAAGGAGCGCTTTCAGGTAACAGCTCCGGCCTCATTATCCCCCCGCCGCCCCGCCTGCGTCCATTCCGAATGAAGTTCCTGCCGCTCCTAGCCGCCTGCCTCCTGGGCGTCCGCGCGCAGGGGGCGCCCTCGGCCCTGGAGGACAATGAGCAACTGGTCTACCGGGTTTCCTGGTCCATCGTGCCGGCGGTTGGGCGCATCACCGTCACCGCCCACGCGGTGCAGGGGCCCGGCGGCCGGCCGCAGCTGCAGGTGGTCACCGAGACCGAGACCCGCGGCCTGGGGTACCTGATCCTGCCCTTCGACGCCCACGCCGAGTCGGTCTACGACGGTCCGACCGGCCGCCTGATGCGATTTTCCGAAACAAGCTCCACGCGCTCCCGCAATCGGGCCCACACGATCACCTTCGACTACTCCCAGCGGCGGGCGATCTATTCGGATCCCAGCCAGCCGGTACCGGTGCGCTCCCTCAGCCTGCCGCCGGGCAACCCCTCGGACTTGGTGGATTGCCTGCTTTCGACCCGCACGGCCAGGCTCGCCCCGGGCCAGACGCAGGACGCCCTCGTTTTTTTTGAGGATGTCTTTTACCAGCTCACCGTGCATGCAGTCCGCATCGAGGACGTGCTGACGCCGATGGGCGAGTACCGGGCCCTGTTGCTCGAGCCCCGGATGGAGAAGACTCCGCCGCTGGGGATGTTCCGGCACGGTTCGATCGTCAAAGTCTGGATCGCGGAGGATCCTCCGCACCTGCCCGTGCGCTTCCAGGTGCAGTTCAATTTCGGGACCGGCGTGGCGACCCTGGTAAGCTACCGGCCGCCGAGTCCCGCTCCCGCCGTCGCGGACCGACGGGCGGGCGAGGTTCAAAAGTGAAGCGCCAGAGTTTCCCGGCCCAGACGGGGCCCGCATAGGCGACCCCGATCCGGGGGCTGGCGCAGATGCGCCGCGGCGCCGGAGAGTCCCCGCGGTCCTCCAGCCACAGCCCGCTCGCCGGCTGGGCGGCGGCTCCATCGAGGCTCCGATCGATTCCCAGGGCGCGGGTGAGGCGGCCCGGACCCGAAATTCCGTCGACACCGCGGATCAGGACCGCGGCAGGCCAGCCGGAGGGACCAACGACCAGATTGAGCATCTCGTGCACTCCGTAGCAAAGGTACACGTACCAATGGCCGCCCGGCCCATACAGCGTCTCCGTGCGGCGCGTCCGGCCCTTGGCCGCGTGGCAGGCCAAATCGCGCTCGCCGTCGTAGGCCTCGACCTCGGTGATGAGCCAAGCCTGCGTGGTGGCGCCGGGGTGGCGCCGGACCAAGTACTTGCCCAGCAGCGCCCGGGCATGGCCGACCGTCCCCCGCGATTCCCACTCCTTCAATCTTATCACACGCCCCATCCACCAGAGTCTTCACCTAAAACACCACCTCAACGCGAGACGGAAAGCCCGATTGCGACCCGTTTTTGCCGGCAGGACCCCGAAGCGGCGCTTGTTGGTCTTATCGCCGTCTCCCCCCCGCGTCCGTGCGGCCGGTGTTGGCGGCGAGATCGGGCCTTGACCAACCCGCGCCGCGGAGCGGGTCCTGCCGGCAAAAACGGGTCGCAATCGGGCTTTCCGCCAAAGATAACTCTTGCGTTGGAGCGCCGCGAACTGCTTATCTTTTCCTTTTATTTATGAGAGCGACCATCAAAACCCAGGGCCAGCAGTTCACCGTCACCGAGGGGGATATCCTCGTGGTGAACCGCTATCCGAACACGGAGGCGGGCGCGACCGTCGAGATCACCGACGTCCTCGCCACCGGCGAGGGCGACTCCTTCAAGGTCGGCAAGCCCAAGCTCGGCGGCGCCTCGGTCCTGGCCAAGATTTTGGAGAACAAGCGCGGGGACAAAGTCATTGTCTTCAAGAAAAAGAAGCGCAAAGGCTACGAGCGCAAACAGGGTCACCGGCAGGAGCTTTCGGTGATCAAGATTCAATCCATCAACGTCTAGGGAGACTTACCGCCATGGCGCACAAGAAAGGTCAGGGAGCATCGACGAACGGCCGCGAGAGCCACGCTCAGCGGCTCGGCATCAAGGTTTTCGGCGGCGAGGCGATCCCCGCCGGCGGCATCATCGTCCGCCAGCGCGGCACGAAGCTGCATCCGGGCAAGAACGTGGGCGTCGGCCGGGACTGGACGCTCTTCGCGCTCAAGTCGGGCACCGTCCAATACGACAAGGCCCACCGCAAGGTCTCCGTGGTCTGAGACGGCCGCAAGTCCGTCCCCCCGATCGGGCGCGCCGCGGCGCGCCTTTTTTGCGCCCGCCCACTTCCGCCTTGCCGCACCCGGCCGGCGCTGCCCACATCGGACCGGATGTCGAAAACGTTTGCGCGCGCCGTGTTCGGCCTGACGGCCCTCTTCTTCGCGGCCTTCTTCCTCTGGCCGATCCTCCAGATCCTCAAGGGCGGCTTCATCGACGCCGACGGACGCCTGACCTTCAGCTATCTGACCGCCCTTTTGGCCGACCCGACCTATCTGACGGGCCTGCGCAATTCGTTCCTGCTCGCCTGCGCCGTCACCGCGCTGGCCATCCTGATCGCGCTGCCCCTCGCCTTCGTCTCCGACCGCTTCCGCTTCCCCGGCAAGCCGCTGTTCGGCGCCCTCATCCTGGTGCCGATGATCCTGCCGCCCTTCGTCGGCGCGATCGGGATCCGCCAGATCTTCGGCCAGTACGGGGCGCTCAACGCCCTGCTCATCGCCCTGCGCCTTCATCCGCCGGGCTGGACGTTCGATTGGATCGGGGCGAACCGCTTCTGGGGCGTGGTGATCCTGGACGCCTTCTCGCTCTACCCGCTCATCTACCTCAACGCCGTCGCCGGCCTCGCCAACATCGATCCGGCGATGGAGGAGGCGGCCGAGAACCTCGGCTGCACGGGCTGGCGCAAGTTCCGCTCGATCACCCTGCCCCTGATCAAATCCGGGCTGTTCGCCGGCGGCACGATCGTATTCATCTGGGCCTTCACCGATCTGGGCACGCCGCTGATCTTCGACTACTCCCGGGTCACCAGCGTGCAGATCTACTACGGCCTGCAGGAAATCGGCGGCAATCCCTTCCCGTACACCCTGGTGGCGGTCATGCTCGCCGCCTCGGTCCTCCTCTACGCGGTCGGCAAGGGCTGCTTCGGCCGCGGCCACCTGGCCGCCGGCAGCAAGGCGACCGGGGGGGAAGGCGCGCGGCCGCTGCGCCCGCTCCAGGGCTGGCTCTGCACGGCCCTGTTCGCCGGCGTCACCTTCTGCGCGGTGCTGCCCCACCTGGGAGTCGTCCTCGTCGCCTTCGCCCGGGATTGGTACGCCACGGTGCTGCCGGGCCACTGGACGCTCGACAATTTCCGGATCGCCCTCGGGCACGAACTCACGGTCCCGGCAATTGCGAACAGCCTCAAGTACGCAAGCGTGTCCACCGGGATCGATCTGCTCCTGGGCATCGCCATCGCCTACGTCATCGTCCGCAGCCGGATCGCCGGCCGCCAGGCGCTCGACTTCCTCGCCATGCTGCCCCTGGCGGTGCCCGGCCTGGTGCTGGCCTTCGGCTATCTGGCCATGGCCCAGCCCGGACGGTTCTTCGCCTTCCTCAATCCGGTGCGCAACCCGACGGCGCTGCTGATCATCGCCTATTCGGTGCGCCGCCTCTCGTACGTCGTGCGCTCGGCCGTGTCCGGCTTCGAGCAGACCAGCGAAACCTTCGAGGAAGCCGCGCAGAATCTCGGCAGCCCCCCGCTGAAGGCGCTCCTCAAGATCACCCTGCCCCTGATCGCCGCCAACCTCATCGCGGGCGGCCTGCTCGCCTTCGCCTTTGCGATGCTGGAGGTCAGCGATTCCCTGATCCTCGCGCAAAAGCAGCTCTACTATCCGATCACCAAGGCGATTCTCGAACTCTTCCAACTGCTGGGCGATGGCAAGTACATCGCCAGCGCGCTCGGGGTCTGGGCGATGGCGTTCCTCGGCGTGATCATCGTCGGCATGAGCCTGCTGCTCGGCAAGCGCCTGGGCGCGATCTTCCGCGTCTAGGGGGAGAGCTCGGCCCGGGCCGCCGCCTCGAGCTTCGCCAGGGCCGCCCGCACGGCCGGCTCGTCCGGCCCTTCCACCAGCAGCCGCAGCTTCGGCTCGGTGCCCGAGTAGCGCACCAGCACGCGGCCCCGGGGGCCGAACTGCGCCTCGACCTCCCGGATCGCCGCCGTCAGGCCCGGCAGGTCCGCCACCGGGATCCTGTCCCGGACCCCGACCGCGCCCGAAGCCTGCGGAAACTTCCGCAGCCCGCGGCGCAGGACCGAAAGGGACTGTCCGGTCTGCAGCATGACTTCGATCACCTTGAGCGCCGCCACCAGCCCGTCGCCGGTGGGGGAGATCTCCGCGAAGACAAGATGGCCCGACGACTCCCCGCCCAGGGTCGCGCCCTCGGCGGCCATGGCCTCGACGACATAACGGTCGCCCACCGCCGTGCGCACGACCCGGCCGCCCGCCGCCCCGATCGCCGCGTCGACGCCGAGATTGCTGTGCACGGTCACGACCAGGGTGCGGGCCGCGAGGCGGCCGGCCTGCAGCGCGTGGGTGGCCAGGAGCGTCAGGATTTCATCGCCGTCGAGCAGTTCGCCGCGCTCGTCGCACAGGATGCAGCGATCGCCGTCGCCGTCGTGGGCGATCCCGAGCCGGGAGCCGCTGGCGCGCACCGCCGCCGCCATCGCCTCGGGGTGTTCGCTGCCAACCCCGGCGTTGATGTTGCGGCCGTCGGGCTCGGCCCCCAGGCCGACGACCTCGGCGCCGAGCGCGCGCAGCGCCGCCGGACTCGTCGCGCAGGTCGCGCCGTTGGCGGTGTCGAGGACGATCCGCCAGCCCCGCAGGGCTCCCGGCGGCAGGATGGCCGCGGCCGCGGCCAGATAGTCGGCGACGGCCCGGCCGACAATCTGCCCGGGCTGCGGCCAGTCCGTGGCCGCGGCCGGGGCGGCCGCCGGCAGCAGCGCCTCGATCGCCGCCTCCTGCTCGTCCGTCAGCTTCCGCCCCGCCGCGGAGAAAAACTTGATCCCGTTGTCGGCGGCCGGATTGTGGGACGCGGTGATGACGACCCCGAGCGCGGCCCCGGCCGCCCGCACGGCGCGCGCCACCGCGGGCGTGGGCAGCACGCCGAGCGAGAGCGGGGCGCAGCCTTCGGCCCGGAAGCCTCCGGCCAGGGCGGCCGCCAGGGATGGGCCCGATTCGCGCGAGTCGCGGCCGATCAGGATCTGCGGCGCCCCCGGGGCGCCCGCGGCCCGCACCCAGCGGGCGGCCGCCGCGCCCAGCCGCGCGGCGAACGCCTCGTTGATCACCGGGCCGCCGTAGGCTCCGCGCACCCCGTCGGTGCCGAAATAGACGCGCTTCACCGCGCCCTCCCGTAAAACTCGCGGACCGCCGCCAGCTTGCGCCGCACCGCGCCGCCCAGGAGCAGCTCGCGGGCCGGCGCCAGCCCCTCGCGCACGGTCGCGGCGCGGCCGCCAATCCACAGGCCGACCGCCGCATTGAGGGCGATCGTGTCGACCAGCCCGGCGGGCCCGCGGCCGGCGAGAATGGCCTCCGTGAGCGCCAGGTTGGCCGCCAGGTCGCCTCCGAGCAGGTCCGAAAACGGCGCCGGCGTCAGGCCGAAGTCGGCGGCGCGCCAGGTTCCCTGGACCGCCCGCAGGCGGCCGGCCCCGGCCACCAGATTGCTGGTCGCCGTCGTCAGCTCGTCAATTCCCTGCCCCGGGCCAATTTCGCCGTGCACCACCAGTCCGGCCGCCACGCCCAGCGAGTCCAGCGCCGCCGCCAGCCGCGGCACCCAGCCCGGCGCGAACACGCCCAGGATGATCTGCGCGGGCCGCCCCGGATTGGTGAGCGGGCCCAGAATATTGAAAACGGTGCGCTGCCCGCGGGCGGCCAGCGCCCGGCGGACCGGACCGATGTGCCGGAAGGCCGGATGGTAGGCCGGAGCGAAGAAATAGGCGAAGCCCAGCTCGGCCAGCGCCCGGCGCGCCACTTCGGGCGGCGCGTCGATCCGCACCCCCAGGGCTCCGAGCAGGTCCGCGCTGCCGGATTTCGAGGTGACGGCCCGGTTGCCGTGCTTCATCACGACCATCCCCGCGCTCGCCAGCACGAGCACCACCAGGCTGGAAACGTTGAAGCCGCCCGAGTGGTCGCCCCCGGTGCCGACGATGTCGATCGCCCGCTCCGACCACGCTCCGACCCCGGGGTCGACCGCCCGGGCGCGGAAGGCCCGGGCAAAAGCGGCCACCTCGTCCGCCGTCTCCCCCTTGGCGGCCAGGGCGGTCAGGAAGGCCGCCTTGACGTCGTCGGCCAGGTCCGCGGCGGCCAGCTCACCGGCGGCGGACTCCACCTCGCCGGGAGCGAGATCGGCACGGGCGAGCAGCCGCTCGGTCAGGGCTTCGAGATGGGACATCGGCCAGCAAGGAAAGAGACAAAACCGCGCCCCCGACAATCCCCATTTTTCCGATTTGACCTGACCGCCCCGGGTCCTTAAGTCCTTTACCTTTAATCGCAATTATACGCCTGTTTCCGCGGAAACGCCGGCCCACAAAATCACGCATCACCATGGCTAATCCCAAACGCAAGCAGTCCAAACGGCGCAGCGCCAACCGCCGTGCGGCCAACGCTTTCCAGGCTCCCCAATTCGCCACCGATCCGACCGACGGCTCGCTCATGCGGCCCCATCGGGTCAATCCGAAGACCGGCATGTACCGCGGCCGGCAAGTGCTGAATATCGAGGCCTGAGGCCTCCCTACGAACCGCGGATGGTAATGTCCTCCGGCGCGGTCGCGAAGATCGCCGTCGACGCGATGGGCGGAGACTTGGGCCCGGCCGAAGTCGTCGCCGCCCTCAAGCTCGCGTATCAGCAGCAAAGCCGCCTGCACCGGCTAGCCCCGGTCATCTTGGTCGGCGATGAGGCAATCCTCTCGCCCCTGGTGCTCCAGGCGGGGCTGCAGCACCATCCGGTGACGGTCCACCATGCGTCCCAGGTGATCACCATGGACGACAAGCCGCTCATGGCGCTGAAGAAGAAGAAGGACTCTTCGATGCTCCGGGCGATCGAGCTGGTGAAGGCCGGGGAGGCCTCCGGGGTCGTCAGCTGCGGGAACACCGGCGCCCTGATGGCCGGGGGCACGCTCCGGCTGCGCACCATGGACGGAGTCGCGCGCCCCGGCTTGGCCGCCGTGGTGCCGCGCGAAGGCGGCCACTTCGTCCTGATCGACGCCGGCGCCAATCCGGAGGCCCGGCCCGAGCACCTGGTGCACAATTCCATCCTCGGCAGCCACTATTGCCGGGTGATGCTCGGCGTGCCCAAGCCGCGGATCGGCCTGATGACGATCGGGACCGAGGAGGGCAAGGGCAACGCGCTGATCACCGAGACCAACGAGCTGCTCAAGCAGCTGGGCGACCTGATCAACTACGCCGGCCCGATCGAAGGCTTTCAGGTGTTCGAGGAGCACGTCGACGTCGTGGTCTGCGACGGCTTCGTCGGCAACATCATGCTCAAGAGCTGGGAGTCCCTGGTGAAATTCTTCACCACGACGCTGCGGCACGAGCTCCGCTCGAACCCCCTGCGCGCCGGCGGGGCCTTTCTGGCCAAGGGCGCCTTCAACGCGCTCAAGCACCGCATCAATCCCGAGCGGTACGGAGGCGCGCCGCTGCTCGGCCTGCGGGGCACGATCCTCAAGGCTCACGGCTCCTCCAACCGCCACGCGGTCAAGAGCGCGGTGCTGGCGGCCGATCAGCTGATCCGCGCCGACCTGGGCCGGCACACCGAATCCGACATCGCCAAGGCGAACGCCATCCTCGGGCGGGCGGCGGCCGTCTAAGGGCCGCCCGGGCGCACCCATGGCCTCCCCCGCCTCCGCGATTCTCGGCACCGGCGCCTACGCCCCGGCGCGGGTGCTCGCCAATGCCGAGCTGGCCAAGATGGTGGACACCTCCGACCAATGGATCGTCACCCGCAGCGGGATCCGCGAGCGCCGGATCGCCGCCGCCGGGGAGGAAACCTCCGACATGGGCGCGGCCGCCGGCCGCCTGGCGCTGGCCGACGCCGGAGTCGCCCCGGCGGAGATCGACCTGCTCATCGTCGCCACGGTCACCCCGGACATGCCGATGCCGGCCTGCGCGTGCCTGATCCAGCACAAGCTGGGCCTGCCCAGCTCGGCGACTTGCTTCGACCTGAACGCCGCCTGCTCCGGGTTCATCTACGCCCTCGACACGGCTTCGGCGATGCTCGGTTCAGGGCGCTACCGCCGGGCGCTCGTGATCGGGGCCGAGAAGCTCTCCAGCATCGTGGACTGGCGCGATCGGTCGACCTGCGTCCTGTTCGGCGACGGCGCCGGCGCGGCCGTGCTGGGACGCAGCGACCGCCCGGATCGCGGCATCCTGGGCACCAATCTGGGCTCCTTCGGCGACGGCGTCGACCTGCTCCTGATTCCCGGCGGCGGCAGCCAGCTGCCGCCGTCGGCCGCCTCAATCGCGGCCGGCGCCCATTTCATCAAGATGAAGGGGCGCGAGGTGTACAAGGCGGCGGTGCAGGGCATGGACGAGACGGCCCGCAGAATTCTGGAACAACATGGGCTGGCCGCGCATCAGATCGGCCTGGTGATACCCCATCAGGCCAACCTCCGCATCATCGAGTCCATCGCCCAGTACCTGGAACTGCCGCTCGAGCGCTTTCTGGTGAACGTCGACCGCTACGGCAACACCTCGGCGGCCTCGATCCCGATCGCCCTGGACGAGGCGCGCCGCACCGGCCGGATCCGGCCCGGCGACTACACTTTGCTCGTCGCCTTCGGGGCGGGCTTGACCTACGGAAGCGCCCTGATTCGCTGGTAACCCGCCATGTCACTTTTGTCCGCCCCCCCGCTGCGCGCCGCCCTCGTCCTCCTCGCTTTCGGGCTGTCCGCGCGCCTGGCCCGCGCCGACTTGGTTTGGTCCCCGCAGACCGGCTGGAGCGAGGAGGGCGGCGTGGTCGCCGGAGTCGGCTCCACCAAGGATCGCGCCAATGCGCTGAGCCTGATGAACACCGCGCGCCGCAGCGAGGAGGCCGGCCATTACCACTCGGCGATCAAGAACTACAACAAGGTCACCCGGCAGTATTCCAGCTCGGTCTACGCGCCGGAGGCCTATTACCGGATCGCGCAGATCCGCCTGAAGCAAAAGCGCCTGGCCGACGCGATGCTGGCCTTCCAGCAGATCGTCGCCCGCTATCCGAACGTCAAACGCTTCAATGAATTGATCGAAAGCGAGTACGAGATCGGCGCCGCGTTCCTGAACGGCGCCCGCACGCGCTTTCTTTGGATCTTCCCCGGCGTGCGCAATCGCGAAAAGGGCATCGGCTACATGCTGACGGTGGTCCAGGACGCCCCGTACCACGACTACGCGCCGCTGGCGCTGATGGCGGCGGCCCGCACGATGCAATATCTGGGCGACACGGAGGAGGCGATCGACACCCTCGACCAGCTGATCAACAGCTATCCGCAGAGCGCGCTCGCGCCCGACGCCTACCTGCGCCTGGCCCGCGCGCACGCCGAACTGGTCGAAGGCCCCGCCTACGACCAGGCGGAGACCAAGCAGGCAATCACCTACGACGAGGACTTCATGATCCTCTTTCCCAACGATCCGAAGATCGGGGAGGCCGCGCAGGGGCTCGACCGGATGAAAAACATGCTGGCCGAAAGCAAGATGCAGATCGGCGATTTCTATTTCTACAAGCGGGACAACTATCCGGCGGCCCGGGTGTTCTACAACGAGGCGATCACCTCGTACCCGAACTCCGAAGTGGCGAAGCGCGCGCGGCTGCGGCTGAACGAGGTGGAAGCGAAGGCCAATGCCGCCGCCCAGCCCGGTCCGGCGAAGCCCAAGCGCTTCCTGTTCTTCTGATCTCCGCCATGCGCTTCCGGCTCCCCGCCACCGGCAGCTGGGCGCTGGCCGCGCTCGGGCTTCTCACCGGCTGCGCGAATTACCAGCTGGGCACGCAAGGGCGCCTCGCCTTTTCCACCCTGTACGTGGCGCCGGTGCAGAACAAGACGCTCCTGGCGCAGGCGCAGGCGGCCTTCAGCACCCAGCTGCGCACGGCCTTCCTCGAGGACGGGCGGGTGCAGCTGGTCAACTCCCCCGCGGGAGCGGACGCCACCCTGCAGGTCGTCATCACCGACTATCATCGCGACGTGGCCGCCCAGCGCGAGCAGGACACCGGCGTGGCGAGCAAGTTCGTGGAGACGGTGGGAACCACCTGCACGCTGCGCGACAACCGCACCGGCAAGGCGCTGTTCGAAAACCGCAAGGTGAATGTGCAGCGCTCGGTCTTCACCGACAACGGCAACCCCGGATCCCCGCTCGCCGGCGACCAGCTGCAGGCCGAGTACAATACGGTCCCCCTGTTTGCCGAGGAGCTGGCCAACCGCGTGGCCCACACCGTGCTCGACGTCTGGTGAGGCGGCGCCGGGGCGCCGGGAGCAGGAGTTCAAACCCGCGGGGACCGGCCGGCTCGGCGCCCCAATCTTGACTCGCGAACGGCCCGATTCCGGGCTAGCTTGACGGCCCGATGCACGACGCCCTCCTTGCCCCTTCCCTGCTCGCCGGCGACCACGCCAATCTCGCCGCCAGCGCCCGGGAGATCACGGCCCTCGGCCTGCCCTGCGTCCACCTGGACATCATGGATGGACACTTCGTGCCCAACCTCTCCTTCGGGCCCGAAACCCTGGCCGCGCTGCGCCGCAGCGGCTGCAGCCTTTTCTTCGACACCCATTTGATGCTTTCCGAGCCCCACCGGTACGTCGACGCGTTCGTCCGGGCCGGGGCCGACCGGATCAC
>Ga0302320_10022658_pt1 | contig 12383 bp, 11 predicted proteins | sample Bog_T0_3_FD_202130 | JGI IMG/M metagenome (GOLD analysis project Ga0302320, IMG submission 202130) | Peat permafrost microbial communities from Stordalen Mire near Abisko, Sweden - Bog_T0_3 | ecosystem: Environmental > Terrestrial > Soil > Wetlands > Peat | place: Sweden: Abisko, Stordalen Mire...
GAGGCCGATCAGGATTTGTTGGAAGCGTTGTCGGTGCAGGCCGCCAAGGTGATTCACAACACGTGGTTGTTCGAACAATCGCGGTTGAAGGCGCGCCTTTTGGAAACCCTGGTCAGCGTCAGCCAGACGATCAATTCCACGCTCAATTTGAACGAGGCGCTTCCAATCATCACGCGGGAGGCCTGCACGCTGATGGAGGCGAAAATGGCCTCAATTCTGATGCTGGACGCCAGCGGGGAAAATCTGGAACTGCGAGCCAGCTACGGCGCGGGCGAGGCCTACCTTAACAAGCCCAAGCTCAGCCTGGCCGACAGTTTTCTGGGGATCGTTTTCCGGCGGAAAAAGCCGATGCAACTGGAGAACGTGCAAACGTCTGCGCTCTATCAAAACGTGGCGATGGCGCGCGCGGAGGGACTGGTCTCGATCTTGAGCGCGCCGCTGGTCTTCGGCGGGCAGTCTATCGGCACGCTCAATATTTACAGCGGGGCGCCGCGCAGTTTTTCCAACGAGGAAGTGCATACCTTGCGCGCGCTGGCGGAACTTTCGGCCATCGCCATGGAAAAGGCGCGGCTTTACGAGCGCATCGTGGATGTGGAGGAGCAATTGCGTCAAAATGAAAAATTTTCCGCGCTCGGTCTTCTGGCGGCGGAGGTGGCGCACGAAATCCGCAATCCGCTGACGGTGATGAAAATGCTTTACCACTCGTTGAAGCTGGAATTTGCGCCGGGCGATCCGCGGGTGAAGGACGACGCCATCATGCGCGAGAAAATGGACCACTTGAACAAAATCGTGGAGCAGATTCTGGATTTTGCGCGCAGCACGGAGCCCAATCTCAGCGCGGTCAACCTCAACCAGTTGCTGGACGATTTGGGATTGTTGACGCGGCACAAATTGCGCAATCAGCGCATCCAATTCGTCCGCCGCCTCGCGCCCGACCTGCCGCTGGTGATGGCTGACGCCACGCAACTGGCCCAGGCGTTTTTGAATCTGACCCTCAACGCGGTCGAAGCGATGCCACGCGGCGGGACGCTGACGATTTCGACGCGGTCGTTTCGCCTGCCGCGCAACAGTCCCAATCCGACGCACATCCTGATCGAGTTCAAGGACACAGGTGAAGGGATGTCGGAGGAACAGCGCCGGCGGGCCTTCACGTCGTTCTTGAGCACGACCAAGCAGCGCGGCACCGGGCTGGGCCTGGCGATTGTGGGGCGGGTCATCGAAACCCATCGCGGGAAGGTGAAAATCCGGTCGCGCCTGGGCGTGGGCACGATCTTCAGCATCACCCTGCCGGTGCAGTAACGAAGAAGTGCCCAGGAAAAACCGGTCATCGTTCGGTGCCGGGCATATCGGAATTCGTCTTCAAATGTCCGCGAATGACCAGGCTTAGATCGAAAACGAACAAGAAAACGACGATGTCGTCAATCACGGCCGCCGCTGCGCGACTTGACACGAACTGCTCGATTCCCCAGAGAATGAACGCGGCCGAAACCGCCAGCCCGAGCGTCACTTGGGCTCGGGTTCGCGGGATGACGAATTGGAGACAGGCGAAGGAGAGGCCCGCCAACATCAAAGGAATGGCGGATTTCAAATTCCAAGAGATCAAATTGGGTCGGGAGCAGTGAATCAATCGGAGGGCCACTACAAGGACCGCGCTGGCGAAGGCCAGGCTAAACGTGACCAGACACATCGCTCGCAGGAGACGGCTGCCGCGCTTTGCCGTTGCTTGGAAGATTTCCCACATGCTTTAGTAGAGGCAAGCCGGAGAATTTGCGAAAGTAAAATGCGCCGGCGTCTTTGTCAGAAAATGGTAAGTCTTCCTGCGGAATGGACTCGCGCCTGCGTCATTGAATTCAAACCCGGCTGCGGTTACTTTTTGGGCATGACGCCGCAAGCGGCCTTGGACATGCAGATCAAGCCGAGCGACTCGGTCCGGATTGACAAATGGCTGTGGGCGGTGCGGGTTTTTAAAACTCGGAGCCTGGCGTCGAAATGTTGTCTGCACGGGCATGTCACGATTTTGGGCCAGGCAGTCAAACCGTCCCGGTCGGTGCGCGCCAACGACGTGATTGTGGTGAAGAAGGACCAGATGACGCGCACGTTCAAGGTGCTGCAGACTATCGAACAGAGGGTGGGCGCTCCCGCCGCCAAGGAATGTGTCGAGGACCAAACCCCCGCCGCGGAATTCGAAAAACCGCGGGAGAAATATATCCCGGCTTTCGTGCGTCCAAAAGGGGCCGGTCGGCCCACCAAAAAGGAGCGACGGCAGATGGAGGCGGTGATTATTCCGCCGGAAAATGAAGAACAGATGGAATAGACGTGGCGTCAGACGATTCCGATGTCACACCCTCCAGGATCTCTTTATCACCCAACTTCAGTTGGGTGTCCCAGCGAGACCAACGACAGGAAACCGCTTCAGCGGTTTTGAAAATCCGGGTGATGCGGGCCACGTAAGGGGTGCGGGGAGCCGGAAAAACCGCTGAAGCGGTTGAGACTCTGAAGTCGCTTTTACACCCAACTGAAGTTGGGTGTCAATGAGAAGGGGGTGGTCGCGTCCGTCGCAGGCCCTCGACCGGGCATCGGGACGGGGACGGCATCGCAGACCGTGGGCGCCCTCCTACTTGGGTGGCTTGCGTCCGTAATTAATGCTCATGGCGCCGCCCACTAGGTTGCGGATTTGAACCTCGGCGCAACGGAGCGATTCCATTTTCGCCGCCACGCCGCGCTGGGCAGGATATTTTTGGAGCGAGGCGTAGATGTAAGCGTGGGTGTCGGAATCCCGGCAGAAGATTTTGCCGAACCAGGGCACGAAGAATTTTAAATAGCCGAAGTAAAGGGCGCGCCAGAACTTGTTGTCGGGCTTGCCGAAGTCAAGCACAAGCAGCCGCCCGCCGGGCCGGGCCACGCGCCACATTTCCTCCAACCCGCGCTCCCAATTGGCCAGATTGCGCAGTCCATAGGCGATCGTGACGATGTCGAACGATTCGTCGGGAAAGGGCAGGTTCATCGCGTCGCCGCGGAGGAACTGCACTGGTCCGCCGGAACTGGACGCCTGTTCCCCGGCCCGTCGTTCCGCGACGGCCAGCATGGCCGGACTAAAATCCAGCGCGGTCACGTCCGCGCCGCTCCGGCCCAGGGCGAAGGCCAGATCACCCGTCCCGCAGCAAACATCCAGCGCGCGTTCCTTAGGTTTGACGTCCGCCATCTTGATGAGCGCGCGTTTCCAGCGGCGATGCAGGCCGAGGCTTTGCAGGTCGTTGATGAGGTCGTAACGGGGCGCGACAATGGCAAAAAGGTCTTCCACGCCGGCGGCGCGCTGTTCTCCCGATTGCAGGAATTTATTCGGCATGACCTGGACCCATTGTAATGGGCCGCCCCGATTTGCAAGCCTCCGAAAACTAGGGCGTGTTGGTGGCGGAGTTGGTGCTGGGGGTGGCGGGCTGGTTGTGCCGGTCCCAATCTTCGCGGAAGCGCTGGCCGTCAGCGGGCCCATTGCTGCCAAACCGGTTGGTGCCGCCGCGCGTCCGTCCGCCACCTTCGCCCCTGCCACCCCGGCCCTGCGGGTGCTCCTTAAGCACCTCGACCAGTTTCGGGCGCTGATCTGGCGCCAAAATCTGGCTAACGGCTTCGTGTGCTCGTTTCGCCTCCGCCTCCAGAAGGGGGGCGTATTGCCGGCGGATTTGCGCATTGGTATCCTGCATCGCCAGCATGATTTTTACAATCTGGTTGGACTGCTCCCCGGTCATTTCGATGTGAGCCTGCGTCATCTGGTGCATGAAGCTAATGACGGGTTGCTGCCCAGGTATGCCATAAAAAGGCCCCGATCGTCCTGGTGGATTTCTAGGTCCCAGCGTCTTGATCACCAAGGCGCCGGTGACGACACCACAGACAAAGATGACCATGGTGGCAAGAATGACCTTCCAGGGGCTCACCAAACATCCTCTAAATGCTGATCGGAAGAGGCAAATACCGCGCGGTCAAAGGCTTGGGAAAAGGAATCGGTCGCGTCGGCTTTGGGCGCCGCCGTCATGGACCAGATGCCGCACAGAACGGTCAAGGCCACGCAGGACAAGGCCGCCCGCCACAGCGGCCGCCCCCACAAGGCCCACAGATTGACCGGTTGCAACGCCGCCAGACGGGCCATGATGCGCCTCTCAAAGGCATAAGGCACACGGTCTTGCAGCGGTTCCTGACGCGCTGCCCTGATCAGTTTGGTTTGCAAATCGTTCGGCTTCATAACGACACTCTTAAAGACGACGCACTATGACGGACGGTTACATGTACTTCTCCTTTGTAATTTTCGCCAGTATTTTTCTCATTTCGGCCCGGGCGCGAAAGGCCCGCACCTTTACCAGGGGGATCGACCACCCGGTAATCTCGGCAATTTCCTTGACCGTCCGCTCCTCAATCTCCAGCAAGGTGATCACCAGCCGGTTGGACGGCGACAGGCGCGCCAAAATTCGATGGATCAATTGCCGGGCGGCGTCGGCGTTTTCGTCGGCGTTGTCCGGGGCGGTCACATATTGATCCAGCCAGTCGCATTCCGGCTGGGTCAGCTCGGTGAAGGCGGTTTCGCGGTTGCGCTGATGGGCGCGGAGGAAATCGTAGCAGGTGCGGACAGCCAGGCGCATCAGCCAGTGTTCAAAGGGCGCCTCCCCGCGAAATCCGCCCAGCTTCTGGTAAGCCTTGATGAAAACCTCCTGGACGATGTCCTCGACTTCGCTCTCGCGCCGGGCGTAACGCCGGGCGGTGGCGAAGACGCGTGCCTGGTATTTGGCGATCAGCGGTTCAAAACTGGCCGAATCCCCCCGGATTACGGCGGCGATCAGCTCCGCATCAGTCGGCTCCATCGTGCATCAGCCACGAGTGATGCCGAAGGCTTGCTCAAACTCGCTGGAGAATTTGGCCACCTCGGCCTGAATCATGGGGGGTTGCTGGCTGATGGTGGCGATCATCTTGTCCCGCATTTCCGGCCGGAACCGCATTAATTCCAAAGCGGCGACCACCATGGCCAGCTGGTTGTTGATCTCGTGGCGCATGTGGATGAGTTGATTGTTCAACTCGGTCACCTGCGCCTGAGTCAATGTCGCTGGGGTGTTCGGTACGACCATTTGCCCAAGACTAAATGAGAGATTAAAATTTCTCAATGACCAATTCTCAGTTTGACTGAGTACTCAAATCGGCGGCGGCTTTCCGGGGAGGGCGACCAAACCTCTCAGCCGTCGAGCGCGAAATTAGGCGCTTCGCCAAAGATTGGAGAATAAAACTGCGTTATGTGAACCTGGTCTATTCGGTGGCGATACGGCAGGTGGGCGATCCGCATCTCGCGGAGGAAGTCACCCAAACCGTGTTCATCATCTTGTCGCGGAAGGCCGGTTCGCTGGGACCGAAAACTATTTTATCCGGCTGGCTCTGCCGCACCGCCCGCAACGTTGCGGCCAACGCCCTGACCATGCAGCGCCGGCGCCACCGCCGGGAACAGGAGGCCTACGTGCAGTCCCTTGCCCATGACCCGGAACCCGAGTCCGACGCCTGGAAACAAATCGCCCCGCTGCTCGACTCCGCCATGGCGCAGCTTGGGGAGAAAAATCATGACGCCGTTGTGCTGCGGTTTTTCGACGGCAAAGACTTGAAGGAAGTCGGCGCCGCCCTGGGTGTAAGCGAGGAAGCCGCCAAAAAGCGCGTATCGCGTGCCGTGGAAAAACTGCGCCTGTCTTTCCAGAAACGGGGGATTATAGTCCCGGTTTCCGTTTTGGTGGCGGCCATTTCAGCCAACGCGGTGCAGGCGGCGCCCGCGGGGTTTGTGCCGGTCGCCGCCCCTGCCGCCGTCGGCGGGTCAACCTTAACCCTCTTGAAAATTATGGCCATGACCAAACTCCAAGCCGGCCTTCTCGCCGGCATCCTCGTCACCGCCGCGGTAACGACGACAGTTGTTGTCAAAATGCACGCGCGGCCAAAGCCGCCGCCGAGGGCGGTGCTGCCGAATCCCAATGGCTATCAGAACTTTGTCCAGGCGGCGGAAATGTTGCAGGGCGATTATTCCAATTACCGCCAGATGAATGCCGCCGCCCTGCGGGATCTTTAGGCGGAAGGGATTCCCCTTTTCCCGAAATTGGGGCGGCGACGTAGCACCGCCCTACCCACCTATGTGGCTCGCTGAGGACTCGCATTTTTCAGCCGCACGGTTTAGGATGTTCGCGTGGTTAACAGTCTCTATATCCATGTCCCGTTCTGCGCGAAGAAATGCGACTACTGCGCCTTTTACTCGGAGGCGGCCGACGGCGCGCTGGTCAACCGCTACGTCCAGGCGCTTACGACGGAGTTGGAAATGGTGGCGGCGGATTTGCAACCGCAGACTGTCTTCTTCGGCGGCGGCACGCCGTCGCTCCTGAATTTGTGTCAGTGGGAAACAATATTCCAGGCAATGGAACGGTTGCATCTGCGCGGCGCGGCGGAATGGACGGTGGAATGCAATCCCGCCACGGTCTCCGCCGACAAGGCCCGCCTGCTGCGCGACCACGGGGTCAATCGTATTTCCATGGGCGTCCAGTCCTTTGACCCCGGCCTGCTGGAACGCCTTGGTCGCATTCACAGCCGTGAGATGATATTCAAATCTTATGACATTCTCCGCGCGGCCGGTTTCGACAACGTGAACCTCGATCTGATGTTTGCCATTCCCGGCCAGACGATGGAAATGTGGCGCGCAACTCTGGCCGAAGCCGTGGCGCTGAACCCGGAACATCTCGCCTGCTACGAAGTGATCTACGAGGAAGACACGGCGCTGTTCGCCCAGTTGCAGGCGGGAAAAATTTCGACCGACGAAGACCTGGCCTGCGCCATGTACGACGAATTGCTGGCCGCAGCCGACGCCACCGGCCTGCGCCAGTACGAGGTGGCCAACTTCGCGCGCGACTGCGGCCGCGCCGACGAACTGCCGGCCCGCGCCTGCCGCCATAATGTCAACTATTGGCGCGGCGGGGAATTCCACGGGCTCGGACCCTCCGCTTCGGGTTACCTCGGCGGATTCAGGACTACGAACGTGGCCAATACCAGGGTTTATTGCGAACAAATTGAGCGCGGATTGCGGCCGGTGGCATCGTCGGAGAATTTGCCGCCGCTGGCGCGGGCGGGGGAGATTGCGGCGTTTGGATTGCGGATGACGGCGGGATGGCCGCTGGCGCAATTCCGGGAGCGCACCGGATTCGACCTGGAACAGGAATGGCAGGGCGAGATGCGGCAAATGATCAAGCTGGGTTACGGCCAGCTCAGTCCGGAACGGTTTCAGTTGACCCGGCGAGGATTGCGCTTTGCGGATTGGGCCGGCGCGGAATTTCTCCGAAGTTAAGAGCAGAGCCGAGGCAGCTCTGGCACATTGTGGCAGCGGCGTCCCGCCGCTGATGGGGAACTCTGAATACGGCCCACCGCAGTTGGCAATGAGTCCGTCGCGAAACGGGAAATCGGGCGCAGTTACTGAGCTTGGCCCGGACGATCTCCTCTCCCAACGGTTGGAACGGGCGGCGTAATCTGGCTCGGCGGAGTTGGGGCTGTGCTGTTCGGGAAGGTGAACTGGCTGCCGAGGTTGACCTGCCCGGCGTTGAGCTGTGTTAAAGGACTGGGAATCGGGGTGGCATTCATACCTACGGGAGTGGTGCCCATCGCCCTCGCCGGTCCGCTCGTCATTACCCCGCCGCTGCTGGTGCTGAGAGTATTACCCGCTGCGGCGTTCGCCAAGTTTCCAAGGGCCGAGGTGAAATTGGCCTGGGCATTGCCGCTGGTGAACGTCCCGTTGCCGCCCACGCTCAGACCCACACCTCGTCCGGTCGGGGAATAAGCCGCGCTCCCGCCGGTCACAATACCGCCACTGCCGCCGGCTGGTCCGCCGGCTGGTCCGCTGCTTCCGAGATTAATCCCTCCGCCTCCTTGAGCTTGTGCCGCTGGCTGACCCGCCGGCATAATCGGGCCGCCCGGCAATCCTCTCATTCCGGGCACGATCGGGCCCGCGGGTGCCGCCGGAGCCAGTTTGTTATACCCATTGTCCTTTAAATTCATTGTCACCTTGGTCCCGGAATTCAGGAGTTCAACCTCGTCGCCCGCCGGACTGATTTTGAGCAACTGCACCGGACCCCCTGTCTCGTTTATTTTAAGGCTGATGAATGTCGTCTCCGCAGGCGCTTCCGGCTTGGCCCCCCGGGGACCGCCTTTGGGAGCATTCTGTTTGATCGCGAATATCGCCTTTGTCTCGTTGCCAATCGTGACGGTTCCGCTGAAAATAACCGTCGGCAACTCCGGCGGCGGGGCCTCGGGCGGAGCCGGGGGCGGAGGGGGCGGACTGAGCCGGAAGGCATTTCGATCCACAATAGTGAGATACGGATTGGTATCGTCCGCCCTTGCCAGAGGAACCACGCAGGCCGCCTGCGCCAGCAAAGCCAGTCCGCACGCCAGTCGCGCCCATGTCAAATTGGAACTCACGCCAATAACCATATCTGTTCTTATGGAAAACACCATTTCAAAATGAAAGTTCCGGGCGAAATCCGGTTTGCTTTTGACCTTGTTTGACGGGATAATAGGCAGATGCCTCAGCCAGATTTTCATCCGATTAATACTGCGGGTGGAGCATCGCGAGTTTTCGCGGAGAAAGGGCGGCGTGTTTGGAATCCGATCTCGCATAGGACCGGTCGGTTCTGGCATTGGGCAACTGGACTGTTCTTGTGTGGCAGAATAATGGGGGCTCGCGGGAACTCGCCCCTCCCGAATTGGGTTTTGGGGATGGCGCTGCTTTGGGTCGCAACGACCGGGACCGCACGGGCGGCCATGACCAACCTGGTGATTGGGCAGTGGGATGTCCAGCAGGGCCTCCCTGACTCCACCGTTACCAGCATCGCCCAAACCCCGGATGGGTATGTTTGGGTCGGAACCTACGGCGGATTGGCCCGATTTGACGGGGCGCACTTTGTCACCTTTGATTTCCTAAACCACGCCCGGATCGAGGATTTGTACGTGGACGTGACGGGGACGTTGTGGATCAATACCTTTCGTGGAGGGTTATGTTCTCTGAAAGACGGGGTCTTTCAGCGGGAATTGCCGGACCAGGCGCTCTTTGATTTGCACACTTCGCTGGCTTCTTCGACTTCCAATGACATTGCATTTGTCTCGCAGTTCGGGACGGTGTTCAAGCACGCCCTGGCCAATGCCAACGGGGATTGGGAGTCGATCGTTCCGCCCGGAGATTCGCGACCGGTCTTCCAATGCGTGGATGCAAGAGGCAATCTCTGGTTCCTGTCTCGGGACCATGCTGTCCTTCGCCTGGTCGGCCAGGAATTCAAACCGCTGGCAGACAATGGCGGCCTGGGAAGCAAAGGGGCAATCACGTTGGCGGCCGATCATACCGGAACAATCTGGGCGGGAGCCGAAAATGAAATAGGGCGTTGGAATGGAAACCGTTTCCAGGTGATGACGCCCACCAATGGGGGAGAGTCCGCCTTGGTTCCACTGGTGATGTTGCCCACCCGGCAGGGGGCAATCTGGGTGTTGGATGGCGACCGTTTGCGCAAAATGGCCGGCCGCCAATGGGTGGATGAAGCCACCGAATGGCGCGGCTTGCTGGGCACCGCCTCCGGCCGCGCCATGGGCGCGCATGAAGATCATTTGGGCGGCATTTGGTTCAACAGCTATGGCAACGGCGTCTTCCACATTACGCCGGACGGACGACGGGAACGCCTGACTGTGCAGGACGGGCTGCGGTCTGACCGAATCGGTGCCTGGCTGGAAGGGCACGACGGCGGTATTTGGCTCGGGATGGACCGGGGCGGACTGGCCCGGCTGCATCCCAACAAACCGCGATTCCAGACTGTCGGCATGGCGCAAGGACTGACTGCCTGGGTGGCTTACACAGTTTGTGAGGACGCGGACGGGATGATTTGGATTGGCACGGCCGGCGGCGGCTTGTGCGGTTGGGACGGCCAGAGAATCACGTCCTATGTCGTGGGAAACAATCTGGCGGCGAATTTCGTTTTTTCGGTTTTTCCGCAACCCAACGGCGGCCTGTGGTTGAGCGCCGAAGGCGAGGACTTGCTCGATTTTCGGGATGGCCACATTGGAAAGGCGGCCTGGGACGTTCATGGAATCAAATCCATTTTGGCCGACAAGGAAGGCCGGCTCTGGCTCGGCACCAAGGCGGGCGTTTCGTGCTGGACGGATGCCGGCCGCCAGGTTTTGGAGGGGACGAACTCGGTTTCCTTGCCAGCCGTCCGCGCGCTGGCTGACGGGACCCGCGGTGCCGTCTGGTGCGGCGCGGACGACGGCACGCTTTACCGGTGCGAAGGGACCAAATTGGAGGGCTTTCGAGCCACAGACGCCCTGGCCGAGAAGTCCATTCGGGCGCTGGTGGCCGATGCGGATGGAACAGTCTGGGCCGGGACTTTCGGGGGTGGGTTGCTGCGATTCAGAGATCACAAATTCACCCGCTACGCCAAAAGGGAAGGCTTGCCGTCAGAGATCGTGTCGCAGATTCTCGAGGATGACCATGGCCGTCTCTGGCTGGGGACGCAGCAGGGAATCTACCGCGTGGACAAGGCCCAACTGGACGCCGTGTCCGCGCACACCCGCAGCATGGTGGATTGCGCCGCCTACGGGCCATCCGACGGTTTGCCGGCGGCGGAGTGTTCCGATGGCTACCAGCCGGCCTGCTGGCGGGCGCGCGACGGGCGGCTTTGGTTCACGACCACGGCCGGCGCGGTCTCGGTCAATCCGGCCGAAATCACGGATAATCCGGTTCCTCCTCCGGTTTTCGTGGAAGAATTGCGGGTGGACGATGAAGCCGAGCCTCTGGCCAAACCGCGCGTGTTGATTGGCCCGGGCCATAACCAAATCGAATTCCGGTTCACCGCCCTCAATTTCGACGCGCCCGACACCACGAGATTTCGCTACCGGATTGACGGCCTGGACACCGACTGGGTTGAAACCGATGCCGCCCGTCCCACTGCCCAATACTGGCATCTGCCGCCCAACAATTATGTGTTTCATGTCACCGCCTGCAACGGCGACGGGATTTGGAATCCGACCGGCGCAACCATACTCTTTGCGATCACACCGCATTGGTATCAGGCCGGATGGTTCCTGGCTCTGAGTGCCGTGTCGGCGCTGGCGGGAGTCGGCGCCGGAGCGCGGATAGCCTCCGCCCGCAAGTATCGCCGCGAATTATCCAAAATCGAGCAACAGCACGCCGTGGAACGCGACCGTGCCCGCATCGCCAAGGACATTCACGATGATATCGGCGCCGGCCTGACTCAAATCACGTTGCTCAGCGAATTGGCCCGCCGCGAACCGCAAAATTGCGCCACGCATCTCGACCGCATCTCCCAGTCCGCCCGCCATTTGACCCGGGCCATGGACGAAATTGTCTGGGCGATTGACCCCCAGCACGACACCTTCAGCAGTTTGATGGACTACGCCTCCGCCTACGCTGAGGATTTTTTGTTTACCGCCGGCATCCGTTGCCGGATGGACGTGCCGGGCGCCTTGCCTGATGTTCACGTGGACACGGAACTGCGTTACAATCTGTTCCTGGCTTTGAAGGAGGCGCTGAACAACATTGTCAAACATTCCAATGCCAGCGAAGTCTGGCTGCGCCTGCTGCACGAGCCCGAGGGTTGGACCCTGGTGGTGGAAGACAACGGCCAGGGCCTCACCCCCAATGGAAGTCCTTCGTCCGGAAAAAGTGTGCGCTTTTCCTCCGGTTCCGGGTTGTTAAATTTGGAGAACCGGCTTGCCGCCGTGGGCGGACATTGTGTGGTCAACAGTTCGCCCGGACATGGAACCCGGGTCGAGATGCACCTGCCGGCCTTCCCGCTGCCGGACCCCAATCCGCCCGAATCATCATCGTCATCATCGCCAATTGTGGCGATTGGCGAAAAATCTAATGACAACTAAACTCCCGTCAACCCATGAAAAGCGAGGGATGAGCATCAGCGTCTCCATAGTTGAAGATGACTCCGAAGTGCGCGGGACGCTGGCTCGATTGATCGACAGCTCTCCCGGCTTCCGTTGCGTCAGCCAGCACGCCACCGCCGAAAACGCGTTGCTGGAAATCCCCCGCATCGGTCCGGATGTCACCTTGATGGACATCAATTTGCCCGGGTTGAACGGGGTCGAATGTGTCCGCCGCCTCAAACCCCTCAGCGTCAACACCCAGGTCATCATGCTCACGGTCTATCAGAACACCGAGAACATCTTCAACGCCCTGGCCGCCGGCGCCACCGGTTACATGCTCAAGCAGACCCCGCCGAACGAACTGCTCGCCGCCATCCGCAACGTCCATGAGGGCGGCTCCCCGATGAACAGCCACATCGCCCGCAAAATTGTCCAGTCCTTCCAGCACCCGGTGCCTG
>Ga0302320_10022659_pt1 | contig 12381 bp, 8 predicted proteins | sample Bog_T0_3_FD_202130 | JGI IMG/M metagenome (GOLD analysis project Ga0302320, IMG submission 202130) | Peat permafrost microbial communities from Stordalen Mire near Abisko, Sweden - Bog_T0_3 | ecosystem: Environmental > Terrestrial > Soil > Wetlands > Peat | place: Sweden: Abisko, Stordalen Mire...
TAGTGGTATGTGGTTTTTATCACCACGTTGGAATTTTTATTTTAATTGATTGAAATCCTTAAAAAAAAAAAAAAAAAAAAAAATATATATATATATAAAAATTTGTTATTTATTCAATGTAAAACACACAACATACTTTATTTAAATTCCAATATTTTAGCTGACACCTTGGTTAATCCGTTTCCTGGATACACCTTCGGGGAGTACTTTTCCAAATTAAACAATTTTCTCACCACCATATCCAGCAAAGCTCCCTTCAAAATCGGTTTAACCAACACATCACTCATCCCTGCTTCCAATATCTTTTTGTTTTCTTTATTAGAGCTATGCCCAGTAGTGGCAATAATCGGCGGACAGTTCAATTCCTGCGCTCTGAAAAAATCCAAAATTTCTCTGGTGCTATCGTACCCGTTTTTTATGGGCATTTCGATGTCCATGAAAATGACTTTGTATTGTTTGCAACAGGTGGAATTTTCTTGCAAATTGATTATTTTGGTCAATGCTTCATCGCCATCATAGGCGGAATCCACTCTGAAATTATATACTTCTAACATCGCTTTGAGTACCATGATATTGAATTCACTATCATCACAAATCAACAGATCGAAACATTTGCACTTTTTCTCTTTATTAAGTTCAGCCAAAATTTGAATTTTTTCTTCATTATTCTCCACATCGCTTAAATTTCTTGAATTAGTACGGGATAATGCTCTTGAAACCACAAGGTCATTCAATAAATTTTGGTTGTTCAAGGTCTTCCGATCAATTTCTTTGCTCATATAATATAAAGACTTGCCGGTTTCGGACTCCTCCTTGCTTTTAGAAAGACTTTTCATTTCAGTTGCTTGTTTTAGTTCATTAGAGGTTTTTGAAGATAACTGGTCCGTTTCAAAGATCGGTTTCCTTATCTCAATTTCACTTTCGAATTTCTGCGATTTAGTAGAGAACCGCTTCATTTTCCTTGAAATCACCTCATTATTCAATCTAGAGGTTTTATTGAGGAAATAAGGTATTTCTGTCTTCACTCTTGAGTTAAGACCAGAAACATCGATTTGTACTTCCGCTTCATCGAAAAGATCGGTGTCATTCTTATTCTCAATAATAAATTCGAATTGAGTGCCTTTCCCAAATTCACTTTTTACATTCAACCCTAAATTCAAATATATCTCACTATCATTAAGGATTTTCGTTGACGGTCCTACATTTTTCGCTAGAATGTTGCTGATTAATAAACCCAAACCCACACCTTGTGAGTTCAGATACTCATTTTCATCTTGATCCAACTTCCCAAATGCTGTAAAAAGCTTCTTCTTTGAATCTTCCTTGATCCCGAGCCCTGTATCGATCACCTTAATATGGATCAATGTGTTGTTCCTTTGGTTTTTCTCAGTGATGATTCGAATACTGCCTTTTTGAGTGAATTTCAAAGCGTTTCCTAGCAAATTTATCACAATCTGCTTGATTCTATTCGGGTCAGATTTAATATAATGTGAAAGGTTATTATCCCATTCAAGCACTAGCTCCAATCCTTTCGGCTTAGCCTGTATATTTATCATGAACAATGCATCAGATAATAGAGATTTCAAGTCAAATTCGACAAAAACTAGCTTGAATTTGCCTGCTTGGATTTGTGCAGCATCCAAAAGATCATTCAAAAGGTTCATCAGATGCTTGCCACATGCTATGGCCGGAGCCACGTATTTATCCACCAACAAAGGGTCTATCATAGACTCTAAGATAGCGAGCATTCCCGTTATACAATTCAAAGGTGTCCTCATCTCATGCGAAACGAATGATAAGGTCTTTGTTTTGTTCTCATTCTGAATAGATAGGTGTCGTAACTCTATTTCGGATTGCTTTTCCTTCAGAATAAAGATAAACCTCAACTCATCTCTGAAGGATGTGGTGCTGATCTTGAGATGGAACTTATATTTATGATCATCTTTAATGATTTTGTTGGCCTCGTAGGGCTGTTCGAAGAAAATGTCACAATTGATCCGATAGTTATCCTCATTTTTCTGGAGCGTCATCATATCCAACTCATCTTCTTTTTCCTCGAAAAAATCCACTCTTTCACCTAACAGGTCAATCGCTTTCCTCACAGGCATATTCAATCCTTGATTTTTTGATGAGATTTGGCTTTGATTCGATGTGTGGTTGAAATTCGAGGTTAAATTATTGTCATTTTCATTCCTGACCTTAAAAGTGGTGCTCACTCTGTTTATACGTTTTTCGATCTTCTTAGCACCGAAGTCCATCTGTTGGAACAGATGTGATGTTCTGGCCTTATTTTTCTTGAAATTCAAGATATTATTTAGTTTTTCCTTATGATTGCAGATCTTTGACTTGAGATCCGGAGATATATGAACTTCCGAAGGAGAAACAATGTTAAGAATAAAGTCTGGAGCTTCTAGAAAAGTGACAATTTTGGCATTTAGTACTTCATGAACAATTTCATTAATGTCGACCTTTAATTCCTTGAAGATTTTGATCAAAGGTTCATTCATTTTTATGATGTTGGCTTCTATATCAACAACCAGAACCCCTTCTTGTATGGTATCTAGGATCTTATCAGAAATGGCGGACCTTTCTTTCTCATTGATTAAAGTTATGCGTGAATTGACGGTTTTTTCTTTGGTTAAATCCTTTAAATTTTCATTCAAACGGAGGAAATTGCGTCTTTTGGTTCTTTCCTCAAAAAGAATGAGGCCTAAAAGAACTATCAACAGGAAGATGTTGCTTAGAATGGAAAATATCTGAGGAGTCTGTAACCGAATCAATAAATATGTGCCCATGATGACCACAGAGACAAATTTGACCTTCCAATTGAAAAAACAGAACAAGAAAGTGAATTCAATCAAAAAGATTTTGATACCCTCAAAAAAAAAGTCCGTTTCCGAAGGGAACGAGCGCCAAATTGGCAGCTCCGCCTCAATATATAAAATTAAGCAAATCACTGACAAACAAAAATAAAAAGTATCTGCAAAAAATAGGTTCCTCAAATGAGATATTTCATAGCGTTGAAACAAAGAATAAAACCCGAAAAGAACTGCGTATAGGATACATTTTATCAGTAAAGGACTGGCTGTTTCGGAGCTGTTGTTCGGAGAAATTAATGAAAAATGCAAGAATTTCATCAGAGAATCCAAAAATAGAAAAAGAACCAAGGTGAGAATATAAAGACCTTTTTCCCTCAGCAACTTCTTATTAGGATGGATTCCTTTTGTATACAGTTTTTCAAGTTCAATGTCCTCGAAAAAAAACAATCTTTTCATTGATTTTTTGTGCAACGCAAAATTATTACAAAATTTAGAACAAATGCTCATTCGTTAAAATAATAAATAAATAAAAAAACTGAAAACTTCTCAATATGGGAGGCATTTGCTGTGCAGGAGGCAACTCCGACTCCAACCAAGTGAACCTAATCAACAAGCCGTATCAAACGGACCAATTGCCGGCCAATTCCAATGACCCACTGAATCAAGATAAAGAAATGGTCGAACAAGTGACCAAGATCCAAGCCCATATCCGAGGCCATCAGGTGCGTAAGAACTACGTGAAGGAAGACTTGACAGCAGAAACTAAGCCCAAAACTAACAAAAATGTCCATGCTCCTGATGAGTCCATGGCCCATGAAGTCGAGTTAGACCCTGAGAAATCTAAGCTCTCCGAGCCCGTACAAACTATGCTAGATAAATTTGGTCCGTTTAAATACGAGTCCTCAAATGACCCACAATGTGTTGAATTGAACCCTCATGAGTTCGAGAATGGGTCAGTGTATTTAGGACAATGGAAAAACGGGATGAGGCAAGGGAAAGGCAAACAATATTGGGTGGACGGGTCGTATTATGAGGGTTATTGGAAGGAAAATATGGCGAACGGTAAGGGGAGACTGATCCATGCTGATGGGGATATGTATGAGGGGGATTGGAATAATGATAAGGCTCATGGCAAAGGTTTTTATGTTCATACCGATGGTGCGAGATATGATGGAGAATGGTGTGAAGACAAGCAACATGGATATGGTGAAGAAAGCTGGCCGGATGGTGCAAAATATGAGGGATTGTATTCGATGGGGAAGAAACATGGCAAAGGGAAGTTCTTTTGGTCAGATGGCAGCAAATATAACGGTGATTTTGAATATAATAACATCAATGGAAAAGGAATCTATGAATGGTCTGATGGCAGAAAATTTGATGGTGAATGGGTCAATAACAAGATGGAGGGAAAAGGGGAATTTGTTTGGAGTGATGGACGGAAATATGTTGGGGGATATAAAGACGATAAAAAGCATGGATATGGGGAGTTTGAATGGCCGGATAGCAGGAAGTATAAGGGAGGATGGGAAAATGGGAAACAACATGGAGAGGGGTTGTTTGTTACTGCTGAGGGGGAAGAAAGGAAAGGCGAATGGAATGAGGGCAAAAGAGTCAAATGGATCGTTTAGAAAAGGCTAGTGTTGATGGATTTTTTTTATGCGAAGTTTTTTTGAAATGATATAAAAATAAGAATATTGATATTTGAAATGATAATTTTTTAAAAAAGTAAATTTCTGTTTTTTAAGTAGTCATTTTTTTTTTTTCCCCCCCCTATTTTTATGTTCAAAATTTTTTTAAGAAATTCAATAAAGCAAAATTTTGATATTCAGAAAAACTATCAAACAAATCCATATTAGAAGATTATTAAATATGTTGATACATGTAAATTAAGATGTCATTCACAAAATAGAAACGGAAATGGAGATTTTATATGTGAAAAAAATGTTAAAAATGAACGAACATAACTCATATCTCAAGAAATCCACAAAACAAAACAAACTGGACAAGCGATTAAGCACCAAGCGCCAATCACCCTGGATCTCCTTAATAACTTAATAAGAAAATTGATGCACTTTTTATTAATTAAAAACAAGTGTGATGTGCCCCATTTAAAAAATCAAGTGGCTTTTTTTAATATTTACTTTTAGTCTTAGTGATAATTTTTTTATTTTTTATTTTTTTTAATTTTATTAATTTTTGTTTGTTTTTTTTTTTTTTTTGAAATGGGGCGCGTCCCCAATAAATTTCAAATCCTTTTTTGGATTTGTAATATTAAAATAGAAATAGCGAAAAATAACAATTTATGAAAAATTATTTTTAAAAAAATGCTATTTTTGATAATTTTCTTCTTATTCCATAAAAAAAACTTATAATAATCAATGATTTTCCTTGAAAAAATCATCATTCCTATATTTTCTGTTGTTTTGCAATTCTAGAGATCTTATTTTCGAGCATTTTATTGCTACTAATCATAACATACGGGAAAATCTGAATCAAAGAGAAGGCGTTCTCAGTATAAATGCTCAAATGTTTGATTAATTTCTGGAATGGCAGGCTGAAAACCACAATTACCACAATCAAAGTCCATACAAACCACATCAATCTCTGGTTTCTCCCAGTTTCAAAATAGTTTTCAGCAGTGGTCATCATGGCTGTTATATCATATAGTCCCAAAGCATATACATAAGGCAAGGCATAGTTAATATCAAGGAATTCTTGAGTCTTAATGATTAATTTTAAGTCATTTTGGGAAAAATTGTTTGCATTCATGAAGTCTTGCCATTGTTGGAAGATCTCATTGATTTCAAAGGCGAACGATGTCGAGCCTTTAGTCAACACATTTTTCAAAAGAAAATCGAGGCCATTCAAACGATTAGCAATTTCTTGGACTGCCTCGGCTTGTTCGTTGATGTTTTCCTGAATGTAGTTTATCAATTCACAAATGTCATTGGTGAAAAACTGGTATTTCAATTGAGTAAGGATATGATCTGTGGAAGATTCTTTAAAAAGCACAGATAGGTCAGTAATTTGGCCTTGCATCGTGTTGATTGTCATCAATAGGTCATCAGCTAGACTCTTTCTTTGTTCAATCTCGTTGGGGTTTCATCATATAACCCTAATAGAATTGAGTTGACCGCATATTGAATATGAAGAGTTATAACATAAGTTTCAACAGATTCTAAATCCCCAGTGATTTCTATTACATTTGCTGAAAAAGCATTCGTTGCGAGATAATTCGATAGATATATCCCGATTAAAACACATTCACAATCTTCAAATATAAAATCTTCCGATCGCCCACTTTAGTCAAGACTTCTAAGGTGCTTTTCTTGCCATCTCCACCAGTGGCATGACTTGATACTCTAGACATTTGACTCCCACCAATGGTATGTGTAATCTCATCATTTATAGTCTCACCTTCTGTGCTTTCTTTATTTATTAAATTATTTGACATCAGGCTGATTTTCTCCTCGAATTCCAGGTCCTCCCGTTCAAAGGAAATGTCACTTTCTTCTTGTTCTATAGTAGATAATGAAGGTTTCAAATTCTCCGCAGGAGGTTTGTTAGACAATAATTGTTGGTTTTCTGAGCTGGTTTCATGAGATTTCGAGACACCTTCCTCTTCTTCTAAGGATATTTGGCTGGTTTGAAGTGGTTTCTGATAAGGGTTAGGATCCACAGCGAGGAAATCAGATTTTTGCTTTAAGAAATCTTGAGGATTTGAGGGTTTGTTTGTCAATTCGATTTGTTTGGAAGATAAGATCTCATTGAGACTTTTGAGTTTTTGTTCAATTTCTGTACGGTTGCTCGCACTTATATAACTTTCGAGCCTATTTTCCTCATTCTTTTTAACTAACAGAGCTTCAGGTTTAGGGCTTTTCACATCCCTAACGCTTTGAATGTTCGGACTGTTATTGCACTCACTTTTGAGCATTTCTTTGAATAATTTCGACTTACGGTTTAGGTATTGGATCTGTAATTGGAGGTCTTTTATCTCAAAAATATCAAAAATCTCTATTAATTGCACATTCACAAAGTTATTTGAGAAATTCTGCACTATTAAGGTGAAATGAATTCGATAGAATCTGAAGTCTTGGGGAACGATTTTTGCTAATTTCGAAGAAACTTCTAAGCGTAACTCTTGGAATTTCTTTTGACAATCTTCAAGCTCTTGAAACTCTATAAAGGATGAATAGACACGGTCTTTGATTGAAATGGAAGAAATTGATTTTTCTTCGATTTCTAAAGGAGCTAACATGAACCCCTTCATTTTAAAATCAGTGTTTCGTTTCAAAAGAACCTCCTCATAATTAAAAGGCAACAATTTCTCCATAATATCAGGAATCAACAAAACCATTGAGATTTTATGTTGAAATTCTACACCTAATTTCGTGAAATCTAGGAAATTCACGATTTCTTTCGAACAATTGATGAAATTACCATGAATATCAAGCAAAATCGTCTTGCTCATGGTGTTTCGCATTGATTTCACATAGGCCCCCACCATGAAATCCTTTGTGAAAAAAGTGTCTAATCTTATTATCATGTTCAAATGCATCAGGAAATTCTGCTTAGTGACTCCATATAAAGGCACCTGCCCACTGATTAAAAACACGGGTTTTCCACTTTTCACGAAATTATTAAGACTTTTGTCATGGGAACGAGAAAAAACGAGGGGCATAAATTCGTTGATGTTTTTTTTCTTCATTTCAGTCGAATCGCAACTGAAGATTTTCGGTATGTTTTTGCTGAATTTCTTGATGAGGCCGAGCTTGCTGAGGGAAATGAAGATAACCCCAGTATCATTTTCGAAAATATCTATAGAATCTTGGCCTTTTTTTCGTTTGAGGATTTGTTGATTGATCCTTTTGATGTTCAATTGCTTATAAAAATTACGGAAACTCATATCTTCTGAGAGATATTTGATGATCAATGTGGTCATTTGGATCAATCTGACATTATTGACATTTTTATCGAAGAGTTTCTTGATAACTTCCTTTGAAAACTCTATTCGACTGATCACTTCCTTGCCACAATTGATGAATTTATCAAGAGCTGAGTTCCTGATATCAGTTTCATTGATCAATAATTGGCCGATAGAAATCTCATTAATTAGGATATGTCTCAAAGACGATTCCAATACTCTGACTTGATGATCGTAGAGAATCACTGTGGAGAAACTCTGAGCGTATTGATCGTTATTTAGCAGCTTTTTCTCTAGAGATTTCTTGCTTTTCTTCACTAAAATCTCTATTAAAATAAAGTTTTTGAGTGTTCTTATCCTGGTCTTATTGATTAAAAGCAAATTTAAAGCTTTACTGGGAACTTTGATTATTGAGGCTATGAAAGAACAGTACATCAGAAAAACCTCTTCGAAATCCTCAGGTCTCACTATTTGAAGGAATTCTATGAAATAAGACTCAACCACCCGTTTGAAGGTCTTCTTATTCTTAAGGAAACTGGCCTCATTGTTATTTTTCACTTCTTTACATGCGCAATCCTTTAAAACGCATCGGTTCTGATGAATCGCGAAAAAACTGAGGAAAAGCACCTTACAATCAAGATTTGCCCTGAAATTCTTGAGATTATTATAGGTTTCTCTGATATATAGGTCAAAATCCAATTTGGTCCTGATGCCATTTTTAGCAATATTCTTCAATTTATGAATTATGAGATATCCTCGAGTTCTTAAGCTGGTTTTCACTATAAACGAGCTCCCGAAAAACAACATATAAGAGACATCAACATTATATAGATTGATTATATTAGTATAGCTGGCGAAATAGACCAAATGTGCAAAAAAAAAACATACTATGCATGACAAATAAATAATGGAAACACTTTCTACATAGAAAGTCACCTTACGAAAATAATCAGCCAAAAGCCCAAGATATAACAAAATGAGCCAATAATCCACATAGAAATTGACACCTCAGGGAAAACAAAGTGATAAAATGGAAAAAAATCAAGAATGTGCCGAGAAAAATCGAACGACGGTTCATCTGCATGATCGGAAGAAGGAGGGTCTTGAGGTCAAATTTGATAGTGCGTTCTTTTCAAGCAAGGAATCAGAATCATCCTTGGAGGAGGGGTTGGACACGAAGATGTCTGCCATTTTTTATTTGAAATAAAATGAGTGTTTAGGTGTGTTAGTTTTTTTTAAGATTCGAACAGATGAAGAAAAAAAAATGATTTAATTTTTCTAAAAAACATTTTAAATTTTTTTTTTTTTTTTGTTCATGTGACCCATTGACCCCTCCAAAGGGATTTGATTTTATTTATATTTATTATTAAAAAATTTTAAAGAAAGGAAATTTTTAATATAGTTTTTGTATTAAAAAAAAACTTAGGAAAAACATATTTAAAAATTTACTGAATTTTTTTAGCTTTAAAACTACTTCTCATAATATAAATGTATTTAAATCTATAATATTAGTGGAATGAAAATAATGTAAAATGACAATGATTATAAAGAAAGGATCCAATTCCACGCAGCTTCTATTTTTCATTCTTCTTTTCCGGCTTATTTGAATTCGAATTCAAATCCTCATTGTCTTCCTCACAAATATTCCTCAAAAGGTTCGAAAATTGCCCTAAAATTTAATTAAAAACTTCCAAATAACTCACAAACATTTACTTTCAAGAAAGTCTTCATTTTCCTTTTCTTTGATCGATCTTTGACTATTCGTCATGGGTCCCAAGGCGTTTTCATCTCTTTTTTCCTCAATATGTTGTAAGGACCCCCCATCGCTTTTCTTAAAGCTGGCCTTTTTTTCCAGATTATGTTTGAGCCAAAGTTCTGAAATATTTCGATAGTTCTCATTTTCTGCGATATTTGGAATATTGCTTAATGAAGTTTGGCCCTGCATATTTGGATCAATTGCCCCAGGCTCGTAATAATAGGGTACATTAGATTCAATATGAGGTGAGGAGCCCATTCTATTCATTTTGTTCGATTTGTTGTTTTTTTTATTGCTCAACGCCCTTTGATTGAAGAGGAAACTTTTTGCTGATTTGCTGTTGATTTCAAAGAAAATGTTGTCGTTTTTGTTAACTTAAGAAGAGAGAAATAAATAATTTTTGAACGATTTTTTTTACCTTTGAAAGTTTTCGAAACGATGCGGTTTTTGGGCACAATTCTAAACATATTCCATAGCAATTCCTGAGAAACTGTTCTAAAAATTTGAAAAAATATAGATTTTTAAACAATTTTTCAAAAATAAATAAATATACCTCTTATCATTATTATCGTGAAAATAAGGACAATTAATTTTCATATTGCACTGTAGCTTTTTTTCACATTCTTTGGTTTTATAATTCAACGGATGGAATTCAAATTCATACCATCCATGGCATTTATCACAAAGACTGCCTTTTTGGCATCCGTCCACATAGCTCATGACCTGATTTTTTTCATTCCATTCATTACAAGGAGAGTTCACATATTTGTTATTCACAGGTTTCCGTCTGAAATCTTGGAAATTATGAGCATACACACAAAGGTTCTTATCATGTTGGAAGAAGGTGAATGGACACCAGACTGTTTTATAGATGAAAATGAAGAAATCATCATCATAGGCATAATTATGGATCAGTTCTATCAAAAGCTCACTTTCTTCATGGGCAAAGGAACAATATCTACCATAATCACATAATTCGATGTTCTTTGGAAAAAAGGAACAGAATTTGGTTTTATATTGATCTGAACAATATAATTGCTCGACCAGGTTATGGCTTTTCTTGCAATATTCACCATTGGGACAATGATTGTTGTTTTTCGTGATCTCCTCACAGAATTCACTCGAATAGAAATTGCCCAATCTCCGCTTATCTGCCAAATTATGGAAAAAAGGACACATTTTGAAATTGTGTTGACCTTTGATCTTGCAACTTTGAGTCTTGAAATTTTCTAATCTCAAATGCTCAAAAACGTATTTCAACTCGTTTATCGACTTTTCGTGCTGGCATCCAGTGGAAGTATGAGTGATGATCGTGGAGGTCATGTAATCTATATAATTATTCGAGGGCAGCTTTGGCATTTTTGAATAAGAAGGTTGCTTTAGAGAAGCTTCGAAGGGATAAGAATCAAAGAAGGGAGCACTATGAGGAGGAATTGGAGAGAAATTCATTGTTTTTTGAAAATTTAAGAATAAAAAATGGATTTTTTAACTGTTGTTTGGGAAGAACTTATAGTGATTCAAATGAAAAAGCTATATAACCAAAATATTTGGGCAGTAGGATCTACTGATATTTTGAGTTTGCTTTGGTAAAAAAATAAAATTGGTTTTTTTTAAAAAAAATCAGGGTTGTATATGGGCTAGGCTTTTTGGATTTTTATTAGAAAGAATTATAAATTTCGTTGTTTGGAATTGCTAGTTTTTTAATTTAATTAAAATTTAGTAAAAATTATTGTTTAGTCGGCCAAAAACAGAAAATTATTAAATTAGTAATATGGCCCGACCCATATTTTTTTAAAAATTTGGAACCAAAAAAAAATTCTATGGAAAATGCCATTCATAATTAATTAAGGTCATTTTAAAAAAATATATTTTTTTTCACATTTCTAAAGAAAAGCTCGTCTTTGTAAAATCCATATAAAAATTTCCTGAATTCTCATCAGTCCTTTCATCAAGAAATGTCGTGCTCAGCCAAAATCCCATTTCCGCTCCTTCCAAGTAAGTTTTTTCACCATTCGGGCCTCCCATATCAGTTTTGCACCATCCTGGATGACAACAATTCACCTTAATATTTAATCCTTCGTTTTTCAGCTTGCGATCAAAAAGTCTTGTGAAAACATTAAGGAACATCTTGCTTATTGCATAGGCATTATCTAATGATTTTTCATTAATCCAGCCATCTTGTGCCCAAGTTTTGTTTTTCGTGGAATTGAAGAAATCATCTATATACTCTTGAAATTTCACAAAATCCAATGTTGTCAAATCGAGTAATGCGGCTTTTTTTTCAGGGGAAATTTTTTTTATTATACCATATCGACTCGAAATATTTATGATATGTCCTCCAGTCTTAATGCAACTTAATAACCCCATCGCGACTTTCATAGGTCCATATAAGTTTATATCAAAGGTTTTTATGGTAATCTCGTGAAGATTAGGCTCATCACCAGTTTCGCAATTTGAAAAAGCTGCATTATTGATCAAAACATCAATGGATTTGAAATTTTGTTGGATATACTCTCTCAATTTTGATATGCTGGCTTCAGATGTAACGTCTAATTGATGAAAAAGCAGATAATTGGCACTTGTGGGATATTTTAATTTCAATTTTGAAAGAGATTCTAATCCGAGATCTTCGTTTCGGGCTGTTGCAAGGACTAAATAGTGTGATATGTTAGGAGATTGGCAGAATTTCTCAACCAGACCAAAACCGATACCTCGATTTGTGCCGGTTATTAAAATAATCTTTGGATTTTCTTGCATTTTTGGTTTTGGAAATTCGAAAAGATTTTTTTTAATTATGAAAATTTTTCAAAAGTACTAATTAGAAACAGAATTTTTTTAATAGAAAATAATTTCTAAAATTTATCCATTTATGAATAATTTTT
>Ga0302320_10022664_pt1 | contig 12379 bp, 12 predicted proteins | sample Bog_T0_3_FD_202130 | JGI IMG/M metagenome (GOLD analysis project Ga0302320, IMG submission 202130) | Peat permafrost microbial communities from Stordalen Mire near Abisko, Sweden - Bog_T0_3 | ecosystem: Environmental > Terrestrial > Soil > Wetlands > Peat | place: Sweden: Abisko, Stordalen Mire...
TACCCATGCACACGGCATTGCTGGCGCACTCGTCGTAGTCGACAACGATCTTCACGTGATGCCTCCGTCAACTCGGGAACCAGCCGAGTGTACCGGCCCCCGGCGGCCTGGCCAGGCCAGACGGAGTGGGCCCCGGCCGGCACCCCGGGAAGCCGGCAGGGCGGCGGAATGGGATAGAACTCTGGCCATGAACGGTTCGGACGAGGGCCCGCCCGCGTGACGTTCCGGCGGATCCCCCACCCCACCGTGGGCCTGGTGGTGGCGCTGGCCCTGGGGCTGGCCTCAGCGGCCTGCTCCTCGGTCCCCCGGGCTGCACCCCCCACCACCCCGGGCCGGTCCCCGTCCGGATCCACCGGGCCACCCACCGGTTCCCCGGCCGCCCCGTCGTCTGCCCCGTCGACCACGGTGCCGGCCACCGGCCTGCCCCCCATCCGCCACGTCTTCGTCATCGTGCTGGAGAACGAGGGATACGCGGCCACCTTCGGCACCCCGTCGGACGACCCCTACCTGGCCGGGACCCTGGTGGGCCAGGGGGCACTCCTGACCAACTACTACGGCATCGGCCACCACTCGCTGGACAACTACGTGGCCCTGCTGTCGGGGCAGGCGCCCAACCCCGACACCCAGGGGGACTGCCAGGACTATGTGGACTTCCCCCCGGCGGCCACCATCCTCCCCGGCGGCCAGCTCACCGACTCGGGGTGTGTCTACCCGACCTCGGTCTCCACGGTGGCCAACCAGCTGGACGCCGCCCACCGCACCTGGAAGGGCTACATGCAGGACATGGGCGACATCGCGTCCCGCGAGTCGGCCGTCTGCGGCCATCCGGTCATCGGCACCCCCGACGGCACCGAGGATGCCGTCCCGGGTGACGGCTACGCCACCCGCCACGACCCCTTCGTCTACTTCCACTCCATCATCGACGACACCGCTCGGTGCGACGCCGACGTGGTGCCGCTCGGGACGGCGACAGGCGGGCTGCCGGTCGGGACCCCGGCAGGCACCACCGGGTTGGCCACCGACCTGAAGTCGGTCGCCACCACACCCACCCTCAGCTTCATCACCCCCAATCTCTGTGACGACGGGCACGATGCACCGTGCCTCAACCAGACCGCGTCGGCCTCGCCCTTCGTCAACATCGACACCTTCCTCCAGACCTGGGTGCCGCTGATCACCGGCTCGCCGGCCTTCCGGAAGGACGGCCTGCTCGAGGTGACGTTCGACGAGGCCGACGCCGAGGGAAGCGGTGCTGATGCGTCGGCCTGTTGCAACGAGATGCCCGGGCCGGCGGCGTCGGAGCCGGGTGAGTTCGGGCCCGGGGGCGGCCGCATCGGCACGGTCCTCATCTCCCCCTTCATCCGACCGGGCACCGTGAGCTCGGTGCCCTACAACCACTACTCGACCCTGGCCACCATCGAGGAGCTCTTCGGCCTGCCCCGCCTGGGCCAGTCCGCCACCGTCAGCGCCACCTTCGGGAGGGACGTGTTCACCAACCCGGGCGGCTGACGCCCCCTCCGCCGTTCAGGTCGATGGCCGGTCCCAGACCGGTCCACTCCGCGACAGTCGCTCCGCCACCACGGCTGCCGGGGCCAACAGCACCACGGCGATGAGCAGCGCCAGCGGCTCGGCCAGATGGACCACGGTGAGCGCGCCGACCAGGGCCCCGCCGAACATGGCCACCATGGAGAGTCCCCGGCGTCCGATCCTCGACCCGGGCCCCCCGGCCAACCGGCTCTCGTGGGCCGCCCCGGCGATGGTCTGGGTCAGGACCGTGGTGGTCAGGTCGGGGACGGCCAGCTTGCGGGCGGTGCCGTTCTGCAAGCCCGACGACAGGCCCAGGAGGACGATCAGGAGATAGCGGATGACGCCCGTGCCCGGCTCGACGGCCACCCACCCCAGGACCAGCGCCCCGGTGACCAGGACCGCCTGGAGCCCGGTGGTGGCGGCCAGGCTGCGGCCCCGGCGCGACCCGAGGTGCGTGACCACCCGGCCACTGATCACCGCCCCGGCGGCAAAGGACGCCAGAGCCGCCAGTGAGGCCCCGATGGAGAACCCCTTGGCCCCGACCAGGGCGAAGGCCAGGAAGACGACGTTCCCGGTCATGTTGGCCACGAACACGTGCCCGAGGACCAGGTAGCTGAAGGCGTCCACCAGCCCGGTGACCACCGTGAGCGTGAGGAGGAGGGGCTGGAGCGGACCGTGCCGGTCCCCCTCGGGCGGGGCGATGAGGTGCCAGGCGTCGGTCAACGTGGTCATCATGGGGCTTCCTCTCGACCGTGGGCGTCACCCGATCGATAGCAAACCGTCAGGAGGTCGGCAATCAGCCGGGAGCGATGGGCCGGTGCCCCGGTGCTGTCCGGGTCGGCCGGCTCCACCGGCGCTCCGTTCACCGATCCGGTCGGGGAGGGGCCGACCGGGCGTCCGGAGCATCGGGCCCCAACGTACCGACGTCACGTAATTCTCAAAAAACTGAGACGCCCAGGCTCCCACCGGCCTCTCCGCCGCACTCGCCCCCGGGCACCCCAGCCGCAGCCCCGCCGCACCCCGGCCGAGGGCATCGCACCCCGGCCGCGGTCGGATCAGGGCTTGTCGCTGCCGACCACCCACATGGCGAAGAACTGCGACCCACCGCCGTAGGCCTGGCCGAGTGCCAGGCGAGCGCCGTCGATCTGGTGCTCACCGGCCTGGCCCCGAACCTGCATGGCCACCTCGAGGAACCGCAGCATGCCCGACGCCCCGATCGGGTTGGACGACAGCACGCCCCCCGAGGTGTTCCACGGGATGTCGCCGTCGAAGGCGGTGGCACCGGACTCGGTCAGCTTCCATCCGTCACCCAGCTCGCAGAAGCCGAGGTTCTCCAACCACATCGGCTCGTACCACGAGAAGGGGACGTAGATCTCGGCGACGTCGATCTGCTCCCGCGGGTTGGTGATTCCGGCCTGGGCGTAGACGTCGGCCGAGCAGTCGCGGCCGGCCTGGGGGTTGACCTGGTCCCGACCGGCGAACATGGTGGGCTCGGAGCGCATGGCCGTCCCGTGGATCCACGCCGGCGGGTACTGCCCGGAAATGGCATCCTCGGCGGCCAGCACCATGGCGGCGGCGCCGTCCGAGGACGGGCACGACTCGAGGTAGCGGAGCGGCTCCCACAGCATCATGGAGTCCTCGACCATCTTCATGTCGATGTCGGGCAGGTGGAGGTGGGCATAGGGGTTGCGCATGGCGTTCAGGCGGTCCTTGACCGCCACCATCCTGCCGATGTGCTCAGGCGCCCCTGAGCGGCGCATGTAGGCCCGGATGTGGGGGGCGAAGTAGCCACCCGCCCCGGCCAGCAACGGGGCGGCGAACGGCTGGGGCACCGACAGGGCCCACATGGCGTCGGAGTCGGACTGCTTCTCGTAGGCCACGGTCAGCACCCGCTTGTGGATTCCGGACTTCACCAGGTGCGCGGCGACCAGGGCGGTCGAGCCACCGACGGAGCCGGCCGTGTGCACCCGGATCATGGGCTTGCCCACCGCCCCGAGCGCCGGGGCCAGGTAGATCTCGGGCATCATGTTGCCCTCGAACATGTCCGGTGCCTTGCCGATGACCACGGCGTCGATGTCGGCCCAGGTGAGGTCGGCGTCGGCCAAGGCCATCTTGGCCGCCTCCCGCACCAGTCCGGCGATGGAGACGTCGTCCCGCTTGGCCTTGTGGTGGGTCTGGCCCACTCCGATGACTGCGCAGCGCTCTGGCATCACTCCCCCTCCAGCACGCAGACGAGATTCTGCTGTAGGCACGGTCCCGACGTGGCGTGGGCGACGGCCCGGCGGGCCTCGCCCGAGGCGATGCGGGCGGCGGCCTCACCGATCCGGATCAGTCCGGCCGACATGAGGGGATTGGCGGCCAGCGGTCCGCCGGACGGGTTGATGGTCACGTCGTCACCGAGGCCGAGTGCCTGCTTCACGATGATCTCCTGGTGGGCGTAGGGGGCGTGGATCTCGGCCACGTCGATGGGTCCGTCGGCTACGCCGGCCACGTCGGCGGCCTTGGCCGTCGACGGCGACGAGGTCAGGTCGCGGGCGCCGAGCGCGTGCGACTCCATGCGGTGGTCGAAGCCGGTGATCCACACCGGGTGCTCCGACCAGCGTGCCGCCTTGTCGCCAGCGGCCAGGACGATGGCGGCGGCCCCGTCGGTGATGGGCGGTAGTGCGTGGCGGCGGAGGGGTGAGACGACGTACTCGTCCTCCAGCAGGGTGTCGGCCGAGACGTCCAGGGCCACCTGGGCGTGGGGGTTGGCCAGGGCGTCACGGCGGCTCCGGGCGGCGATGGCGGCGAAGTCGGCCTCGGTGGCCTTGCCCGCGTCGATGAGGGCCCGGGCCTGCAGTGCGGCCAGGCTGATCGGGTCGGGCCACAGGGGGGCCAGGTAGTAGGGGTCGAGCTGCAGGGCCAGGATCTCGCGGAGGTCACCCAGGGACGAGCGCCCGAACGAGTAGACCAGCGCGGCGTCGATCTCGCCCTCCTGCAGGAGGACCCACGCCTCGTAGAGGGCGAACGCGCCGTCCATCTCGACGTGGCTCTCCGAGCGGGGAGGCCACACCCCCACGGCGTCGAGGGCCATCACGAAGCTGAACGGGCCGCCGATCAGGTAGTCCGTCGAGCCCGAGCAGATGAAGTCGACGTCGTCCTTGGTGATCCCGATGTTGCCGAACACCTCGGCGATCACCGGCATCAGGCCCTCGACCTCGTTGCGCTCCTGGTCGCGCCGGACGTTCTTGGCCTGGGCGAACGAGGCGATGGACACGGGCCGAGGGGTACGACCGGCGGCGCTCACAGGTACTCCTTGTAGGTCTCGTAGTCGGCGTCGGGCTCGCCGTTGGGTCGGAAGTACCGGACCGAGGACAGCGACTCGGTCAACTCGTCGGGCTCGACCCAGACCGCCTCGACCCGCAGGCCCATGCGGATCTGGTCGGTGGCGATCTCCTGGATGAGGCCCATGAACGAGAGGTTGGCCCCGTCCAGCAGGATCTGGGCACAGATGTAGGGGATCTCGATCGACTGCCCGGCGAAGGGCACGTTGACCACGCAGTAGGTGGTGATGGTGCCGCTGTTGGACAGCTCGACATCCTCGGTGGTCGGCACGCCGTCGGTGGGGCACGAGCCCCGCGAGGGCACATAGACCTTCCCGCACACCGAGCACCGTTGACCCATGAACTTGGCCTGCTTCAGTCCGCGGAGGAACACCGACTGGGCCACGCCCGGGGTGAACTCGAAGTCGAGCCGGATGGGGGTGGCCAGCGTGGTGACCGGCCCCCGCTCCGTCGTGGTCTCGTCAGCCATCACGCCCTCCCTTCGGGGACGAAGGCCTCGATGTCGGCCATGGCGCCGATGCGCTCGGACTCGGGGCGGAACCGGACGGTCACCCGGTCGCCGGCGGCCAGGGCGTCGGGGGCCCCGGAGTCGACCACGTGGAGCAGGGCGGTGTCAGCCCCGTCCAGCCGGATCAACGCCCAGGCGAACGGGGTCTGGAGCGGGTGCTTGCGCAGCGGCTCCCCCACCCAGGCCCAGGTCTCGACCACGCCCCCGGGTCCGACCTCGACCAGCTCGCCGGTGTCCTCACCCGTGGTGGGGTCGTACTCGGTCGGGGGCACGATGACCGAGCCGCCGGCCCCCCTGACACCGAGCAGCTTGCCGTCGCGCAACCCGGTCAGGAAGGCCCCGATCACCGGGCCCGTCGACCGTGAGTACGGGTATTCGAGCCGGTGCTCGGCGTGCAGCGCTTCGCTGTCGGGCATCCCGATCCTCCCCCTGATGTCTCGTCCAACCTGAATTTCCGAAAGTAGAACACATTTCAGTTTTGACCGCCAACAGCGGCGGGACGGATCCGGGACGGGTTGGCGCTACCGTGGCCCACCATGGCCGAGCGCCCCACGCGTCCCAACATCTTGTTGGTCGTCTCCGACCAGGAGCGCCAGCGGTCCTGGCTCCCCGACGGTGTCTCCCTGCCCTGGCGCGACCGCCTCCGTGCCGAGGGACTCGAGTTCACCAACTACTTCACCCACTCGTCGCCGTGCTCCCCCAGCCGGGCCAGCCTGTTCACCGGGCGGTACCTCGAGGGGCACGGGGTCCTGGACAACGTGATCATGCCCGAGCACGTGGAGCTCCCGACGTCCACGCCCACCCTCGGCTCACTCCTCGACGGGGCCGGCTACCGCTCGTCCTACATCGGGAAGTGGCACCTGTCCCACTCCCCCACCCCGGACATGGAGGCCTACGGCTTCGCCGACTGGGACGGGAACGACCGTCATTTCATGGGCTGGGCCGGCACCGGGGTCCACTTCGACCCCATCATCGCCAGCAACGCCGCCCACTGGCTGACCGAGAACGCCCGCCCCTCGGCGGGCACCAGCACCGCCAACGGGGACGGCACCGGCACCCAGCCGTGGTTCCTCACCGTGGCCCTGGTCAACCCCCACGACGTCATGTGGTTCCCGGTGGACCAGCCCGGCTACCGCGAGCAGCACCCCGACGACGTGGCGGCCATCCGGTCGGTGCTCGAGAGCGCGGCGTGGAAGGACGACGACGCCCTGCCGGTGTTCACCGAGCCCTACCCCGAGGTGGCCGACCGGCTGCCCCCCAACTTCGACGACGACCTCCACACCAAGCCCGAGGCCCACCGGCAGTGGCGCTGGGATCAGCAGCACGGGCTATGGGGCTTCATCGACCCCGCCGACACCCGGGCCTGGCTGCGCCACCTCGACTACTACGTCCGCCTCCACCGGATGGCCGACGACAACCTGGGTACGGTGCTCGCCGCCCTCGAGGCCTCGGGCGCCTGGGACGACACCGTCATCATCTTCACCTCGGACCACGGCGACATGTGCGGCTCCCACGGCCTGCGGTCCAAGGGACCCTTCGTCTACGACGAGATCATGCGGGTCCCCCTGTACGTCCGGGCTCCGGGGATCACCACGCCCGGGTCGGTGACCGCGGCCCTCGGGTCGCATGTGGACCTGGCCGCCACCGTCTGCTCGCTGGCCGGCGTGGACCCGGCCGCGGCGTCCGCCACCGTGCAGGGGACCGACCTCTCGCCCGTCCTCGCCGACCCGTCCGCCTCGGTTCGGGACCACATCCTGTTCGCCCAGGACTCGGCCCAGACCGTCGCGCTCAACGGCGTGCGCTACGCCTTGCGCGGCTTCTACGACGGGACGACCAAGTACGCCCGGTACTACGGCGTCGGCGGTGGCAAGCCCTCCACCGGGCTGTGGGGAGCGTCGCCCGGCCACAAGCTGTTCGACGTCGACTGTGGCTTCGACGACAACGACCACGAGTGGTACGACCACGACAGCGATCCCCACGAGCTGGTCAACCTGGCCAACGACCGGTCGAGGCGGTCCGAGCTGCGCGACGCCTTCGAGCGGATGCGGGGCTACGAGCGGGAGTCGTTCGTCTCCTTCGGCTAGTCCCTCCTTCGGCCAGGCCCTCCTTCGGCTAGTCCCTCCTTGGGCCAGGCCCTCCGTCGGCCAGGCACGCCGCCGGGAACGGCCTGCGGATCGGCCCAGGCGGTGGCGGCCACGGCCGCAGTGCCCGACACGGTGCTCGCCTGATCCTTCGGACGAGCGACCACGTCCACGACGGGCCGGGGTTCGCATCACCATCACCCGGTGCCCGGATCCGGGCTCGGCGAGATCAGGGCTCAACCCGGTCTCGGCTCGGACCGATGGAAGGACATGCGGCGATGGCGTTCCTCCGACGGAGGACGATGACGGACGTCACCCACCCACCGGGTTGGTGGCTGGCCTCGGATGGGGACTGGTACCCGCCGCACCTCCACCCCGCCGCCGAGGCCCCGGTCGCCCCGCCCGGGCCGGCGTGGCCACCACCGGGCCCGGCAACGCCACCGCTGCCCCAGCTCCCGCAGTTCGCCCCCTTCGGCGCCCCCGCGCCCGGCACCGCTCCGCCCATGGCCTACGGCTACCCCGGCGGGCCGCCCGTCGCCCCGTACCTGGGCATGCCCCCCGGCTACGGGTATCCGCCGGTCGCCCCGAAGACCAACGGGCTGGCCGTCGCCAGCCTGATCCTGTCCATCCTCAGCCTGGTCGGCCTGGGATCGATCGCCGGCATCGTCCTGGGCTTCGTCTCCAGGAGCCAGATCCGCCGCTCCCACGGCGCCCAGCGGGGAGCCGGACTGGGCCTGGCCGGCATCATCGTGGGCTTCGTGACCCTGGCCCTGGTGCTGGCGGCCGTGGCCATCCCGACCTTCCTCGGCGTGCGGGCCGCCCACACTGCGGGCGTGACCCGGATGGCCCCGACGCCGATCACCCTCGGGACGCCCGTGGCCGGCGGTCCGGCCGATCCCCTGGTGTGGGGGCCGGCCACCCTGGTCTACGACACCACGGTGCTCCCGGTACCCGGTGGCGTCGATGTGGCCATACCCAGTGCCGAGCACGCCGTGTACGTGGCGGCACCGGTGCAGCAGCCGGCCCCTGCCATCCAGGAGACGGCCTCGGTGGCCATCACCGCCGGTCCGTCGAGCAACGGTGTCGGGCTCGGGTGCATGTCGACGGACCAGGTGGATCAGCTGGCGTTCTTCGTCCACGGCAACGGGCTGTGGGAGATCAACGAATTCTCGGCCACCAGCACCACCGTCCTCGACGCCGGCGTCAGCCCGGCCGTCCACAGCACGGGCACCAACGAGGTGACCATCGCCTGCCGGGACGACCTCGCCCAGCCGGGCACCACCCAGCTCGCCTTCGAAGTCAACGGGACCCCGGTGGCCGACGACCTCGTCCGCCTGAGCTCGTCGGAGTGGCTCCCCACCCTCCAGCTCTGCTCCTGCTACGGAGCCGATACGGGCCAGTTCCTCGACGTGGCCTACTACACGTCGCCGGACGTGCCCACCACCTCGACCTGAACCTGGGCGTGGACCCAGCCCCCGGACGACGGGCTCGGGTCAGACCGTTCCGGTCCCCCGACCCTCGACGCGCTCGCTCAGATCGTCCACCAGGCCGCGACAGCCCGCCTCCACCTGGTCGAGACAGGCCTCGAAGTCGGTGTCGTCCCCGTAGTACGGATCGGGCACGTCGACCGCGCCACCCGACCGCGGGTCGAAGCCCCGGAGCATGACCAGGCGGTCGTCGAACCGGTCGTCGCCGGCCCGTCCCCGTCCCAGGCTCAGCAGGGTCTGCTGGTGGCCCCGGTCCAGGCACACCACCAGCTCGGTGGACTCGAACCACGAGGTGTCGAACTTCTTCGCCACATGGCCGTGGTCGACATAGCCCCGCCGCTCCAGCGCCGCCCGGGCCCGGGGGTCCATCGGCTCCCCCTCGTGCCATCCCCCGGTGCCCGCACTGGTGATCTCCAGGTGGTCGGCCAGACAGGTCCCGTCGGCCAGGGGGGCGCCGGCCGCCAACGCGGCCAGGACCACCTCGGCCATGGGCGAGCGACAGATGTTTCCGGTGCACACGAAGCAGACCCCCAGCCGGGTCACGCCTCGGGAGGGCGGGTTCGACACCGTGCCATTCTGCACCGCTCCGGCCCGGCCCCGGTACGCTGCGCCGAGGAACGGCACGAACGACGATGCCGGCCCGCAGCTCTGGGGACCCGGGCAGGGACCGAGGCGCTCCGGGCCGGACAGGAGAGAGCCAGATGAGCGAGCAAACCTCCCAGCAGATGGGTCACGGCGTGAAGCAGCGTGACCTGATCAGGATGACTCCCGAGGAGATCGACGCCTTCCTCCACGAGCGGCGCCCCATGACCATGTGCACCCTCAACCATGACGGCTCCATCCACGCCGTGGCCATGTGGTACGGGTTCCTGGACGGCTCGATCGCCATCGAGACCAAGGCCAAGGCCCAAAAGGCCGTCAACCTGACCCGGGACTCCCGGTGCACCTGCATGTTCGAGGACGGCGAATACTACGAGGAGCTGCGGGGCGTCGAACTGGTGGGGCGGGCCGAGGTCATCGACGACCCGGCACAGATGTGGGAGCTGGGGGTCAACCTCTTCGAGCGCTACTACGGCGCCTACACCGAGGAGCTGAGGCCGTTCGTCGAGACCATGCTCAACAAGCGGATCGTGGCCAAGCTCACCGTCGAGCGCACGGTGTCGTGGGACCACCGCAAGCTCGGCCTCCCCTCCACCCGCCCGGCCTGAGCGACCGTGCCCGCACACCCCATGTCGCACGAGGAGCTCCTGGCCTTCCTCGAGGGAGATCCGCCCCACACCGCCAAGCTGGCCACCGTCCGGGCCGACGGGCGTCCCCACGTGGCCCCCATCTGGTTCGTCCTGGACCGGTCGACGGCCACCGCCGACGCCTCCATCGGTGACGTCGTGTTCAACACCGGTGCCGACACCCTGAAGGGCAAGGCCCTGGCCCGCGACCCACGGGTGGCCCTCTGCATCGACGAGGAGCGCCTCCCGTTCTCCTTCGTCACCATCGAAGGGACGGCCACCCTCAGCGAGGACCTCGAGGAGGTGCTCCACTGGGCCACCGTGCTCGGGGGGCGCTACATGGGCCAGGACCGGGCCGAGGAGTTCGGGGCCCGCAACGGTGTGCCCGGCGAGCTGCTGGTCCGGGTCCGCCCCACCCACATCGTCGCCGTGGCCGACCTGTCCGACTGAGCCGTTCACCGGAGGGGCGACGCGGCCGGGAGCGGCCCGCCCCGGCCCCGCCGGTGGGTGGACGTGGCGCCGTGGCATCCGGGCCTGGTAGCACTGTCGCCGAACCAAGGGGGAACTCGACATGATTCTCGACCGCTTCCGCGTCGACGACAAGGTGGCCATCGTGACCGGCGCCGGACGGGGCATCGGCGCAGCCACGGCCATCGGGCTGGCCCAGGCCGGGGCCGACGTGGTGATCTCGGCCCGGACCGCCGACCAGCTTGACCGGGTGGCCGCCGCAGTGGAGGAGGCCGGGCGGCGGGCCGTGGTGGTGCCGGCCGACCTGAGCGACCTCGAGGCCGTGGCGGCCCTGGTGGACCGGGCCCGGGACGCCTTCGGTCGGCTCGACCTGGTGGTCAACAACGTGGGAGGCGCCATGCCCCGGCCGTTCATGGACACCTCACCGGGCCGCCTCGAGCAGGCCTTCCACTTCAATGTGTCCACCGCCCACGCCCTCCTCCGCCCGGCCGTGCCGCTCATGCTGGAGGGGGGAGGCGGCTCGGCGGTCAACATCTCCTCGGCCATCGGCCGGATGGCCGGCCGCGGCTACGTGGCCTACGGGACGGCCAAGGGTGCGCTCACCCACTACACCCGACTGGCCGCCGCCGACCTGGCTCCCCGGATCCGGGTCAACGCCATCGCCGTCGGATCGGTGGCCACGTCGGCACTGGACATCGTCATGGAGTCGGACGAGCTCCGCACGGCGGTGGAGTCCGGCACGCCGCTCAAGCGCCTCGGACAGCCCGAGGAGATCGCCGCCGCCGTGCTCTACCTGGCCTCCGACGCCGGCGCCTACATCACGGGCAAGATCCTCGAGGTGGACGGCGGGATCGAGTCGCCCAACCTCGACATGGGCCTCCCCGACGTCTGAGCCAGTCCCCCACCGATCGCCCCCGACCCACCACCACACAGGAGCAGACCATGACCAAGACCTACCGGGTCGTCGCCTGGAGCACCGGCAATGTCGGGCGTCACGCGCTGGCCGGCATCGACGCACGCCCCGACCTCGAGCTGGTGGGACTGTGGGTGTCCAACCCCGACAAGGTGGGCAAGGACGCCGGTGAGCTGGCCGGCCTGGGACGGTCCCTCGGGGTGGCGGCCACCGACGACGTGGAGGCCCTGCTGGCCCTCCGTCCCGACGTGGTTGTGCACACCGCCATGGCCGACCACCGCCTGATGGAGGCCCTCGAGGACATGCAGCGGATCCTGCGGGCCGGCGTCAACGTGGTGTCCAGCGGGCCGGTGTTCCTCCAGTATCCCTACGGCGTGGTCGACGACTCGATGATCACGCCGGTCCACGAGGCGGCCGTGGCCGGTGGGGCCTCCCTGTTCGTCAACGGGATCGACCCCGGGTTCGCCAACGACGTCCTCCCCCTGGTCCTCACCGGGGTGAGCGAGCGGATCGAGGAGGTGCGCGTGGCCGAGATCCTCAACTACGCCACCTACAACCAGGCCATGGTGATCTTCGACATCATGGGCTTCGGCCGGCCCATCGACGAGGTGCCCATGATCCTCCAGCCCGGGGTGATGACCATGGCCTGGGGCAGTGTCGTCCGCCAGCTGGCGGCGGGACTCGACGTCGAGCTGGACTCGGTGGAGGAGTGGTACGAGCGCCGGCCCGCCACCGAGACGTTCGAGATCGACTCGGGCACCATCGAGGCGGGCACGGCCGCCGCGCTCCACTTCGAGCTGCGGGGGATCCGTGACGGGAAGGCCGTCATCGTGCTCGAGCACGTCACCA
>Ga0302320_10022665_pt1 | contig 12378 bp, 7 predicted proteins | sample Bog_T0_3_FD_202130 | JGI IMG/M metagenome (GOLD analysis project Ga0302320, IMG submission 202130) | Peat permafrost microbial communities from Stordalen Mire near Abisko, Sweden - Bog_T0_3 | ecosystem: Environmental > Terrestrial > Soil > Wetlands > Peat | place: Sweden: Abisko, Stordalen Mire...
GGCATGGCGCTTGGTACCTACACGGTGAACTCGTCAGGAACCCCGAGCACAACCAGCGACTATGAAACCATGCCCGTCACATCGGTTGCTGCCTCGGCGATAGGCATTGACCCTACCGGCAAACTGCTGGCGGTTGTCGGGTCGGGGGCCTTGGAAGTATTCCACTTCAATGGTGCGAAACCAATCACGAAGTACACCGGAGAGATCAATACCAGCGGGGCGAACCGGTTTGTCGCATGGGACAAGAGCAGCCACATGTACATGCTGACCGACCACTCCGTCGACATCTACAACGCCACGCCAACCACCTTTACGGAGCTCAAGCCGTGGGAGTTTACTGCCCCCTACGGGATGATTGTGCTTTCGCTTCAGTAGGAGGTAGGGCAAATCCGTCAACGTGCCGAGGGCGACCGAGTTGGCGTACGTCCTCGGCTCGGAGGTTTCATCGTAATTTCATATAAGAAAAATTATTAACTGCAATTAACTTTTTGTGGCATACTGGGGTTGAGAGGCGTACGCGGCCTTTTCCCCCTGGAAGCTATGTCGACTCAATCGACCTTCAGACCGCTCACTGAGCCCTCCCTGCCGGAGGTGCACTCCAGCGTGGGCGTCTCGCGGTCTCCCGTCTACTGGCGGCGACTGCTGGGGTTCCTGGGTCCGGGCTTCCTCATTTCAGTCGGCTACATGGATCCCGGGAACTGGGCTACGGACATCGCCGGCGGCTCGCAGTTCGGCTACACGCTGCTTTCGGTCATCATGATCTCCAACCTGATAGCGATTCTGTTGCAGAGCCTGAGCCTGAAGCTGGGCGTGGCCACTGAGCGCGACCTGGCGCAGCTATGCCGCGAGCGCTATGGCCGCTGGGTGAGCTTCGGGTTGTGGATCGGCGCGGAGATTGCGATTGCGGCATGCGACCTGGCCGAGGTCATCGGTTCGGCGATTGCGCTGAACCTGCTGTTCCACATACCGCTGTTCTACGGCGTGCTCATCACCGGTCTCGACGTGCTGCTGATCCTGCTGCTGCAGCGGTTTGGCTTTCGCGTGGTTGAAGCGTTGGTTATCGCGCTCATCGGCACCATCATCGCCATGTTTGCCGTGCAGCTTCTTCTTTCGCGACCGGAATACGGACCGGCGCTGCGCAACCTGTTTATTCCTTCCACGGCCATCATCACCAACCCCACCATGCTGTACATTGCCATCGGCATGCTGGGGGCAACGGTGATGCCGCACAATCTTTACCTGCACTCTTCCATTGTGCAGAGCCGGCGTTACAAGCGGACGCCGGAGGGCAAGCGCGAAGCCATTTTTATGGCCAATATTGACTCGGCGCTGGCGTTGACCGTGGCGCTGTTTGTGAATGCAGCCATTGTGATGGTGGCGGCAGCGGTGTTTTATCGCAGCGGACACCACGAGGTGGCGGCGATTGAGGATGCTTACAAACTGCTAAGCCCGTTGGTTGGCGCGGCGGGGGCGAGCACGCTGTTCGCTGTTGCCCTATTGGCGAGCGGACAAAACTCTTCCATTACCGGCACGCTGGCCGGCCAGGTGGTGATGGAAGGCTTCATCCACATCAAGGTTGCGCCTTGGCTGCGGCGGCTCATCACGCGTTCGCTGGCCATTATTCCTACCATCATCGTGGTTGCCATCACGGGCGAGCGGGGCACCGAGAAGCTGCTCCTGCTGAGCCAGGTGATTCTGAGCCTTCAACTCAGTTTCGCGGTCATTCCGTTGGTCCTGTTCACCGGCAGCCGCAAGACCATGGGCGAGTTTGTGAACGGCCGCTGGCTGCAAGGGCTCTCCTGGTTTGTAGCGGTCCTGATTGCCGGACTGAACGCATGGTTCCTGGTGTTGATGCTGCGGTAAAAGAGACAGGAATAGGAAATCGGGAATTCTGCTCTGGAGCACGAACTTTCCACATGACTCCGCGTCTAGTATTTCATCGAGAAGCTTCCGTCCATCGATAGAATGAGTGCCCCGAAGTTTTGGAGGGTCAATGAATCACCCACTGGTGGTTTCGTTCGCATTGTCACTCGCGTTCGCTGCAAATTCATCTGCTCAATCGGCAAAGTCTGTTTCGCCAACGCCTTCCAACCAACCTCCATCCTCAACATCCTCCATAGACGGTCTCGATCTGCTTACGCGCGTCGCAAAACGCTATGCCGACGCCAAGACCTACACCATCGAGTCGGTGGAGGAACGGACCTCTACCGCTGAACTCAATCATCAGTGGAGCAAGAAGCTCCTCACCGCGGCGGAAGCTCCGGGAGATCGGTCGTACTACAAGGGGATCACGCAAGCGGGCGGCGCAATCACGGTCTCGGACGGCAAGACACTGTGGAAGTATCGAATCGACGAGCATCGATACACAGCCGAATCCCTGTCGAGTCCCAATCCTGTCGGATCAGGTGTGGTCGCCTGGCAGGATATGGGCGTCATGGATGCAAAGAGACTGCGGGAGAATATGGTTTACTTAGCCAAACCCTTCAAGTCAGCGCGGCGTCTTCCAGACGAAACGATCACATGGAACGGCCAACCGGTTCTTTGCGAGGTTGTAGAAGTCCAGAATGCCGACCAGAAACGACATATTCCCGACTATACATTCAACACAACAATCTGGATTGACGCAGGGAACGGCACGCTTCTGAAGACGGTTGAGCATGCGCACTCCTTCCTGATGCCAGCCCATATTCCATTCGAAGAAGAGGTAGTAACGATATACCCGAAGACCGTGCTGGAAGGTGTCGTTGACGAAGGCCTATTCACGTTCACGCCGCCAGCCGATGCGCGACTGATCCCGGAGTTTCCTGACCCGATGGAGAGCATGGGGGCTAACAAGACAGGCGACATAATCCCAGCCCTGAAGCTGAAGTCGGCGGATGGGAAGGTGGTCGAGTTGGCATCATTCCGGGGCAAGCCGGTGCTGCTGGACTTCTGGGCTACGTGGTGTGCGCCTTGCGTGGCTTCAATGCCGCAACTTGCCGAGATATACAAGGAAGGCAAAGACAAGGGCCTGGTCCTCCTATCTGTGGATCAGGATCAGGAGGCGGTCACGGCGACCGGTTTCATGGCGAAGAAGGGGTATGCGTGGCCCAATTTTCATGATGGGGATGGAGAGATAGGAAAACTCATGGGAGCGTCCGGCATTCCGCGTCTCGTGCTTATTGATGCCCAGGGAACCGTTGTCTTTGACACAACTGGATCGGACGAGAACAAGATGCGCGAGCATCTTGCGAAGTTGGGTCCGGAGTTCGCGGATCTCGCGCCGAAGTCCAAGCCTTCTCCCTGCGCAGGGACGAGATGAGGATGAAACCTTCTACCTTTGATCTGCGCTGACAAAGGCATGAAAACAGGAAGCTTCCTGTGAAGAACAGAAAGCAACCCTCATTCTCTTTTGCAGGCGGTTGTCGATAGAGTTACATGGCCGGGGAGCGGTGGCAATCCGGAACTGACAATTTGCAAACTATACACTACCATCACCATCATGAACGTTCTCTCGGCTGTCGAGATGCAGGCGTGTGACCATGTCACCAGCGAGCGCTATGGTGTGGCGCCCGCTGACCTCATGCGCTCGGCGGCGGCAACCGTGGCGGCCTTTGTTCGATTGCAGTATCCGCGCGCGTGGCGGGTCGCCGTGCTCTGCGGACGCGGCAACAACGGCGGCGACGGACTGCTGACAGCGCGCCTGCTTGTAAATGCGGGTCTGAACGTGACCACACTGTTGCTGGGTTCTCCCCTGGGTCTTACGGGAAGCGCTGCTGACGCGTGGAACGAGTTGGTGAACGGCGGCGGTGGGACTTATTTCGCCATTGAGGGCAAAGAGGACCTGGAGGAGCACAGGAAGGCGCTGGATGCTGACCTGATCATCGATGCAGCTTTGGGAACCGGATTCAAGCCGCCTATGAAGCCGCTGCTCGTGGCCACTCTCGAATGGCTGAAGGGAAGCAAAGCTCCCATTCTTGCGGTGGATCTGCCCTCAGGATGGCCTGCGGATTTAACTGAGCCGACGCCGCCCGGCGCGGTGTTTCCCGCCGATGCGGTGATTACATTTACAGCACCCAAGCCCGCGCATGTTTTTGGGCAGCTTACGCGGCGATGGAATCAGCCGGTTGTAGTGGCACAGATTGGATCGCCGGAAGAAGCCGTGACCGGCGTGTTGAGTCCCACTTCGCCGGGCGTGCACTGGACGGGATCGGCGATGGACATGGTGCAGGCGCCACGATCCTCACAGGCAAATAAGGGTGAATTTGGGCATGTGCTGGTGATCGGCGGCATGTTTGGCTCGGGTGGCGGCCGGTCCGGCGCGCCCTCCATGACGGCGCTGGCCGCGCTGCGCTCCGGAGCGGGACTGGTTACGGCAGCGGTTCCAGCAACGGCTGCGTCCCTTGTGGCGGCAATCGCACCGGAGCTGATGACGTGGCCGCTGGCAGCAAGCGCCACGGGCGGGATCGCCCAGGAGAATCTTGCGCCCGAAACTTTTACAGCATTGATGGCGGGCAAGACCGTACTGGCGATCGGCCCGGGCATGGGACAGGAGCACGAGACCGCCGAGTTTGTGTCAGCGCTGCTGACTGTGAGCACCATTCCGGCGGTCATTGATGCGGATGCCTTGAATATTCTGGCTGCGCAGCCGCAGTTGCTGGCGCGGCTGGCAGCCAAGGCCCAGGCCGGCCGCACGCTGGTGCTTACGCCGCATCCGGGCGAGATGGCGCGGCTGGCAGGAATTTCCGTGCGCGATGTGCAGGCGAACCGGCTAGGTGTCGCGCGCTGGTTTGCGCAACGCTTCTCCGTAATTCTTGTGCTCAAGGGAGCCCGCACACTGATCGCGCATCCCGATGGGCGTGTGGCAGTGAACACCACTGGCAACCCGGGAATGGCCAAGGGCGGCAGCGGCGATTTGCTTACTGGGCTGGTGGCCGGGCTGCTTGCGCAGTATCCGTCAGACCACGGGCGCGCCGTCGAAGCCGCCGTATACTTGCACGGGCTGGCTGCGGACCTGGCCGTGAATGAGCGTGACGAGCACACTTTGCTGGCCACAGACAGTCTTCAACAGCTTTCACGGGCTTTTCGCTTTCAATCACGCGGTCCGAACGGGTATGTTTGGTTGCAGGGGCTTCCGCCGGCAATGCAGGCAGCGGCCACTCATGAGGCTCAGTGATGACCAAGGCCGCTCCTACCGCCGAAGGCAAGACGCACGAATTCACCACCCAAAGCGGCGCGGACACCATTGAAGTGGGCCGCAAACTGGCGAAGCTGCTGAAGCCGCCACAATTGCTTATTCTTCGCGGCGACCTGGGTACCGGCAAAACCACGCTGGTGAAGGGCATTGCGCAGGCCCTCGATGCTGCCGAAGCCGACGAGGTTACGAGTCCCACCTTCACGCTGATCCACGAGTACGACGGAACGCGCAACGGAAAGCCCATAAAGCTGTTTCACCTGGATGTGTATCGGCTGGAAGGCGAGCGCCAGCTTGAATCGCTGGGCATCGAAGAGTTGCTGACGGACGACGCCCTGGTACTGGTGGAGTGGGGCGAGAAATTCAAAAGCATCCGCAAGATGGCCACCGGCGAGATCGCTATCAGCTCCGAGGGCGGCGACGCGCGCAAGATTACGGTGACGCTGAAGGACCCGGCGTAGCTGCTCAATCCGGCCCATTTTGAAAACCTTCATGTGATCTTGATCACGGTGGGCTTTCTCCCCGGGAAGTACATTGGTGCGCAGGCATCAGAAAAGCCTGATACGCACGGTGCTACCCCCATGAGCAAAAACTGCCTCAAATTCCTCCCCATCCTCGCCGTTCTTGCGGCTCTTTCGCTCTCCGCCGCGGGTCAGGAGCCCAAGGCTGAATTCATGTCCCTGGATGCGGCCCAGCCTGTGCTGAAGGCGTTTTCCGGCGCCCTTCCGCCTGAACTTGGCGCCGCCCCGGATGCAGCGGCGTGGTCGGCCTGGGTCCAATCGCAGGACGTCAGCATTCGTCAGCGTCTCGAACTCGGCGAAGAAGACACGCTGACCAATCTGCTGCGGTTCGGCGTTACCTACACTGACGAGTACCAGATCGACCGCGAATATCTTGCCAAGTTTGGAAGCAGTTCGCTGGTCAACGGATTTGCGGAGAACCGCGCCAATGCCCTGGTGAAAGCGCTTGCCTCGCCCACCGCGAACGAGGGCATGCTGGAGATGCGCGCCTTTCTGGTTCGCCGCGGCTACTCATTCAATACACCGGCAGATCGCGCAAAAGTGAAACAGCATCTGCTCGACAATCTTGCCCACATGCGCGACGAGTTTGCCGAGTTCCGCGAGAAGCTGAAGACCGCGGATCTGGCCCAACAGGCGCAACTCTATGCGCAGCGCGGCATTTCGCTCGACTCAAACCTGTGGCCCGATTATGCACTCGATCGCAGTCTCGGCGAACTGGTGAAGGCCGGTATGCTCAAGACGGGCAGCGTACGCCGCATCGCCATCGTCGGTCCCGGCCTCGACTTTGTGAACAAGGAATTCGGCAACGACTTCTATCCGCCGCAATCGATTCAACCCATCGCTGTCATCGATTCGCTGGTCCGGCTTGGCCTTACCGATCCCAAATCGTTCGAGCTCTACACACTCGACATCAGTCCCAGCGTCAACATTCATCTTGCTCGCGCGCGGCAAAGCGCCATTGCGGGCAAGCCATACGTGGTTCAACTGCCGTGGAACAGCGCGGTCCCATTCAGCCTGGACTATCTGGCGGCCTTCACGGCGTACTGGCAAACGCTGGGCAAACAGATCGGCACGCCGGTGAAGCCGGTCGCGGTGCCCGTGAAACTTGCCGACGCGGTTCACATTGAAGCGGTAAGCATCCCACCGGATATCGCCCGTCGCATCACGCCCCTTGACACCAACATCGTGTTTCAACATATAGCCATCGCCGACCCGGAACAGAAGTTTGACTTGATTATTGGCACCAATATTTTTATTTACTACGACGCATTTGAGCAGTCTCTAGCTCGCGTCAACCTCGCAGCCATGCTCAAGCCCGGCGGATTTGTGCTCAGCAATGACATGCTGGCCGACAAGGCCCCCGGGCAACTGGAAGAGGCGCACCGCACCACCATCGAAGTGAGAGCAGACCCGCAGATCACCGAGCACATCTACTGCTATCGCAGATTACCGTAGTGGTTGTCAGCGAAAGATCGCGGTACTCAACTCAGAGAGCCTTAAATCGCAAAATCTTACAGATAAGTTCGTAACTTGCCATCCCTGCAGGCGGATATGTGATCAATTTAGCTCATAACTGCGAAGGTATTGCTTAAGATTAAATGACCGCCAATGTGAGCTATTAAGCTCAGACCTGGTAACTTCCGGATTGTTACTTTCGCTATGTCATGCCTCGCCGGCGATTGCGCCAGGCCGATGCACGAACGAGCTACGGACACTGTGACCCCACAGTTGGGCGAGAGGGACAAATGCGCAAAATCAAAATTGGAATCACCTATTTGTTAGCGGCTTTACTGGTCGTCTTTGTTGCCGGATGCGGCCAGGAAACGGTCACTGTTCCCTCTGTGGTTTCCACCATCCCCGCCAATGGCGCTACGAATGTGGCAATCAACACACCCATTAGCGCCACCTTCAGCATGGCCATGAACGCAGCCTCCATCACCTCCTCAACCTTCACGGTGACGGGCCCAGGCGGAGCGGTTGCGGGAGCGGTTAGTTATAGCGGCCTGACCGCAACATTTGTTCCGGCATCCGCGCTGTCCTATGCGACCACTTATACGGGAACAATCACAACCGGCGCTACGGACCCGGGTGGTACTCCTCTGCTTGGTAACTATGTGTGGACGTTTACGACGATTACGCCGGCTCCTACGGTTCTATTCACGGTGCCTCTGAATGGCGCCACCAGTCTGGTGATCAACACGCCCATCAGCGCTACCTTCAGCGAGGCGATGAACCCGAGTTCCATCAGTGGATCCACGTTTACGGTGACGGGACCTGGTGGGACGGCCGTAGCGGGAACTGTGACCTACAGCGGCGTGACGGCAGCATTTGCGCCGACGGCCAATCTGGCTTTCAACACGGTTTATACGGCTACGATTACCACCGGAGCGACGGATGTGGCTGGCACTCCGCTGGCGGCCAACTATGTGTGGACCTTTACGACGATTACTCCGCCACCGGCGGTAATCGCCACAGTGCCAGTGAATACAGCAACGGGCGTACCGATCGCGCAGGTACTTAGTGCAACATTTAACGAAGCAATGAGCTGCGCAACGCTTGCCTCTCCCGCAAAGAATTTCTTGCTTGCAGGTCCCGGTGCGACAGCCGTGGCAGGCACAGTGGCATGCGTCGGGGCGGTGGCGACGTTTACGCCTGCGGCCGATCTGGCGTTCAACACTGTTTACACGGCTTCGATCACCACCGGTGCTCAGGATCTCGCGGGTGTTCCGCTGGGTGCCAATTATGTATGGACGTTCAGAACGCTTTCTGCTCCCACTCCGCCAATGGTCATCTCCACCGTGCCTGTAAATGGGGCAACCGGTGTGCCGATCAACCAGGCTCTAAGTGCAACCTTCAGCGTGGCCATGAGCCCTGCGACCATTGATGGGGCAACCTTCACTTTGACGGGACCGGGAGCGACCGCCGTTACCGGAGTCGTCACATATGTTCCAGCCGGATCGGTGGCAACATTCACACCGGCGGCGAACCTGGCGCCGAGCACGGTCTACACAGCCACCATCACCACCGGGGCTCAGGATCTGGCGAATGTCGGGCTAGCCTCCAATTATGTGTGGACCTTCACCACGGCTGCGACCGTAGTCGTTGTGCCGCCAACGGTGGTATCGACCGTTCCTCTGAATGGAGCGACGGCCGTACCGCTTAACCAGATTGTGAGCGCAACGTTCAGTGTGCCGATGAACCCCGCGACGATCAATGGGGCAACTTTCACGCTGAAAGGACCAGGCGCGACCGCTGTGGCGGGGCTGGTTGCCTACGCGGCAATCGGAAACACGCTGACCTTCACACCGACAGCCAATCTTGCGCCCAGCACGCTCTTCACAGCCACCATCACTACCGGAGCCCAGAACCTGGCGGGCACAGGCCTTGCCGCCAACTACGTGTGGACCTTCACTACCGGCGCGGCCGTCGTCGTGATTGCGCCAGAGATTGTTTCAACGGTGCCTGCAAACCTGGCCACGAACGTGCCGGTGAACCAGGCTATCGACGTGACCTTCAGCGAAGCCATGAATCCGCTGACCATTACCACGGGAACATTCAAACTGAGCGGGCCGGGAGGAGTCGCGGTAGCGGGAACAGTATCCTATGACGCGCTCGATTTTATCGCGACCTTCACGCCCACACTTCCGCTGACCGCAAGCAGCGCTTACACAGCAACGGTGACCAACGGAGTCACAAACCTGGCAGGCACTCCGCTGGGAACCACAGGTGCGCCGAATCCATGGATGTTCACAACCGGTGCGGTGATCATCCCGCCGCCAATCGTTCTCGGCCCAACGATCATCCTGTTTGGCGGCTTTGGCGGCGGTGCCGGAATGACCAATGAAGGAATCCACACAGTGGTCAATGGCGATATAGGCACTACGGGTGCCTCAACCACAATGACCGGTTTCCACGATACCAGCCTTCCCATTGTTGGTGCCGTGTGGCCATGCACGTATTCGGAATCCCCACTCAACGTCGGACAGGTGAATGGAGTCATCGACACCGCTCCACCGCCGCCGACCATCGAATGCCCCAATGAAGGAACCGCTCAGACATTCGCCATCGCGACCGAAGCCGCGTTGGAGGCCCGAACCGCTTACACCACTCTTCAGGGCCTTCCCTCGGACGGCGTTCTGGCAGCGGAGATAGGCAATACAACCATCTACCCTGGCGTCTACACAAATGCAAGCTCGGTTGGCATGACGCTGGGACCTCTAACTCTCGACGCCAAGGGCGATCCCAATGCGTTCTGGGTCTTCCAGATCGGATCATCTCTCGTCGTAGGCACGCCGACATCATCTGAAAGCGTGATCCTGATCGGCGGCGCCCAGGCCAAGAACGTCTACTGGGCGGTCGGCGGCCTGCCTGGAGCGGTCATCAATTACGGGGGTGGCGGGACGATGGTAGGAACCATCATCTCTCAGCCGGGAATTACGATTTCAAGTCCCGGAGTCACCGCGGTATCGACCATCAACGGCAGAGTGCTGGCATTGGATGCGTCGACCACGATGGTGAACACCGTCATCAATGTACCTGCTCCGTAACAATCTGCCGGGACCGTTTGCAATCGACGGTCCCGGCAATTCTTTGAAAGCGATGCGGTGTTTTGTAACTGCAATTCAGGTTTGGTTTATCCGGCGATGAGATGCAAAGAGAATCGCGGCGAGCAATTCAGGAGACGACAATGAGATTGAGTGTGAAAATAATTGGAGCAGTGGCGCTTGCTGTTCTTCTGGTGCCTGCGTTCAGCCTCTTTGCGAGCGAAGCGGCAAAGCCGTTAGCCAATGCCACCCACGTTGAGGACTCGAGTTCCACGGCCGCATCCGATTCGCTGCTGTTGCCGGAGGCGCCCATGCCGATGGCCTCCATGCAGGGAGCCAAGCCTTATACAAAGGGCGTGAGCAGTTACCCAAGGGTTGAATGGTTCATGGGTTACTCCTATGTGCGCGCCGTGCCCGAGTTGGCTGAAGGCAACAGGCTGGTGTATCTCAATGGCGGAAGCACATCGCTCGCTTTGAACTTCAATCGCTACTTTGGGATCGTTGGCGATTTTGGCGGTTTCAATGATTCGCGACTCCTGCTGACCGGAGCGGGTCTATCCGCAAACGATCAGGTCGATAAGGGAACCGTATTCACCTATATGGGTGGTCCACGGCTTTCGTTTCGATACGACAGGGTCACGCCCTTCGTGCAGGTTCTGGCAGGCGGCATACACGCAAGTGAGATTACGCTCTCCGGCTGCGCCGACAATTGCACGCTGCTTCCCAGTGCGAACGCGCTTGCCCTGACCGCCGGCGGCGGATTGGACATCAGGATTCGCCATCGCCTTGCCCTCCGCCTGATTCAGGCTGAATACATGATGACCCGGTTTGACGATCTCAACACTGGATCAACCGCGAATCAAAACGACATGCGCCTCTCTACCGGACTTGTCTTGCGGTATGGCGGAAGTGCCCCGGCGCCGGTGACGCTGGCATGCGCGGCTAGTCCGACGTCGGTCTTCCCCGGCGACCCGGTGACACTGACAGCTACGGCTGGTCAGCTGAATCCCAATTTGAGTGTCGTCTATTCCTGGACGGGAAGCGGTGTGACGGGCAGCGGAGCCACTGCTACCGTGGCTACAGGTGCGCTGGCGCCAGGCAGCTACACAGTGAACTGTGGCGTAAAGGAAGGTAGGACAGGGAAGGAAGGCCTCAAGCCCTGGGAGACTGCCGACGCTTCGGCCAGCTTCGCAGTGAAGGCATTCGAGCCACCGACAATCAGCTGTTCAGCCAGCCCCACCACAATCAATCCTGGCGACAAGGCAGTGATTACGGCTGTCGCCGTGAGCCCTCAGAACCGTCCACTGACTTATACGTATTCCGTATCGGCCGGAGCGGTCAATGGCAGCAACACGACGGCGAACTTCGATTCGACCGGTGCTCCGTCGGGCGTGATCACCGCTACCTGCACAGTCACGGATGATAAGAACCAAACTGCGACCGCGAACACCAACTTGATGATCGCGCCACCACCACCACCACCGGCACCTCCCGCGGAACAAGTGCGACTCGAGGCTCGCCTGGCGTTGCACAGCGTCTTCTTCCCGACTGCTCAGCCCAGGGCCGAGCATCCCGAAGGCGGCCTGTTGACCAGCCAGCAACAGACTCTGACTACACTGGCGACGGACTTCAAGAGCTACCTTACGTTCAAATCGGACGCCCACCTGACTCTGACCGGTCATGCGGATGTACGCGGATCAGTCGAGTACAACCAGAAGCTCTCCGAACGCCGCGTCGCTCGCACGAAGCAATTCCTGGTTGAACAAGGCGTTCCTGAAGCCAGCATCGATACTGCGGCCGATGGCAAAGCTCAGGAGCTTACCGCCGACCAGGTGAAAGAGCTGGTCCAACAGAATCCTGACCTGAGCGACGCAGAACGGAACAAGGTTCTTGGCAAATTGACCGTCATTGTTCTGGCTCAGAACCGTCGCGTTGACGTGACTCTGAGCACCACAGGCCAGCAATCGGTGCGCTTGTACCCGTTCAATGCGGCCGACTCTCTCACTCTTCTGGATGAAAAAAGTCAGGCGCACAAAAGGAAGAAGGCTGTGGCTAGAGCATTTTCATCATAGCTGTACCCAGTTGAGCGTCAGCCTGAACCATGCTTGTGCGTTGTCTGCAGATATTTGCTGAAGGGCTT
>Ga0302320_10022666_pt1 | contig 12378 bp, 9 predicted proteins | sample Bog_T0_3_FD_202130 | JGI IMG/M metagenome (GOLD analysis project Ga0302320, IMG submission 202130) | Peat permafrost microbial communities from Stordalen Mire near Abisko, Sweden - Bog_T0_3 | ecosystem: Environmental > Terrestrial > Soil > Wetlands > Peat | place: Sweden: Abisko, Stordalen Mire...
CAATTTTCCCATCCAGCCCGACGATGGCGAAAAGGATACGCTCTTCCAGCTCAGCTATAACTTGCCGATGACCGGCGGCAAATATACGTTCAAGACCCAGGTGACGATGCCGGCCGACAATCTGGCCGTCATTGTGCCCAAGAGCATGACGTTCGCGGCGGCCTCTGGAACGACTTTCAAGTCTGTGCCGGAAGACCCCAGCGTGCAGACCTTTGTGGCAAAGAATGCAACACCGGGCAAAGTGATCGAATTCACTCTCTCCGGCGAGGGATCGATTCCCCGCGAGCAGCAAGGCGCCGCGCCTGGCCAGCAGCCCGCAGCCGGCATGGGAGCGCAATCGCCGGATGCGAGCACAAGCGTGCCAGGCAATCAGCCCGGCGGCGGCATCGGCAATCCCATTGGTACACCCGATCCTTTGAGCAAATACAAGTGGTGGATTATCGGCGGCCTGGCGCTGCTGCTGGTTGCGGGCGCGGCCTTTCTGCTGCGCGCACCGGCGGGCACGCCTGCTGTGGCGTATGACGGCGGGGCAGGGAATTACCCGGCCTTTACTGCGCCCTCCTCAAAGCACACAGCTCTGCTCAACGCGCTGAAGGAAGAGTTGTTCGCCGTGGAGAGCGAAAAAATCTCTGGAACCATCACGCCCGGCGAATACGCTGAGGTGAAGGCGGCTTTGGAGACGGTGCTACGGCGGGCGTTGAAGAGAAGCTCCTAGCTTCTAGCCTCTAGCTTCCAGCTCTTTCTGTAGCTGCAATTTTGCTTCGCAACCTAGGGTGTAGATGTGAAACAAAGGGGGCTTTGCCCTTTCATTCGGGTTGCACTGAATGACGGGTTGCCTTCGCATAGCTAGCGGGTAGCAGCCAGAGGCTGATATGAAGACTCTTCTCCGCACTCTGCTTTATCTCGCGCTCATGGTCTGGCTGGGCGCGGAGATCTTCTTTCCGATCGTGGCTGCTGTCACCTTCACCACGCTGCGGCCTGACACGCACATGGCCGGTTCGATCGTGGGCCAGTTGCTGCGCATCATGCACGAGATGGGGCTGGTCTCGGGGATCTTAGCGCTGGCAATGCTTGCGCTGTCGCCGGTCGCGAGTGTTTATGAGCAGCGTAAGGTTTTCGCGCCGATGGCGCTACTCTTGCTGATGGTCGGCCTGACCCTCTACTCGCAGTTCTCGATCATTCCGGCCATGGAGCGCGACCGCATTGCCGCAGGCGGTGTGATCGATGCAGCCGACGCGGCTAATCCCAGCCGGATCGCCTTCGAAAAGCTGCACCGCCAATCCGAATATGTGGAAGAAGCCGTTCTGCTGTTGGGGCTTGCGACAGTAGCGCTCGCGGCCAGGGCGGAGACGGCAAAGCTGTAAGGATCGGAGCTCGCCAGTTCCGTTTCAGTGCAGGTGCATCCTCCATGCCGTGTAGCTCAGGATTTCATGCTCGATGCGCTCGAACTCCCGCGATCCGCCTTCGACGGGCTGTTGGGGGCGAGGCGAGGTGAGCACGTCGAGGCCTTCAGCAGCGCAAATCTCATGAATCCTGAAGAGATGTGTGCCGTCGCTGACGATGACCAGGCGGCTCAACCCGTTGGCGCGAGCGATGACGGCAATGCGGCGGGCGGATTCCTCGGTGTTCCGGCTCTGGGTCTCGGCGATGATGGCTTCTTCAGGGACGCCCATGGCCATCAAGTACTCGCGGCCGACGGCGCCCTCGTTGTATTGGTCGCCGCCGCTTCCGCCCAGCGTGATGATGAGCGGAGCGATGCCGTGATGATAGAGCTCCAGGGCGTGGTCAAGGCGGGCGCGGTAAACCGGGGAGGGCCGGCCGTCGTACTCGGCCGCGCCGAAGACGCCGATGGCAGCCGAGGGCGCGGCCTGATCCTGCGCGGCATAGCTTTCAATCTGCACATAGACCAAGCGGCACCAGCCGAGCGCACCCACTACCAGCGCCAGCAAAAGCAACAGCGCGGCGCGAAGGATCCAATTGCGACGTTTTGGTTTGGCGCGTCGTTTCATGCGCATCTTCCAGGGCAGGGACGTGGGGACTGAGGGACTAAGGACTAAGGGACCAAGACGGGCTTTTCTGCCGGCACTATTGTTTTGTACTACAGGCGAAAGGGAACAAGTTGGTGGACCGAATGCACAAAGCTCCCAATCGCGCGATTTTTCTATTCCCTTAGTCCTTAAGTCCCTAGTCCCTCAGTCCCTACGTCCCTGGTCTTTGTTACCTCTGCAAGACCATCACAATCTCGTGGGTGGGAATGGCGCCCTCGCGCAGAATCTCCCAGCGGCCGGGGCCCAGCGAGAGATCGACGATGGTGGTGGGCTGCGTGTGGCCAGTAGGTCCCCCGTCCACGATCAGCGGGATGCGATCGCCGATCTGGTCGCGGACGCAGCCTGCGTGCGTACACTCCGACGCCCCTTGCAGGTTGGCGGAGGTCGCCGTAATCGGCAGCCCAAAGCGTTCCACCACAGCGCGCGGAATGGCAGCATCCGGCACACGCAGGGCCACATTGCCCGTATTGGCCGTGGAGCGCAGGGGCAGCTTGCCGCCGGCGCGGACGATGACCGTGAGCGGACCGGGCCAGAAGCGCTCCGCCAGCCTGTCCAGCATGGGGTCGGTATCGCGCGCCAGCTCGTAGGCCTGGGAGACTGAAGCGATCAGCAGCGAGAGCGGCTTATGCTTCTGGCGACTCTTCAGCCGGTAAATCTGCTCGACCGCATTCAGATTGACGGGGTCAACCGCCAGCCCATAGAAAGTGTCGGTAGGCAGGGCAACGACATCGCCCTTGCGCAGACAGGCGACGATGTAGTCGATCCGGTCTGATTGTGGTTCATCGGGATGGACGCGCAAGATCTCCGCGGACAAGAAGGTCTACCTCAATTCCATGGATGATGGGGCCATTAATTCGGAAACTATCACGGCGCCAGCCGTGGCGCAACCCATACCGCTGCAAACACATGCCCCCGCTTGTGCTGACAACTGGCCAAACGGCTTAGAATCGGTTCAGCGTTCTAAGGTTTTCGACAAATGCCTCTTCGCATTGTACAGAGTAAACAGAATGCACGCCTTAAAGAACTGCGGCGCGTGCTGGCCCATCCCCCTCGCGACGGGCAGGGCCCGGCTGGAATCGAGGGGCCAAACCTCATTGAGGAGGCTCTGCGCGCGGGGCTGCGTGTCGATTGTGTCTTTGTGGCCGAGGGGGCAGAAAGCCTCCTGAACGGGCTGGGGCTGCCGCCGGAGACCGAGATTCTGCTGCTGCCCAGAGCCTTGCTGGACTCGGCGTTGACCACCGAAGCGCCGCAGCCCATTGCGGCCCTGATTCAGCCGCCTGCATGGAGCTGGATCGATCTGCTCCGCGGCCGGGAGAAAACTGCGCCGTTATTCGTGGTGCTGGCCGGACTGCAAGACCCTGGCAATCTGGGCGCCATCCTGCGTTCCGCCGAGGCATTTGGCGCCAGCGGCGTTCTCAGCCTGCCGGGAACCGTGAGCGCCTGGAACCCCAAGGCGGTGCGCGCCTCGGCCGGCAGCGTCTTCCGGGTTCCGCTGCTCGTTTCTGGCGCGGAAGAGTGCTTCGCGTGCCTGAGGGAGGCCAGTGTAACCATCTTGACGACTTCGACGAGCGCCGCGCATGGGGTGCAGTCTGCACATCGATTGGACCTGGCTGGGCCGGTGGCGCTCGTCATCGGCAATGAAGGCAACGGCGTGCCCGACGAATTGGCTGCGCAAGCCGATGGCGCGGTGACGATTCCTTGTCCCGGCCCGGTGGAGAGCCTGAACGCCGCGGTCGCCGCCAGCGTGTTGCTCTATGAGGCCTCCCGGCAACGAAGGGGGCCGCGATGAGTCTGTTTGACGGCGAGCCCGAAGGCCCCAAAGGCACGCTCCGCACCGCCCCGCTGGCAGAGCGAATGCGGCCGCGCAGCCTTGAAGAGTACAGCGGCCAGGAGCATCTGGTCGGTCCCGGCAAGCCGCTGCGCGTCCAGATCGAGCGCGAAGCGGCGGACTCGGCGAATGCGGGCTCCGCGAACACAGGCTCCATGATCCTCTGGGGTCCGCCGGGGGTGGGCAAAACTACTCTGGCCAAGATCATCGCCGAGACCACCCGCGCCAACTTCATCGAGTTCTCCGCCGTGATGAGCGGCATCAAGGAGATCAAGCAGGTGATGGCGGCGGCCGCTCAGGCATCGGAGATGCATTCCCGCACCATTCTCTTCGTCGATGAAATTCACCGCTTCAACAAGGCGCAGCAGGACGCCTTTCTGCCCTACGTGGAGCGGGGAACCATTCGGCTGATCGGCGCGACCACAGAGAATCCCTCTTTTGAGATCATTTCGGCGCTTCTTTCGCGCTGCCGCGTTTATGTACTGGAGCCGCTCAGCGACGATCGCATTGAGTTGCTGCTGCGCCGCGCACTCGAAGACAAAGAGCGCGGACTCGGCGCACTGGGGCTGACCGCGGACGACGATGCGCTGGCGCTGATCGCCGGCTACTCCAGCGGCGATTGCCGCAACGCTTACAACACGCTGGAGGTAGCCGCGCAACTGGCGCAAGAGGGAAAGAAGCACATCGACAAAGCGCTGGCCGGCGAAGCCGTACAACAGCGCGTATTGATGTACGACAAGGGCGGTGAAGAGCACTACAACCTGATCTCAGCCTTGCACAAGAGCGTGCGCAACAGCGATCCCGACGCCGCGCTCTACTGGCTGGCGCGCATGTTTGCCGCCGGAGAAGACCCGCTGTATCTGGCGCGTCGCGTCGTTCGCATGGCCGTCGAAGACATTGGCCTGGCCGCGCCAGAAGCACTCAATTTAACTCTTTCGGCCAAGGAGGCAATCGACTTTCTTGGCTCGCCAGAGGGCGATCTGGCGCTGGCTGAGGCGGTGGTTTATCTGGCGCTTGCGCCCAAGTCGAACTCGGTTTACACGGCCTACGGCGCAGTGCAGCGGGAGGTGGAAGAGACCCGCCAGGAATCGGTTCCACTGCACCTGCGCAACGCGCCCACGCGCCTGATGAAAGAGTTGGAGTACGGCAAGGGCTACCGCTATGCCCACGACGAAGAGGGGCGCGTGGCTGATATGGACTGCTTGCCTGATTCGCTGCGGGGGCGGAGCTACTACAAGCCCACCCAGGAAGGCCGCGAAAAACTGCTGGCGCAGCGCATGGAAGAGATTCGGCGGATACGAGCGGGGAAGCGCGGCGGGATGTGATCAGTTAGACATGGTGAGGGTTCCATCCCAAAAAAAGATTGCCCCAACTTAAATCTGTCTTCCCGAGCAGAGTTTGGCGCGTAGTTTGCGACAAACGCAGTCGAAGGCAGCGCTGAATCCCAAGTCCCAAGATCAGGACCTGTGACACCCGCCTAATGCACAGACCCCACATTGAGTTATGTCGATGAATCCAAGACCTCGCGGACCTTCCTAAGCAGTCCTTCTCGCGTGAATGGTTTTTCAAGGAAGGCGCAGCTGAGGTCGCCAGGTTCGCTGTCTTTTCCGCACGCACCCAACTGAAGAATCGAGCCGTCGTGGTACCCCGACGTCAAGAGTACTCTTGTCTCCGGTCTAACGGCTGCGAGCTTTTCAGCAAGGACAGGACCGCTGAACCCGGGCATGACCACATCGGTGATCATCAGGGGCAGCGGCCCAGGATACTTTTCTGCCATGAGAAGAGCTTCGGATGGGTCGCCTGAATCGAGCACAGTGTATCCAGAATCTTCGAGAAGCCGACGCGTAAGTCCCCGCAGAGGTGCGGCGTCATCAACAAGCAGGATTGTCTCTGTTCCCCCGCGCAATAGATTCACTTTCGCCCGTTGCCCAGCGGGGGAGATATCGTCGCATCGTGGAAAATGGATCTTGAAAGTAGCTCCAGCACCGGGCTCACTGTAAACCGCGATCGAGCCCCCACTTTGCCTGACAATGCCGAAAACCGTGGACAAGCCGAGTCCCGTGCCGTGGCCGGGAGGCTTAGTGCTGAAGAAAGGTTCAAAGAGGTGGGATTGGGTTTCCGGGCTCATGCCGGTTCCCGTATCGCTTACGGTGAGCAGCACATAGTGGCCAGGCACCGTAAAAGGGTGTTGCCGGGCATAGGCTTCATCGATCTCTACGTTTGCGGTCTTCACCACGATTTGTCCGCCCTTGGGCATGGCGTCACGGGCATTGATGGCCAGGTTCATCAACATCTGTTCAATCTGACTCGGGTCGGCGCTGATCTTTCCCAAGTCGGCATCGAGAACGCTTTTCAATCGGATGTCCTCGCCGATAAGCCGTCCTAACATCTTCTCGGTGCGGTTCACCGTTTCGTTCAAATCCATGACCACCGGTTGCATCACTTGCCGGCGGCTGAATGCGAGCAGGCGCTGGGTTAGCTTCTTGGCAGATTCACCCGCATTCTGAATCTCCAGGATCATCCCGCGGGTGGGTTCCGGCATGGCCGTCTGCGACTCCAACAGCTCGCAATACCCCAGAATGACCCCCAGGAGGTTGTTGAAGTCATGAGCGAGACCACCGGCAAGTTGGCCTATCGCCTCCATTTTCTGGGTTTGGCGCAGGCGCTGTTCTAAAAGTTCAGCATCCTTTCGCTGTCTGATGTCGCGAATGTTGCATTGGATGACCTCGCCTCCGTTGGCTTGATAGACGTTGCTTACCACCTCCACGCTAACGCATAACCCAGACTTCGTCTGAAGGGGCAGATCCTCATACCGGACATACCGGTTAGCGATTAACTCTCGAAATGCGAGCTTGGACGCGTCGATATCCCTGAACAGGCCTATGTCCCATAGCGCCTTTCCGAGCAATTCGGCACGGGAATAACCCAACAGTTCCGTCAGGAAGGGGTTCACATCTGTGATCCCTCCTGTCCCCACATCGAGAAGCAGTATCCCGTCGTGCGCGGCCTCAAAAAGTCGCCGGTACCTGATTTCAGAGTCCCTTAACCCCTCTGAAGACATTGTGTGAACTTTCGTGTCGCCTTTCACACTGCCTCGCTGTTCCGATGTTGAGGACATAGACCCAAGCTCGGTTGCCGAACAGATGCGCTCTGGGTCATTTGGCCGGAGTCCTTGGTGATTCATCTCTGTTATCGGGTCTGGCATAGGCACAGAATTCCTCCATCGAAGATGGCCGGTTCATTGTGCCGCCCCATTCTCCGCATCACAGCCGGCAGGATTTCCGAGTGTGTGGTATCGGCGATAAGCCTCAAATGGAAACAAATGACGCTCAATCCTGATCTGGAACTATACTTCCTGCAATCCTTCGCTCTTTCGCGCGGAATGGCTGAGCAGTTTTGGCCAATGAATTTGCATCATCTGCACCCGGCCTTCACCACTTGGGAGATTGAAAAATTCAGCGTTTCGTCTTCGGCAGGTTGCTCAATGCATTGGTGACAATGCCGGGCGTTAGTACTTCGGGCAGGAGCCGTGGGCTTGTTTCGCCGGGGACGTACAAGGCGTAGGCAGGCACCCCGCTGCGGCCAAGGGAGGTGAGGGCCTGCGTGATGGCCTCGTCGTGGCGGGTCCAGTCGGCCTTCATCAGAACCACGTTGCGAGCCTGAAAAGCCTGCTCTACCTCCGGCTGGCCTAGCGCCACGCGCTCGTTGACCTGGCAGCTCAGGCACCAGCTTGCGGTAAAGTCGACAAACACCGGCTGGCCCAATGCCAGCGAACGTTTGACTTCCGTATCCGACCACGGCTGCCAGAGGCCTTTCATCTCCGGAGGAGACAGGGCCTCCGCAGCGGTGGCCAGCTTTCTCGGAGCCATTACCGACAGAGCCACGACCCCCAGCAGAATCAGCCCGGCAACCGCCGTGGCCCAGCGCTGCGCCGGCCAGCGGCCCAGGAACCAACCGGCAATGGCCAGCAGCAGGAAGGCGGCCAGCAGGGCGGCCAATACGCCGGCCCCGTAGGCCTGCGCCAGCACCCATGCCAGCCAGATGACGGTGATGAAGATAGGAACCGAAATGGCCTGACGCAGAATTTCCATCCAGACGCCGGGGCGGGGCAGCAGGCGCGTCCAGGCGGGTTGCAGGGTGAGCGCCACGTAGGGCGCGGCCAGCCCCAGCGCCAGCGCGGTAAACACCGCAAAGGTGACCGCGGGCGACTGGGCCAGCGCGTAGCCGACGGCCGCCCCCATAAAGGGCGCGGTGCAGGGTGTGGCCACCACCACGGCCAGCACGCCGGTGAAGAAGCTGCCAGTGTAGCCGTGTTTCGACGCGAGCGAATCGCCCGCGCCGGTGAGCGTGAGGCCGATTTCAAACTGCCCGGCCAGCGACAAGCCCAGGAAGAAGAGCAGCCCTGCCATCAGCGCCAGAAAGACCGGCGACTGGAACTGGAATCCCCAGCCGAGAGTAGCCCCCGCCGCGCGCAGACCCAGCAGCACGGCCACCAGCACCCAGAACGAGACAAGAATGCCAGCGGTGTAGACGATTCCATGGGCGCGCAGCTTGTGCCGCTCTTCGCTGCCAGAGTTGACCAGCGCGAGGCCCTTGAGAAAGAGCACCGGAAAGACGCAAGGCATGAGGTTGAGGAGTAATCCGCCAAGAAATGCCAGCCCGGAGGTGCGCAGCAGCAGCGTCCAGGAGAGGGACGGGACGCTGGGCTTTGAACTGGAGGCTTGCAAGTTGGTCGCAGGTGCAGCGGAAGTTGCGGAGGGGGCCGTCGGCGGCACGGCCGGGGCTGAGGCGGACGTTTGAGCCGCAACCGTGCCGGGCAGCGCGGTAATTTCATAGGCGCGGCCGCCGGAAAGCTCCAAGACCCCTCGCAGTTGAGCGGGGCTGGCTGTGAGATTGGCGTCTTTTTTGAGGTCGAGAATCAGGCCTGTCGCTGTTGAGGTGAGCTTCTGCGAGGCTGGGTTGTCGAGGATGTCCTGGTCGGCGGGGAAGAACGCGGCTTCGGTTTCTTGCAGACCAGTAACAACGGAGAGGCGAAAACCTCCCGATGTGGGCTGAAATATAGCTTTGTCACCTTTCGGCAGTGAATCGGGCCACGCCTTGAACGCTTTCCAAACCTCGTAATCAGGCCCGCCCGGATGTAGCCCACCCATCGGTCCTTGAACAACATTTCTGCGAAGCTCAAGGTCGGCCTTGCCTGGGATGCAGCTTCCTCGGCAAACAAGCCAATCCACGTGGGCATGAAGAACTACGGGTCCAAGAGACGCGGAATCGGCTACATCTATATCTATGGGGAACAGAACCTCGCCCTCGTAGCCATAATCCATCAATGGCCCGAGGGGTAGCCGTTTCGGCGCGGGAAACCGCATCGTTCCGGCAGTAATCCCGATGGGCAGGGTCCATTGAATGTGTGGTGGCTCGCCGGCATCGCCGGGATTCTTCCAATAAATGTGCCAACCCGGCTCCAGCTTGAAATAGAGGGCCGCCCGATTGTCATACCCTCGATAAAGATCCGAGAGGATTGTAGTGAGCTGCACATGCACATGGTCCGCGTCGGCGGAACTCGACGCGGCCTGTGCGGGCAGACCGGCGGCCAGCAGAATGAAGAACGCGAAGATTAAGCGAGGAAGGCGCATTAGGGCGGAAGGCTGACTCCTGATGGTTGGACTCACTGTAAGGGAAGATAGTCGCAACAAGTCCCGACCTTCATATTCAGGGATGTACATTCGACAGCATGGCGTGACGCCGATAGATGCAATCGTTGAAAACGCACTTGACTCCAGCAGCGCGGGCGCGGGCCACGGCTTGGTCGTGGATCACTCCATCCTGGAGCCATAGATAGGGAATGCCCAGGTGGATCACTTCGTCCACAATGGACGGCACATGCTCCGAGGCACGGAAGACATTGACCAGATCGATGCCTGAGCCGGTCGACTGCTCCGCGGCGGTCTGGGCCGCATCGAGGTCCGGATAGCACTTGATGCCCTGCACCTCGGCCAGGGCCGGATTGACACCCGCCACGTAGTAGCCATGTGCTGCCAGATACTTGCCAATGAAGTGGCTGGCGCGGGTCGTTTTGTCGCTCATGCCCACTACGGCGATGGTTCGCGCCGTGCGCAGCATCTCGTCGATGATGGTTGGTTCGTTCATCGGATTCCTCCGCTTTGAAAGGGCATGGCTTTAGCCATGCCGTAGAAACACCCAACAGGAAGCGACTTCAGCCGCCGAGGGAATGTATGCCGTTCAAATCAGATTCCCTCAGGGGCTAAAGCCCACGTCCAATTTGCTCCATGTGCGGCACGGCTGAAGCCGTGCCCTTTCAAAACAGCAATACGTATGGAGATTGCCTAAACATCCAGATCATCGTCCACTTCGGCGGCCACTGCCGTCCCCCGCCGTTTGGCCAGCAGATAGCCGCGCAGGAACGGCTCCAGATAGCCATCGAGCACCTTGTCCACGTCGCCCACTTCCACTTTGGTGCGGTGATCCTTGGCGATGCGGTAGGGCTGCAACACATACGACCGAATCTGTGAGCCGAAGTTGATCTCCAGCTTCGAGTCTTCCAGCTTCCGGCTGATCGCCTTCTTCTTATCCAGCTCGTGTTCGTAGAGCCGTGAGCGCAGCATCTTCATGGCCTTCTCGCGGTTCTTGTGCTGCGAGCGCTCGTTCTGGCATTGCACCACAATTCCCGTGGGTAAATGCGTCATGCGCACAGCGGAATCGGTGGTGTTCACATGCTGACCGCCCTTGCCGCCAGAGCGGTAGGTATCGATGCGCAGGTCTTCGACCTTCAGATCCACCTGGATGGTGTCGTCGATTTCCGGCGAAACGTAGACCGAGGCAAACGATGTGTGGCGGCGCTTGGCCTGGTCGAAGGGCGAGATGCGCACCAGCCGGTGGACGCCGCTCTCGCCGGCCAGTTGCCCAAAGGCGTACTCGCCGAGGATAGTGAAGGTAGCGGACTTGATGCCCGCCTCTTCGCCATCCTGGTAGTCGTTGATCTCGGTTTTGAAGCCCTGCTGCTCGGCCCAGCGCAGATACATGCGCATGAGCATCTCGGCCCAGTCCTGGCTCTCCGTTCCGCCCGCGCCGGGATGCACGGTGACAATGGCGTTCAGCGGATCGGCCTCGCCATTGAGCATGGTGCGGGCCTCCAGTTCCTCGTTGAAGGCGGCCAGGGCCTTGATGTCACGCTCCAGATCGGCCAGCACGTCCTCGCCCTCGCGGGCCAGCTCGAAGTAGGCTTCGATGTCGCTGGTGCGGCGCACAAGCTCCTCATCGTCGGCGACAAGGTTTTCCAGGCGCTTTTTGTCGCGCATCAACGGCTTGGTAGCGTTGGGATTGGACCAGAGGGCCGGATCGGCCAGCTTGGTTTCTATTTCGGCGAGCTCCCTGCGGATGCGAGCCGGGTCAAAGATACTCCCGCAGGTCGCGGACTTGATCGCGCACGGGAGCAAAGGCGAATTCGAGATCGTTCAATGACATAGTTTGCTCTTATGACCTGACTTTGATTGAATCTTTGAGGCTGAGGCCGGCGCGCAGAGTCTTTCCCGCTGCTGTGGCAACAATCCCCAGACCAAGTATTGCACAGAGCCAGCCGAAGACGTCGCCGTGGGCGGTGTAGAAGGTGATGTCGTCGCGGAATCCATATTGGGCGGGCAGCGCATCCACGGCGTGGCGGGGAATGCTCTGGCGGACGCGGCCATAAGGATCGATGGCTGCGGTGACGCCGGTGTTGGTGTCACGCAGAATCCAGCGGCGGTTTTCGATGGCCCTCATGCGCGCCATGTTCAGGTGCTGCCAGGCCGCGCTGGTGTCGCCGTACCAACCATCGTCGCTGATGTTGACCAGCACCTCCGCGCCTAACTGAGCGAAGTGACGCACCTCGTCAGCAAAGACCGCCTCATAGCAGATGAAGACACCGTAGCGATGCCTCTCTCCGTTGCTACCGGCCAGAATGAAGACCTTGCGCTGGTCTCCGCGGGTGAACTCCGAAACTCGCCCTGTGAGCTTGTGGGCAAACGTGAAGAGTTCTTTGAAGGGAATGTATTCGCCGTAGGGAACCAGATGAATCTTGTCGTAGCGGCCGACGCGCGCGCCGTCCGCGCCAACGATCAGGGCTGAGTTATAGAAATGCCAGCCGCCGTCTTGGCCCGCGAAATCCGAGCCGATGTTGCCTACCACAAGAGGCGCCTGGGTTTGCAGGGCAATGGCCGCCAGCGCTTTCTGGAATCGCGGATCGCCCTCTTCAAACGGGGCAGGCGATTCCGGCCAGGCCACCAGGTCGGGGTGCGTGGGATAAGGAGGGCAAACGATTTCGCCACTCGACGCGCTGGTCTGCGGAATGCCGGCGATATAGGTTTTGCACTGCTCGCCGGCCAGCTTGGCGAAGTCCGCCATGTGACGGTCCCAGTCCGGTCCGCTCCAGCGGTTGTCGCCAGAGACATCGAGGTTGGGCTGGATCAGTACGGCGGTTGCTGTTGGAGCGGGCACGGGTGGAGACCA
>Ga0302320_10022667_pt1 | contig 12377 bp, 9 predicted proteins | sample Bog_T0_3_FD_202130 | JGI IMG/M metagenome (GOLD analysis project Ga0302320, IMG submission 202130) | Peat permafrost microbial communities from Stordalen Mire near Abisko, Sweden - Bog_T0_3 | ecosystem: Environmental > Terrestrial > Soil > Wetlands > Peat | place: Sweden: Abisko, Stordalen Mire...
GAAATAAATGCCGAAACCGAGAGCCAGCTCGGCGATGCTCCAAAGAATCCGCCCAACCATTCCTGAAACGAGGGTTCGATTCCCTTCACCCGCTCCATTAATTATCAATTGCTTACGCAATTGTGCAGGAAAAGTGCAGGAGAATCAAGTTTGCAATTTGACGAAGTCAGGAAGACTTGAACGAAAAGTCAGAAATACGCATCATCCGCGAATTGCATTGGGTGATTTCATTTCCTTTGGGGGTTGAGAGATCAACGACCGGAATCAAAATTCGACTGTATGGCAGAATCTGTGGGTCAAAGCGGCGCATTCCAGCGGCAGGTAGGCGAGTCCGTTAAGGCTGATGGATAACCTTCAACGAAACCTTCAACGGATTCTTCAATATCAACGCGTTTCAACATGAAACTTCAGGTTGTCGGCACATGGCCATAAAAACCTACGCCTTCTGGTACCCGACACTTGCAAGCTGACGAATAGGAGGCTAAACCATTTCATTAAATTGAGCCGGCATCGGTCACACGCGAATGTTCGTTGCCAACCTTTGAAGATGATCCATTGGATTAAAAAAAGATCTCCCGTCGCGCTGAATGGCCGTTTCTGAAACTGGAGCGAAACGAAACGGCTGTGCAGTGAAGCAAGGTTTTGGAAACGAACATTGAGGGCGTGACAGCATTGGTTCAAGTCACATGCCGGCGATTTGTCTGCGCGGTTTGTGAGGCACGAGCAAAGCCGGGCAGTCAAAGCGCCGGCATCACATCAGATGGAAACACCTTTGGATTTTTTGTAGCCCTGTTCCAATTGCTGTTCCTGAAACCGCTGGATTTTTTCATTCTGGCTTTTGGCGATGGCAGTCAATGGGAGAATTTCCGGCCAGTTGATCTGATGTTTGCCGGCAATTTTCCGGGCGCGCTGGTCGGTCGTCAATTTCAATACCTGATTAACTGCCCCGAGCCAGTGTTTTGCCGGAATCTCACCGCGTTCGACCTGTTGCAGAAATTCATTCAGAAACGCTCGGACACAGGGCAGCAGGATTTTCAAGTGGGTTACGTCGCGTCTTTTTTCCTGCGACACACTGGCGATCAGCTCCAGCTTGCAGGCCAGCAGGGAAATGGGATCAAGGACACGGATGGTTTTCCCGTTCCACTCTGCCTGAACTGCCAGTGCATCCACCGACCCTGAAACTCCCGGAATCCGTCGGACCACTTCAATGTTGGATTTCAAACCGCCAAAATTGAACGGTATGACTCCTGCCAGCGCGGTCATCTGCACCTTGGGCGGATAACCCGGGGCCAGTTCTAATTGCCGGGCAATGCGCTGGACATCGGCTGAACCACCTTTGAAATCAATATCTTCACTGGTGAACGGCTGTAATGATTTAAGCTGTGGTTCCGTGGCCAGATAGCGTTCGGCCCAATAGTTGACCGCCTGGCCACCGATGAGCAAATAAGGTTGTCCCGCTGCGTCACGAATCTTGAGAACTTCCGAAAATTGCTGGAGGGAGAAGCCCACGGTTACGCCCATTTGGACATGGCACGAGCGACTTGCTTGAAATTGGTGATGCGCCATTTTGCACCGTTGCCCACCAGCGAGGCCCGTTGTTGAAGCGCCGTTGCCGACTGTGGACTGCGCCGTGCGTTGCGTGCAGCCGTCATCCGGCTTGCCGCTTCCTGTCGTTTCACTTCGTTGAAATCCACCGTCTTCACAAGTCAACACATACCGCAATCAGGGGTAAGAAGCAAGTTTGTGGCAGCGCTAAAGAGACGTTTCTTAATTCGGAGCCGACGGAACATCTGTGAGATTGCGGGATTTTAAAAAGGCCGCTTGAGTGCGTCGCCGTTGTAATTTATTTCGTGTCCCAAAAGCAACTACATCGCATTAAGTTTGGTCAAGATCATGGCCTTGAATATTTTTACCTGTTCAGCGCCGGGTCGTTCACCTTTCTAAATCTTGGGTGGATGGCCGGTATGCCTGCTAAATTAGAAATCATTCAGAATGGCAAAAATGGAAATGCAACTGGTGTAGGTCATACACCACTGACATCAGGAATTTTGCCGGTGTGATAAGGTGAACAATGGACGCCCGATTCTTTGTCGCGCTTTTTGCTACACGATACAAAAGTTAACCGGCTACGGAATTGTCGGACGCAACAGCCGCGAGAATCATTTTCTGCCGAGCATGATCCTCAAATGCCCCTTGTGGAAAAGGGCCGAGCCGAGCTTTGCCAGCGGCGTGCAACTTAATGACGGCTTCCAACATAGGTGAGTCCAAACCAACTTCCTCGATTCTGAATTGGTGGTCGTTCGACATTGGAGATGTTATATCCGGCGATATTTTAATCCGGTTACAGGCGTAACTTGCCGTAGAATTGCCTCACCACGTTGAAATGAATATTGATGTCAGACCCGATGCCGCATTCCTGCGCCAACTCCGCAAATGGCGCGGACCACGAGGCCAGTGGTTCGGCCAGCACAGTCGGAACTTCGTGAGTCTTTCGCCGTTGAAAGGTGTCACGCATGGCTTTTGGCAGACGGGCGATGTCCAGTTTTCCCTGTTCAATCAAAAGAACCAAGTCCACCAAATCTTTCACGCGTGAATTGGGCCGCCCTTTGCGCGGCAAGGTATAGGCGTGCAGTTTTTCGACGAACTGCTCTTCGCGTGAGACCGCCGGCACACGGGCACGACTCAATCCGGCAAAACCAAACCAATCCCGTCCCTCAAGAATCTCGTAAGGCTCGCGGAGAACATCGCCGGAACTGACATCCAGATGAAATTGCGCGAAGCGGCGTCCCGCCATTTGCGCGTCCACCGGAAAACGCGAGCCGCCGTAAGGCGCGGCATCAAGGTCAAGTGTTGGGTCGCCAATGGCGAACTCAAAACCATCATCGAGATTGATTGCGGCAGCCTGACGCAGCATGGCAGTCACAGCTTCAGCACTCCATTCCACTGGAACTGCTGGTGACTGCCGGAGTGCAAGGTCAATGTCCCGTGTCGTGCGCGCGGTGCGGATGCGAAGTTCCATCGCGTAACCACCCTTCAATAGCCAGGGTGATTTTTCGTCTTGGAAAAGTCGGCATAACAGCCGGTCAAAGGCGGCTTGGCGGCGGAATCGCTGGATTTCACCACCTTCCTTGCCGACCAGAGTCATCAGCCGATCTTCAAGAGCGCGACGAAGCGCGGTTGCGGTTGAGTAACGATTCATGGAAACAGTTTTTTGGCAAAGGCGGCGAATTTGGGATTCGCTTTCGCCGCCTTGATTTCACTATCGAGGATCAGTCCCTGTCGGATGGCAGCTTTGGCCACAAGCCGACAATCTTCCAGAGCAACGGGGTTTTTATGAACTACGTCACACAGTGCGCGTGCTGCACGGCAGATTCTCATCCCGCGCAGCAGGGTGATTTCCGCAGGTGCGAGAGTGTCCCGATGGAGAACAACCACCTTCGGCGTCGGACTGTTCCGCCGAAATCCAACCGGCACGGTGATGTGGACTTTTGCCGGATTGAAATCACCGAGATTAAAATAACTCAATGCCGTCTCGTATGAAAGGACGCCTACCGGCTGGTCATTGCGTCCGCGCGTCCATAGAAGAAAAGCGGGAGTCAGTCCGTCTTCCGGCGGTGACAGGTGGGACAGCCGGTAAATGCCTCGTTGAATGCGTTCCCAATTGCCGGTGCGAACGTGATAGGAATGAGTGTTGTCCGCATAGCCAGATTCAATGGCTTGTTTCGTAATGAAATAGCCTTGTTGTTCCTGCGCGATTTGCATCAGCGCATTGAACGGATCAAGTTGTCGCCGTTTCGGCATAACACATATCCTCAACTTATTTGAGGATGTGTGCAAGACTCATTTTACCTGTCGTTCGAGTGCCAACGGCCTGCGCCAACAGCTTAACACCCCCTTAAACAGCCGTGCAGATTCCAAGCGTGCCTTCCTAAGCGCCATCTCTTGGCGATGCGAAGCGCAGTCAACGATGACGCTCGTGAATGCGTGCCAGCGCGGGAAACAATTGCCCGGATGCTGGTAGCTGGTTCAAAATGGCAGCTACTTCCTCGCCGAATGAAATCAGCGAGGTGACACCTGTTTTGCATCTTTGATATGCAATGGTGCGGTTATTCCAGTCAACATCTTCGGCGCGAAGCATCGCAATATCCGTCTGCGAACCGCCTAGGTGCCAAAGCAATTGAAAATAGGCGCGCGTTGCCAAATTGTGTTCGCGATTGATGATTTTTTGATGCTCCTCAAATGTGATTGCCCGTTTGTCTTTGTATTTTACTGGCGGCCAGTGAAGTTTTGGCAGCACTGGCCACGGAAGCCAATGCATCCCGATGGCGAAATTATGCGCCCGCCGCAAATAGACGTTCGTGGAAACTGAACCTCTGTTCAGCACGTCCAAAAAGCGTTCCGATGATGTTTCGATGAGTTTGCGGTGACGAAGCAGATCGAACGCTTCATCTTGAATGGCATATCGCCAGCGCTCGCGCGTGTTGCCCGTCTTGGTCGAATGGATTTGTTCCATGACGTGCTGCCAGGTGCGCGCGGCCATGGCCGGGTCGCCATGCTGCAAATACGCCTGCGCGATCTGCAAATTGATGGCGGGCTGGCGTTCGGCCTGATTTTTGGCTTCGAGAATCTGACGAGCTTCGTCTTCGATGCAGGTGTGGAGGCTGTGGCGTTTGCCGGTCTTGGTGTCTACGCAGTAAAACATTCCACCCCGACAGCCGCGATGTGTTAATCGGTAACGTGTTTTCATAATTTCACGCAACCGCGAAGATAAACAAAGCCAACCCTGCCGCGTTAGCGAGCAGTGGGCGAATTAACACCCGTTATCCCGAATCTTAACGGAGCACCAAAGTTGGTGTCCGTTTTGGTGTCCGTTGCGGACCAAAAGACTCCTAAACCAATACTGCACACAAAGTTAAGAATGGAGCCAGTTGTCGGATTTGAACCGACGACCGACGGTTTACAAAACCGTTGCTCTACCACTGAGCTAAACTGGCTTTTATATTTTTTAATAAAGCATTTATACTGATTTTTCACAGGCTTTTCTGGTGATTACATTCTTAATTTGTAGATGGCGTGTTCTTTTCAGCTTTGAAATCAAACGTGCCATCACCAACCAAGAGCAAAGCGGATGTGGCATGGGTCAAAACACGGTATCCCAATCTCATCCGCTACAAACCTAGCGGTAATTATTTTGGTCGCGTCCGGTTTAATGGCAAGTTAATTCGCCGCTCGTTAATTCGCCGCTCGCTGGAGACGCATGTCTTGACCATTGCCAAGCTCAAGCCGTTCCGGGGTTGAGTCCGACACGGTCGTAGTTAAGGGCTCGGCCTGGTTTGTGAATTGCTTTGGCGGGCAGTTAAAATTCATTCATCCGATCTGGCCAGGCGATAACCTACCGCTGGCTCGGTAATGATCAATTTGGGTTGGGCGGCATTGTCTTCCAGCTTGTCGCGCAAATGTGCGACGTGCACGCGAAGATAGTGTGTCTGCCCGACCGCGTTGGGTCCCCAGACTTCCGTAAGCAGTTGCCGGTGCGTCAGAACTTTTCCGGCATGGATCACGAGCAGCCGCAGCAGCGAGTATTCCGTCGGTGTGAGTTTCACCTCCTGTTCGTTTTTGCGGACGAGGCGGGTCGATAAATCCATTTCCAGACTGCCAAGGCGGAAAACCGCATCCACCGCCGTCGGCTGGCTGCGGCGCAAGGTGGTCCGCAGGCGTGCGAGCAGCTCGCCGCTCCCAAAAGGCTTCGTGATGAAATCATCCGCGCCCGCGTCCAGCGCGGCGATCTTGTCATTCTCCCGGTCGCGCACGCTCAGGACAATGATGGGCACGCGGCTCCATTCGCGAATACGTTTGAGGACTTCCACGCCATCCAAATCCGGCAGCCCGAGGTCGAGCAAAACAATTTCGGGCCGGCATTGCGCGGCTTGAACAATGCCCTCCGCCCCGGTCGCCGCGTCAACCACCTCATAGCCGTTCGCCTCCAGCGTCACGCGCAACAAACGACGAATCTGCGGCTCGTCATCAATCACGAGCGCAAGGTTCGAAGATTTTGCAGCCGGTCGGCTCATGGCATTTCGGGCGGCAGTTCCGTTTGCGGAATCCGGAGGGTGAACATTGCCCCGCAGCCGGGGCGGTTCGCGGCGGAAATCTGGCCGCCTTGAGCTTCAACAAAACCCTTGACAATGGCCAGCCCCAAACCGCTGCCGCCGGCCGGCGCGTTGGGAGCGCGAAAAAATTTTTCAAAAATGCGCGGCAACAGTTCCGGCGGCAGGCCCGGCCCGTTGTCCGCGACGTTCAACACCAGCCAGGCCGGTTCATGCCGAGCTTGCAGCAAAACCGGCGTGCCGGCCGGCGTGTGAACGGCGGCGTTCAACAGCAGGTTCGACAACGCCTGCTGCAGCAGCGTGAAATCCAGCCGCGCCAACGGCATCTTTTCCGCGACCTCAACCTTGATTTCGCGGCCGGCCAGTTCGCGGCCGAGCAGACGCACGGTGGTCTGGACCAGATCGCCGACATCGCACCAGTCCAGCTTCGGACGGACATGGCCGGAATCCAGCCGCGTCACGTCGAGCAGATTGCCGACGAGCCGGTTCAACCGCGCGGACGCCTCCTGGATTTCCGCCACCATCTTGCGGTCAAATCCATTGTTCGTGTTTTTTGCCTCCGCCAGCGCGCTCGTCGCGCTGGTGATCGCCGCCAGCGGCGTGCGCAGTTCGTGGGAAATGGAATTCAACAGCGCATTGCTCAGGCGTTCGGATTCCGCGACGAGCTTGCTCTGCTCGCCCGCCGCGCGCAACGCGACGCGATCCAGCACCAGCGCCGCCTGGCGCGCGTAGGCTTCGAGCAGGTCGCGCCGGGCGAGCGGCAAAGTCTTTTCCGACAGGTTCACCGACAACACGCCGACCACAGAGCGTTCGGTCATCAACGGCAGGTGCAATGATTCCGCACCCGGCAGGTTGTCCGTGAATTTTCCCGCCGCCTGCCGGTTGAGGAACGCCCATTCGGCAACGTGCAGTTCCTTTTCCGTCAGCGCGAGCGAACTGTCGGGATGCACCGCCAGCGAACTTTTTCCCGGCAATATGACGGCGGTGCTGGCCTGAAAAACGCGGTTCACCTCGGCCACCAGCTGCCACACCACCTCGTCGCGCGTGCCGGCCTGCGCGAACTCGCGCGTCAAATGATAAAGCGCCGTCGCGCGCTCCTCGCGCTGGCGTTCGGCCAGTTCCTGCGTGCGGATGCGGGCGACCAGCTGGCCGAGCACGATGGCCACGACAAAATAAAGACCGAACAAAACCCCGTCCTCGGTGCTCGTGATGATGAACGTGAATTTGGGCGGCAGGAAAAAATAATTCCACGCCAGCGCGCTCGCCGCGCCCGCGAACAGCACCGGCCCGCGGCCGAGCACCAGCGCCAGCAGCACGACGGCCAGCAGAAAGACAAAGCCGGGCACACGCGGACCGGTGAGCTGCGCCAGCAGCACATTGAACAGGCCGACCACGGCCAGCGTGCCGGCGGCGACCCCGTATTGTTTCCAGTTCGGAACCGGACGCCAGCGCCAGCGCCGGGGCGGCGGCGGCGCGCCGCTTTTCTCCGCGCGCACGACCTGCAGGTCAATGTCGCCGCTGTCGCGCGTGAGCAACCGCAGCAATTTTCCGGCGCGATACCACTCCAGCAGGTTGGCGGCCGCCGGTTTGCCGACGATGATCTGCGAAACATTGCTTTGCCGCGCGATCCGCAGCAGGCCGCGCGCGAGATTTTCGTCCGCCGTGTCAATCACCTCCGCGCCGAGCGCGCGGGCGAGCGCAAGGTTCCTTTCCAGCCGCGACTGCGCAGCCTCGTCGAACCCGCGCGAATTTTCGACATGCACCGCCAGCCACGGGCATTTCAAGCTGTCGGCCATCCGGCGCGTCCAGCGGATGAGCGATTCGGAAAGCGGGCTGGCGCTGACGGCGACCATCAGGCGGTGGCCGGTCTTCCACGCGCCCGCGCCGGCCTGTGCCCGGTGGAACTCCTGCGTGTCCACGCCGACGTGGTCGGCCACGAGCCGGAGCGACAGTTCGCGCAGCGCGGTGAGATTGGATTCGCGGAAAAAATTCTGAACGGCGCTCGCGGCACGTTCAGGCACATAAATTTTGCCCTGCTGCAGGCGCGCGACCAGTTCCGCCGGAGGCAGATCCACCAGTTCAATCTGCGCCGCGTCGAGGATGCTGTCGGACACCGTCTCGCGGATTTCCGTGCCAGTGATCTGACGCACGGTGTCGGCACGGCTTTCAAGGTGCTGGACGTTCAGCGTGGTGAACACGTCAATGCCCGCGTCCAAAAGTTCGTTCACATCCTGCCAGCGTTTGGGATGGCGCGAGCCGGGCGCGTTCGTGTGCGCGAGTTCATCCACGAGCGCCAACTGCGGATGCCGCGCCAGCACGGCGTCCAGATCCATCTCGGTGAGCGCGAGGCCGCGATGTTCGGAAATCGTCCGGGGAATGAGCGGCAGCCCCGCGGTCAGCGCGTCCGTATCCTTGCGGCCATGCGTCTCAACGTAGCCGATGACGACGTCACGACCGTTTTTCAACTCGCGCTGCGCCGCCTCGAGCATCGCGTAGGTCTTGCCCACGCCCGGGCACATGCCGAGAAAAACCTTGAGCCGGCCGCGCTGCTTCTGGGCGGATTCGCTTTGAATCGCGGCCAGCAGGGCGTCGGGATTGGGGCGTTCGCCGTCGTTCACAAATTCATTTTAATGAATCCAACCCGGAATTCAGCTTAAAAACATCCGCCTTCGCCGCACGGAATGGCGGAGCCGGGATAAATCGGGACACGAAGAAGCCGTTGCCGGACGCGCATCCGGCAACGGCTGAAAACGGCAAAATTATTTCGTCGCCGTCGTTGGCGCGGGCGTGGACGCCGGCTGCGTGCCGGTCTTGCGACTGCCATGAGTCCAACTCATTTCGGCGTCCGAACCGCTTCAGCACACCGCCGGCGAGCAGGGTGATGCTGACGGTGCCGACAACCGAATAGGCCACCACTTTCAAATCGTTTAAAAATTCCGAATCCATGCTGATGGCCGGTGCGGCGCATCATTACGATCCGCCACGACTAGGTTTATTTCGTCGCCAGCGTATCCAACACGAGGTTGAGCGGGAGCACGTTCACGCCCGGTTCGCCGAGGAAGCCGAGGCTGGCGGCGTCTGTGTTCGCGCGGATGAGTTCGCGGACTTTGTCCAGGCTCAAGCCGCGCACCTTGGCGACGCGCGGTGCCTGCAGTTCGGCGTTGCGCAAACTGATGTGCGGGTCGAGGCCGCTCGCGGAGGCGGTCACGGCGTCGGCTGGCACCGGCGCGTTGGCGGCAAGATTGTTTTGCCTGCGATAGCTCGCAATGTTTTGCGCAATGGTGTCGTGCAACTTTTGCGAGGTCGGGCCGAGATTGCTGCCGCCGGAACTGGTCGGGTCGTAAACCATGCCGTTCGCGCCAGCATCGGAAGGACGCGAAATGAAATACTTGTCGGCGGTGAATTGCTGGCCGATCAGCCGCGAGCCGTGAATCGTTCCGTCCTTGCCGACGATCAGGCTGCCGTTGGCCTGGTCGCGAAAAGTGATTTGCGCGAGGCCATAAACCGCCAACGGATAAATGCCGCAGCAGACCACGGCCAGCACGAGCGTCAGCATTACGGCGCTGCGAAGTTCGGAGATTAAATTTTTCATAATTTAAGTTTCGTAGGAGACGACGTGAGGAGTCTCATTATTAATTTGAGCCTCGTCACCTCGGCTCCTACATATTTTATTTTATACGAGTTTGATGGCGGTGATCAGCACATCAATGGCTTTGATGCCAATGAACGGAATGATGACGCCGCCCAGGCCGTAGATCAGCAGGTTGCGCTGCAAAATTTGCAACGCACCGATGGGCTGGAATTTCACTCCGCGCAGCGCGAGCGGAATCAGCGCGACAATGATGAGCGCGTTGAAAATGATCGCGCTTAAAATAGCGCTGTTCGGGCTGTGCAGGCGCATGACGTTGAGCGGTGAAATCGCCGGGAACGTCAACATCAACATCGCGGGAATGATCGCAAAATATTTCGCCACGTCGTTCGCGATGCTGAACGTGGTCAGCGAACCGCGCGTGATGAGCAGTTGTTTGCCGATCTCAATAATTTCGATGAGCTTCGTTGGATTCGAGTCGAGGTCCACCATGTTGCCGGCTTCCTTCGCGGCCTGCGTGCCGGTGTTCATCGCCACGCCGACATCGGCTTGGGCCAATGCCGGCGCGTCGTTCGTACCGTCGCCGATCATCGCGACCATGCGACCGCCGGCTTGTTCCTTACGAATGAGCGCGAGCTTGTCTTCGGGTTTTGCCTCGGCGAGAAAATCATCCACGCCCGCTTCGGCGGCGATGGCGGTGGCGGTGAGCTTGTTGTCGCCGGTGATCATCACGGTGCGAATGCCCATTTTGCGGAGCTGCGCAAAACGTTCCTTGATGCCGCCTTTGACGATGTCTTTCAAATGAATCACGCCGAGCACTTCCTTGCCGTCGGCGACGACGAGCGGCGTGCCGCCGGAACGTGAAACATTGTCCACGGTGTCCAAAACGATTTGCGGAAAAATGCCGCCTTCGCGATCAATCAAAATGCGCATCGCTTCGGACGCGCCTTTGCGGATGCGGCGTGCAGGCTTGCCGTCCAGCACCGGAAAATCCACGCCACTCATGCGCGTCTGCGCGGTGAACGGCACAAAAACGGCCTGCGCCGCCGCGACCTCGCGGCCGCGCAGACCGAATTTTTCCTTGGCGAGCACGGTGATGCTGCGGCCTTCGGGCGTTTCATCGGCGAGCGAAGCGAGTTGTGCCGCATCCGCGAGCCGCTCGACGGTGACGAGCGGCGCGGGAATAAATTCCGTGGCCTGGCGATTGCCGAGCGTGATCGTGCCGGTTTTGTCGAGCAGCAGCACGTCCACGTCGCCCGAAGCCTCGACGGCGCGGCCGCTCATCGCGAGCACATTGTGTTGCAGCAAACGATCCATGCCCGCGATACCGATGGCGCTCAACAAACCGCCGATGGTGGTGGGAATCAAGCACACCAGCAGCGCGATCAGCACCGGCACGGAAAACACCGTGGCGGAATAAAGGCCGAACGGTTTTAGCGTCACGCAGACGAGCAGAAAAATCAGCGTCAGCGCGGAGAGCAAAATCGTGAGGGCGATTTCGTTCGGCGTTTTTTGGCGCGCGGCACCTTCGACAAGCGCAATCATGCGATCGAGAAAACCCTCGCCAGGATTGATCGAAATGCGGATTTTGATTTCGTCGGACAACACGCGCGTGCCGCCGGTGACGGCGCTGCGGTCGCCGCCGCTTTCGCGGATCACGGGCGCGGATTCGCCGGTGATGGCCGATTCGTCCACCGTGGCCGCGCCTTCGATCACGTCGCCGTCGGCGGGAATCGGTTCACCGGCGCGCACGATCACGACGTCACCTTTGCGCAAACCATCAGCGCTGACTTCTTCCACCGCGCCATTTTTTCCGACACGCCGCGCGATTGTGTTCACGCGCGTGCCGCGCAACGCCTGCGCCTGCGCCTTGCCGCGACCTTCGGCGACCGCTTCCGCAAAATTTGCAAACAAAACCGTGAACCAGAGCCACACCGCGAGCTGCGCGATGAAGCTGCGATCCGCCGTCGCCGTGAAAATGCCGACGGTGGTCAGCACGGCGCCGACGAGCGTGACGAACATCACCGGGTTTTTGATCATCAGGCGCGGGTCGAGCTTTTTGAAAGCGTCGCCGATGGCCGGGCCGGCGATTTTCCAATCGAAAAGGGATGGAGCTTGATGGGTCATAAAAATTGCGATCGGAATTTTTTAAAAAAGTTTTCCCTGAAGCATCAGGAAATGTTCGACAATCGGGCCGAGCGCGAGCACCGGCAAAAAATTCAGCGCGCCTACCAGCAAGATTGTGCCGATGAGCAAGATCACAAACGTGCCGCCGGAAACCGGGAACGTGCCGGAACTCGCCGGCACGAGTTTTTTTTGCGCCAGCGATCCGGCTAGTGCCATGATCGGCACGATCATCAGAAAACGGCCGAACAACATCGCGATGCCGAGCGTGGTGTTATACCACGGCGTGTTGGCGGAGAGGCCGGCGAAAGCGCTGCCGTTGTTGCCGACGCACGAGGAATAGGCGTAAAGAATTTCGCTCAGGCCGTGTGGGCCGGAATTGTTGAGCCCAGCCAGACCCCAGGGGCTCACCACGGCCCACGCGGAGAATCCGAGAATGGTCATGGCTAGGATCAGCAGCGTGAGCATGGCCATTTTTACGTCGAAGGCGTTGATTTTTTTGCCGAGATATTCCGGGGTTCGGCCGACCATCAGGCCGGCGATGAATACGGCGAGCA
>Ga0302320_10022668_pt1 | contig 12377 bp, 6 predicted proteins | sample Bog_T0_3_FD_202130 | JGI IMG/M metagenome (GOLD analysis project Ga0302320, IMG submission 202130) | Peat permafrost microbial communities from Stordalen Mire near Abisko, Sweden - Bog_T0_3 | ecosystem: Environmental > Terrestrial > Soil > Wetlands > Peat | place: Sweden: Abisko, Stordalen Mire...
CCTCCCTCTCGCGAGTCAACCGTCGAAGCCGTGCCGGCTTCGACGGTCGCGCGTCCTTGGCTGTTACTTTACCGGGCCGTCGCCGCCCGGTTTGCCCGGCAGCGTGTTGGCGTAGAGTTCGTACTTACCCTGCTTGTCCTGCGGCACGTAGACGCGCTCGCGAATGATGCTGTCTTCCGCCCAATTGTAGAGGTTTATGGGCGTGCCGTGCGGGATGTTGGCGAAGCGCTTGTTGATGATCAAGGCGCCGGGATATTGCGTCAGGCCGACGCCTTGGACGTTGGAGGTATAGATCTTCTGGTATTGTTTCATCAGCGCGACGCGATCGTTGGGATCGTTGGTCTGGGTGAATTTGACCACGGTGTCGGCGAGATCCTTCTCGAACGGCAACAGGTCCAAGGTTCCGTCCTTGCCGGCCCGGTGGAAGTAGCTGGTGCGCGGGCCGACGGCCGCGAGTTGCTCGGTGTTCTGCACCACCGACATCAGATCCGAGCCGTCGCGCAGCACCATCCAGTCGAACTTGCCGCCATAGTTGGTCGCGTCGCGTTGCTTGCCGTCGACGGCATTGATGATCACGCGGATGCCGAGCGCCTGCATCGCGGTCTGCACGCCTTCCGCCAGCGTTTTGTCGGTCTGGTAGTCGGCGTTGGTCAGCAGGGTGACGGCGATCTTGTCGCCGTTCGCCAGCCCCTTGGGAAAGTTGACCCCGCCCTTGCCGTCGGCGTCGACGACGCCCGCCTTCGCCAGTTCCTGTTTGGCTTCGCTCAGATCATAGGGGTAATAGACGGTCGAGGCCTTGTCGTAGAAGCTGGTGCCGCTCAGCAGGCCGCCCGGATAGACCGTCGTGAAGGGGCCCTTCACCAACGATTCACCGAGTTTCTGGCGGTCGATCGCCATCGTCACCGCCTTGCGGAAATGCTCGTCGCGGGCCAATTGCCGCAGCGCCTGCGCGCGCTCGTCGGGCTCGCCCCAACCATTCGCCGACAGGTTGAACAACAGCGAATAGGCGATGATGCGCGGGCCGAACTCGAGTCTTGCCGGCGCGTCGGATTGCGCGGCGCGCTTCAGCGATTCGACGAAACTCTCGGGCTGCTCGAGGTTGGAGAAATCGCCAGAGCCCGCGACCGCCTGCACGTCGCGATCGGCCCAGGTCGAAAGTTTGTAGTGCAGTTCGTTGAGATAGGGCAGTTGGTGACCGGCTTCGTCGACCTTCCAATAATAGGGATTGCGGCGCAGCACGATGATGTCGTTCTCGCGATAGCCGACGGGAGCCCAGGCGCCCATCGTCGGGAAATTCAGGTAGGTGGGCGGGAAAGCGTTCTTGTATTCCTCATAGGTCTTGCCAGACGTCTTCGGGTACAGCGGCTTCAATATGTGGGCCGGACCGGGGCAGAACGTGCCATAGGCCATATTGAAGAGATATTGTTTGGGGAACGCGTCCTTGAACGTCCACACCAGCGTGTAGGCGTCCTTGGCCTCCAGCGTCGTGCCCTCGCCGAAGGTCGCCAGCGTCGCGCCATTGAGCGGCGAGATGTTGGCATCATGCAGAATCTGCCAGAAATACATCGGGTCGTCTGATGTGAAGGGCTCGCCGTCCGACCATTTCGCCCCTTCGATCAGATGCATCGTCAGCGTATGGCCGTCGGCCGACCATTCCCAGGCCTTGGCGAGGTTGGGCAGCGGCTCGAGATCCTCGGCCTTCACCTGAAACAGCGGCGCCGTGCGCGTTAGGCATTCCCATAGCCCGATGTCGACGCCGCCCCAGCCCTGCGACTGACCGGCGGTGTAGTTCCAGCCCTCAGGCCGGCCGCCGATCACGTGCCGCATCGTGTCGCCATAGACGCCGACGCCGTCGGGCATATTGGCGGTCTTGTAGACCAGCGGCTCCTTCGGCAGCCGGTCTTTCACCGGCGGAAGCCGGCCAGACTTGACGAATTGCTCGGTCACCCAATCGGGCTCGGAATAGGCGGGCAGCGCCTTGTATTCCTCGATCGCGCCGCGATCGACGAAAGTGATCTTGCCCTGACCGGAAAAGGCCGGCGGATCGGGCGGCGTGGTCGGCGGCGCGGCGACGCTCGGCGCGCTCAACGTGGAGACGCCCATCAGCAGGGCGGCTCGAAACAGCATTCGACTGGGCTTCATCGCATGTCCTCCCGTATTTTGGCGCTGTGGTCGACGAACCTGGGTTCACGCCGCGCCTTGACCGTCCTGTTACAACTATCCAGTGTCGTAATCTAGCTCATCGCGGCGCGGCGGTTCAGTGCGCGGCCTGTGTGCGTAAAACTTCGACGGATCGGACCTCGCGGCGCGCCGCGCCCTGCCAATCCCGGGTTTTCACTTTCGCGTTCGCGAGCCGCTCGCGGGCGGCGGGGATCGCGTGCGCATATTGCGGCAGCCAGGCCGCCTGCGCGACCAGCATCTCGTCGACCATTTGCCAGACCTCGTCGGGCGAGCAGACGGCGCCGACCAGCGGATCGTGCAGCACGGCGAGCTTCAGCAACTCGACGTCGCCTTCGACCGCCGCGCGCGTCGCCATCCGCTGCACGTTGATCGACACGTCGCAGGTGGCCGCGCAGGCGATCGGCAGCGTAAGGTTGGCGGCCATGTTGAAGCCGAACCGGTCGACGAAGCCGGGCGCCTCGACGATCGCGTCCGAGGGCAGATTGGCGATGATGCCGTTGTTGCGGACGTTGAAGTGGCCGCGATAGACGCGTCCGGTCTCCAAGGCCTCGAGGATGTGGCTGGCGTGTTCGCTGGAGCGCTTCGACGCGTCGAGCGGTCGCGACGCGTCTTCCAGGAACCTGGGATAATCGGTCTCGAACCAATTGCGGGTTTCGGTGACGTGGCGGAGATAGCCGCCGGTCTCGCCATGGATCCAATCGGACATGTCGATCCAACGCGAAATCTCGTCCGGGCGCTTGCGATACCAGGGCAAATATTCCGAGAGGTGGCCGTTGCTTTCGGTGGAATAGACGCCGAAGCGGCGCAGCACGTCGATGCGCACCTTCTCCTGCTGGGAGAACACCGGGTGACGTTCGAAAGCGTCGACGAGCTCGTCGCGGCCGATCCGGCGTCCGTTCAGCCGCAGATCGATGAACCAGGTCTGGTGATTGATGCCGGCGCAGACATATTCGAGATCCGACCGGCGTTTTGCGCCCAAAGCTTCGGCGATTTGCGCGGCGCCGTGCTGAACCCCGTGGCAGAGGCCGACCGTATTGACCTTGCCGTGCTCCAGCGCCGCCCAGGTATTGATCGCCATCGGGTTGGCGTAGTTGAGGAAGAGCGCTTCGCGACCGGCGACCTCCCTGATGTCGCGACAGAAGTCGAGAATGATCGGGACGTTGCGCTGGCCATAGAGCAGCCCGCCGGCGCAGATCGTGTCGCCGACGCATTGATCGACGCCGTATTTCAACGGAATGCGGATGTCGTCGGCATAGGCTTCGACGCCGCCGACCCGGACGCAGCTGATGACATATCTGGCGCCTTCGAAGGCGCGCCGCCGATCCGTCGTCGCCGTGACGATACTCGGCAGATTGTTGACCTCGATCGTCTTTTCGATGATCTGGCGCACGAGGCCCAGATTGTGGGCGCTGATGTCGGTCAGCGCGAATTCGGCCTCCCGCAGTTCGGGCACGCTGACGATGTCGGCGATCAGCTTGCGAGTGAAGCCGACGCTCCCCGCGCCGACGATGGCGATCTTCAACCGGCTCAACTCGGCCTCCCTGACTAGGTTCTCCCCTTGCAGTCTAGCCGGGTTTGGCGATAAAGCGACGCGGGCGATAGGGTAATTTTGTGCTTTCATGGGTAATTTCGTACTCGAACGGCTGAGCGCTCTGGCGCCGGTCATGAAGACCATTTCGCTGCCGCGGGGTCGGCATCGCCTGCATGTCATGCCGACCACCGCCGGCTGCGAGGTTCAAACCAACGCGCGCTATTCCTGGGACGGCCAGCAGCGCGGCCACAAACCTTTCACTTTGCTTCAACATACGATTTCCGGAGCGGGCTGGCTGCAATGGGAGCGGCGGCGCCTGCGCGTGCAGGCGGGAGAGACGATGCTCGTCACGATCCCGCACGACCATCGCTACTGGGTCGAAGACGGCGGCCGTTGGGAGTTCTTCTGGATCTCGATGAGCGGCCAGGAGGCTCTGCGCGTGCATCGCAGCGTGATCGCCGCCGCCGGACCGGTCTTGACACTGAATCCATCGACGGTCGAACATCTCGGCTCTTGCTGCCTGCGGATGCTGGAGAACGCCGACAAGGCGCCGGGGGCGCTGTCCGCGCTGGCCTATGAAGGTTTGATGGCGTTGTCGGACGCTTTTGCGACCGACGCGGGCAATGCGGTCGCGAATGTCGACGCGGTGGGGCGCGTCGTCGACCAATTGCGCAATTCTTTCCGGGGTCGAACGCCCGTCACGGAGTTGGCGCGGGCGTCGGGCTATTCGCGCGCGCATTTCTCGCGCAAGTTCGCCAGCGCCGTCGGCGCGCCGCCTGGCCAATTCGCGCTCGACGAGCGTATGCGGCGCTCGGCCGCCCTGTTGACGGCCAACCCGAGGGCGACGATCAAACAGATCGCGGGCCTGTCGGGGTTCGACGATCCGAATTATTTCGCCAAAGTGTTTCGGCGAAAATTCCAAATGAGCCCGTCCGAATATCGCCGCCGCGCCGGTGCGCAGTGAAATCACAGGCGTCGCGAGGGTCTGTCGGCTAAGGCGGCGTCAGCAAATAAAGCAATCAAGCCAGCGGGTTTCCTGCGCCCTAGCCGTCAATGCGAGCGTGAGCCGAAGCAACCCAGGGGCGACATGACGCGGCCCCAGGGTTGCTTCGGCTCACGCTCGCAATGACGGAGGGAGCGTTAATTTTGTAACGGACCCTTCGAGCGCAAGTCGCGCGGGCGCGTCGCGCGCGACTTGCGCTCGAAGGGATATTTGCTCAGATTGGCGCAAAGGAGTCCATTCCGAGACGGGGGGAAGCGCTTGGCCATCAGCGATCCGCGACACGAAACAGATGATTCCGTCCTGGCCGACGTTCTGATCGTCGGCGCGGGTTTCGCCGGAATGTACATGCTGATCAAGGCGCGCCAACTCGGCCTCAGCGCCGTCGTGCTCGAAGCGGCGTCCGGCGTGGGCGGCACTTGGCGCGCCAATCGCTACCCCGGGGCGCGGGTCGACGTCCAGAGCCTGGAATATTCCTACAGTTTCGACGAGGCGCTGCAGCAGGAATGGCGCTGGACGGAGCGCTACGCGTCGCAGCCCGAATTGCTGCGCTACGCCAATCACGTCGCGGATCGATTTTCCCTGCGCCGCGACATCCGCTTTGATACGCGGCTCACCGATGCGCTCTGGGACGAGGCGAGCGCACGCTGGCTCGTGGCGGCCGACACCGGAGAGCGCTGGTCGGCGCGATTTCTAGTCATGGCTTCGGGTCCGTTGTCCACGCCGAACACGCCGAATTTCGAAGGCCTCGACACTTTCCGCGGCAAGATCTTCCATACCGCGAAATGGCCGCTCGAGCCCGTCGATTTCAGCGGTCTCAGGGTCGGCGTGATCGGCACGGGCTCGTCGGGGGTTCAGGTCATTCCGCAAATCGCGTCCCAGGCGCGCGATCTGACGGTGTTCCAACGAACCGCCGCCTATGCCGTGCCGGCCCACAACGGACCGCTCGACCCGGCCTTCGAGGCCCGCATCAAGGCCGATTACGCCGGCTTCCGGGAGCGAAATCGCCGCATGCGCACGGGATTTGGCAGCGAAACGCCGCCAAATATGGTCTCCGCTCTCACCGCCAGCCCGGAAGAGCTCGCCGCCCGTTTCGAGGAGCGGTGGCGTATCGGCGGCTTTACGCTTCTGGGCGCGTTCTACGACATCATGCTCGACGAACGCGCCAATGCGCTGGCCGCGGAATTCGTGCGCGGCAAGATCCGCGGGATCGTTCGCGACCCCGAGATCGCCGAACGGCTTTCGCCCCGGCAAACGATCGGCTGCAAGCGGCTGTGCGTCGACAGCGCCGGCTATTACGAGACCTTCAACCGCCCGAACGTGTCCCTGGTGGACGTCAGCGAGACGCCGATCGAGCGCATCACGCCGGGTGGCGCCGTCGTCGGCGCGCGGGAATACGAACTCGACGCGTTGGTGCTCGCCACCGGTTTCGACGCGATGACCGGCACGCTGGCGCGCCTGAACATCCGCGGTCGCAAGGGCTTGTCGTTACAGGAGAAATGGCGTCCCGGGCCGCTGAATTATCTCGGTCTGGCGACGGCGGGTTTCCCGAACCTGTTCAACGTCGCCGGCGCGGGCAGCACTTCGGCGTTCACCAGCGTCCTCGTCTCGATCGAACATCACATCGACTGGATCGGCGACTGCATCGCCTGGCTGAACGCGCGGGGACTCGGGGCGATCGAAGCCAAAGAGGAGGCCGAAGCGGAATGGATGGAACATGTGCAGGCGATGGCGCGCCAGACCGTGTTCCTGACCTGCAATTCCTGGTATCTGGGCGCGAATATCCCCGGCAAGCCCAGGCTGTTCATGCCGTTGACCGGCGGGTATCCGCCCTATGCGGCGCGTTGCGCCGAGGTCGCCGCGAAAGGATACGAAGGGTTCAGGGTCGCCTGAGCGTCGCGTCCGTGGCGTCCCGCGCCGACTTCGGAAATTGCGCGAACAGCTTGAATCGCGCTGCCGCGGACTCTAGGGATGCGGTTCGCGGCGGACAAAGGGTTGGCGACGTCAGCGGTTACGCCCTTTAGCCGAACGAGCCCCAGGAACCAAATGTCAATGAGTACCGGGGACAACGCGTCGATCGCGCGCAGGTCGAACATCCCGCTCGACGCTCTCACCAGCCTGCGCTTCTTTGCCGCGCTCGCGGTCGTCTTCTATCATTCCGGCGCCGGCTTTGCCGCCAATTCTCATTTCGCGCCCAAAATCATCGAGAATCTTTTGAACAATGGGTGGCTCGGCGTCCCGTTCTTCTTCATTCTGTCAGGCTTCATTCTCTCCTATGCCCACAGAGGCATTCATTTCGACACGATCGAGTTGAAGTCATTCGTCGTGGCCCGGTTTGCGCGCCTGTACCCGGTTTATCTGCTGGCGCTGTTGATCAGCGCGCCTTTCGTCGATCATTTCAACTTGCGCACGGACTGGTTTCAGTTCGTCCTGTTGCAAACCTGGTTCCCGCGATCGGGCGCAACCGATTGGAATTTCGTCGCCTGGACGCTGTCCGTCGAAGCCTTCTTCTATCTCATCTTTCCCATGGCGTTCATTTTCATCCGGAAATTGCCGACGCCTAAGCTGCTGGGCGGATTGGGCGTTACCGTCGGGGCGCTGAGCCTGATCTGGCTGAACATGACGCCGCAACTCGGCGACGGCGAATTGAGTCTATTCGGTATGCTGGCGCCTCTTCCCAGGCCGCTGCTGCGCGTGCCGGAGTTCGTCTATGGCATGTTTCTCGGCGTGCTGTTTTTGCGCGGGCTGTTCACAAGGTCACCATGGGTCGCTTACGCGGCCTTGGCGACCGTCGTCATTGCCGCGGCGTCTTCGACCGCGGACTTGAGCCAGACGATCGCCCTGCTGGCTTTCGGTCCGCTGATCCTTTCGCTGGCGACGATTGGCAAGGACAGTTTCATCCGGAGAATTCTCGGCAATCCGCTTTTGGTCGTGCTCGGCGGCGCCAGTTACACCTTGTATTTGCTGCAATATCCGTTGCGGAAATACATGGCGGCGTTCGTCCCCGACCCCTGGCAAATCTGCGCCCGGGTCGCCTTCGCGCCGGCGCTGGTCTGCGTCTCGGTTTTCGTGTTCCACTATTACGAGGGTCCGATGCGCCGGATCTTGCGCCGCGCCTTCGACCCGGTCGGAAGATCCTGACCGAGAACGGGCGCCCGCTACTATTTTCAAATCGGCTCGGCCCGACGGAAGTCGTCAGCGGAACGTGAAATCAGCCGCGCCGCGACGGCGGCCCTCTGCCGCGTGACCCGAAGCCTCATGATTGCCGCCCTCGCATGAGCCAAAGTCTTCGCACTTTCGACTCACGAGGGAGTGGAGGATCGTATCCGTCCGGCGCCGAAGCGCCCTCTCTCAGCAACCCGACCCGCCGGGGCCGCCAAAGAAGAAGTAGGTGCTGTATCCAGAGACGCCGGAATTGTCGTGCATATCGTCCGTATAGCAGGTGGGGGAGGGTTGCTGCTCAACCAGCGTCGCATCCTTCATCGTCGTCGCCGTGCCGCTCGTATAGTACTTGACGAGAGCCTGATAGGCGGAATGGCCGAACCCGCCCGACGCGAAGGCGCCGCTTCCCATCGGCGGATAGGTCGGCGTGCCGACGGTTTCGCCGCCGTAATCGATCATACTCGCGTTCTGCGCCAGCTTGCCCGTTCCGTAGATCTTGCCCGGAAAATAGCCGCCCCAATGGCCGTTGAAGCCGAACCACCAGTTCCCTTTATAAAGTTCATAGGTCATCTGAAACACATATTGCGTGCCGCCGCTCACGCTATAATTCGAAAAAGCCCGCGCAAGCGGCAAGGTGGGATCGTATTGCACGAAGCCGACGCAATCCAAATCGTAGCAACCGGTCTTGTTGTATCCATCCGCCGTCCAGTAAATGAACAGGACCGATTTATTTATTCCGTATTTGTTAGGCAGATTTTGCCAACCGCCTTCGGCGGTCTGCACCGCCGATCCATCCGCCGTGTAATTGACGTACCAGTGCTGCGACAAACTCATGTTTGTATTGGCGGCGATCGTGCTGAGGTTCGGGCTCCAGAGATTGACGCTGGACGATCCGCCATAGTTGGTCACATATTGCAACGCATGCGCGTATTTGTGTGCGAGGCTGGCGGGCGAAAGATCGCCCGGGGGTCGGAACTCGCCCGCGCCATCGGCGCCCTTTTGGAAGAACTGGCGCAGCGTGCCGAAACGCGCAATCTCCTCGAGCGTCACGCGACGCATTGGGAAGCGTCCGGCTTCGCAGGTTTGCGTGTTGCCGAACCGATCGCGCCCGTTCCAGATGCGGCTTTGGTCCGCCAGCGCCTGCGGCGCGCCGCCCGGTCCGATCGCGCCGACGGCAGGGGAAGCCGGCGGCAACGGCGGCGGAGACGCCAGCGACTTCAGGCCGAGCGCGCGCAGCGAGGGCTGCTCGGTCAGCCCGACGCAATCGAAATATTGACCGTCGGCGACGAAGCTATGCGAAACCGCCACGCCCGCGTACAGCGACAAGACGTGCTGGCGCATGCGCTCAATTTCGGCGGCATCGCTGACCTTTGCTCCCGGCGCCGCCGCGACGGAGGCGACCTCGGCGGTAGAGACGCGTTGAATGAAGCTGTTGAACGGCTCGAAGCCGGAATCCCCGACTTGCGCCTGGGCTCCCGCGCTGAACGTGACGGCCGACGCAAACCATCCAATGACGAGGGACACTTTCAGCCGCTTGGACATTTGTTCGCTTCCTTGTGCGGGTCGCCGCATATCCTGCCGCGATCCATGCCAATCCGAAGGGACCGGTATGCTCCGGTCCCGTCCTTTTCGATCGGTTCGCCCGCTAGACAAACCTGAAGTCGGCCGAGAGCGCGCCTAGCGTCTGCGTCGTCAGATTGTCGATCACGATCAGGTCGCTGCTGGTCTTGCTTTGCAGCCAAACATCGCTTCCGTGCTGAGACGCTTCCTGGCCTGTCAACGCGGTGAAGCTGCCGAAGTCGAGCGCCGACAATTGGATCGTGTCGTGAGTCGTTCCCGTCAAATGGCTGGAGAAATCGACCAGCGTCGCGTGGCCGAGGCCGGCCCCGAAAACGAAGGTTTCGTTGGTCCCGCCGCCGTTGATCGTATCGGTGGTGGGCACGTCGCCGATGGTGAGGAAATTGCCGTGACCCGTGGTGATCGTGACGCCCGGCGCGGTCAAATCATCGAGCACATAGTTGTTGGCGATCTTGCTCAGGATCGGTTGAACCTCGGCGACCTGAACGGCGGTGAGTTTCAGCGTCGGCGTTCCCACATCCGTGAAATAGACCGATTGAATATGGGCGAGATCGCCGAGCAGCGAAAAGGCCGAAGCCTCGATATTGGTCGTCGTATCAGAGATCGCGACGCCGCCCGTCACTTTGTTCAGCGTCGTCTCATTGGCGACGAAAGCGGTGGCGCCGAACTTCAGCGGCGCGTCGGTCGAGGTGATGCTGGCGATATGCGCGGTGTCGGCGACGATCGCCGCGAAGTTCGTCGTGATCGCCGCCGCGATATCCCGGATCGCGAATCCGCCCACGACTTTGTTGAGCACAGACGCGTAGGTCTTGAAGGTCGCGAAGGCGACCGAAGGGGCCGAGTCCGTCGCGACGAGGCTGGCGATATGGCTGTTGTCGGCGAGGAGACCGGCAAGGTCCGAGACGATCTTAGCGCCGAGATCGCGTATGACTATGCCCGGACTGACCTTGTCGAGCAAGGCGCGGTCGACTTCGAAGACCGCGTCGGATACGGTCACCGCTCCGCTCGTCGATGTGATCGACACGATCTTCGCGGTGTCGGCGAACAAGGACGCGAGAGCGGTCTGGATGTTCGCGGCCGTGTCGGAAATTGAATAGCCGGCAGCGATCTTGTCGAGCGCCGCCCTGTTGTTAACCGCTTGCGACGCCGCGACGACGACTTTTCCGGAAACGGTCAGGCTGTTGATATGGGCCAGGTCGGCATCGATCGCGGCCAGATGGCTTACGATGTTCGCCGCCGTGTCGGAAATCGCGAAGCCGCCCGAGATCTTGTCGAGCGCGGCGCGGTTCGCCGCGAATAATGTGGCCGTTACGGTCAGGGCGCCGTTCGTGATCGTGATGGCTCCGATGTTGGCGATGTCGGCCCGCAGCGCCGCGAGATCGCTGAGTATGTTCGCCGCCGTGTCCGCGACGGTGAACCCGGCGACGAACGTGTTGAGCAGGGCGTGATACTGATTGAACTGCGCCGTCGAGACCGTAACGGTTCCGCTGGTCGGCGCGATCGAATGGATGTGCGCCGCGTCGGCGGACAACGCGCTGAGCGCCGCGACGATGTTGCTCGCCGTATCGGAAATCGTGAAGCCGCCGACAACCTTGTTGAGCGCAGATTTGGCGGATGTGAAGGTCGCGACCAGAACCGTGACCACGCCCGAATTCGCGACGATCTTGTCAATATGGGCGTCGGCCGCGAGCGCAGCCAGACTGGCCTGAATGCTCGAAGCTGAGTCGACGATGTCGAAGCCCCAGGGCTGGGCGTCGTAATGGGCCTTGTCGGCGAGATATTGCGCGACTGTCGGCGCGAGGACTTCGATGACCTCGACGCCCTTAGCATTGGTTTCGGTCAGGAACTGATCGCCGGCGTAGTTGCCCGCAAGTTGAAGCGTGGCGACGGTCGTCGTTCCCGATTTCACGACGAGTTGGTCCAAGGCGTTCAGGGAAACGCTGTCGGCGGAGAGACCCAGCAACTCGATGGAGTCCCCGACGCCGAAACCGGTGACGGTTCCCGTATAGGCGTCGGTGAGATCGAGCGCGCCGGCGTTCGCGCCGAGGAAATTGACATTCTCGCTGAAGGCCGCCGCGAAGCTCGCCGACCCGCCGTTGGTGATGACGACGGATCCGGCGCCGGTGACGGCGTCGTCGACGATGAGTTCTCCTGCATTGGCCTCAAGCACGCCGCCATTGGCGATGACGACGCCGGTGGCGAGGATCAGCGCATTGTCGAGATGGGTCGCCTCGATCACGCCGCCCGTTTGTTGCTGAATGGTCGCCGAGATCTTGCCAGCGCCCGAAATCGTGTTGTTGACATTGTTGAAACCGACGGTGATCGCGCTGGAGGCGCTATCGAACAGCACGATCGAGCCGCCGCCGCTCAACGTCGCGCCCAGTTCCAGGGTCGCTCCACCCGTGACCCCGACCTCGATCTTGCCGGAATTGACCACGGAGCCTGTAATCGACAGCAACTGCCCGTCGTCGATCTGGATCGTGGCGGCGAGCGTGAGGCCATTGGCGACGTTGGACGCGCTGAGACTCGTGCCGGAATCGGCGATCTCGATGATGCCCGTGCCGGTCGTTTGCAGCGTGCCGAGCGTGATCGAGTCGGACAGCAACTCGACCTTCGAACCGGCGCCTGCAGAAATCGTTCCGCCTGTGTTCTTTACGGTGACGCCTGCGATGTACAGTCCGGCGGCGCCGGTCGCCTCGAGCAGGCCTGCGTTGATGACGCGGTCCGAGCCATCGACGATGAACTGATTGACCTTGCCTGTCGCGTCTATGGTTCCGCCGACGTCGTTGACGATCGTCATGTTGGAGATGTGGACGGCGCCGGAGATCGTATTGTCGACGTTGGTCAACGTCGTGGCATTGCCGTTGGTGTTGATCACGTTGCCGGCGCTGTCGCCGAATGTGACCTGGCCCTTGGTGGCCAGTC
>Ga0302320_10022670_pt1 | contig 12377 bp, 7 predicted proteins | sample Bog_T0_3_FD_202130 | JGI IMG/M metagenome (GOLD analysis project Ga0302320, IMG submission 202130) | Peat permafrost microbial communities from Stordalen Mire near Abisko, Sweden - Bog_T0_3 | ecosystem: Environmental > Terrestrial > Soil > Wetlands > Peat | place: Sweden: Abisko, Stordalen Mire...
TGCCCTGGAACATCGTCAGCAGGGCGAACAGTTCAAGGTCATGGATGCCCCCAACCTTCCCGACTCGCCGACATACCCAAAACCTGCCGTGTTCGCCGGAGGAGGCCTGGCTTTCGGGTTGTTCCTCGGCCTTGGAATTTCCGCGTTGCTCGAATTTCGCGACAAGTCTCTACGCAACGAAAGAGATATCTGGGCGTTTACCAAGCTGCCCACGCTGGCCATCATTTCAAATATCGCGGCCCTCCCGCAGCCAGTGAAGTCACGCACCAACTGGTGGCCATTTTCACGAATGAACAAACCTGCTGAAAGCATGCGTGGTTAACCATGTATAGAACATTCTTCGGCCTCCGCGCCCTTCCCTTCGGAGCAAGTCCCGATCCGCGCTTCCTGTGCATGATGCCGCAGATTCGCGAAGCCCTCGCTTGCCTGCAATACGGCATCGCCACTCGAAAGGGTTTCGTTGTCATGACCGGCGAAGTGGGCACCGGCAAAACCACCCTGCTCAAAACTGTTCTCAGTTCTTTTGCGAAAGATCGCTTTTATACCGCCTTTGTTTTCAATCCGCGCCTCGATGTGCTCGACTTCCTTGAATTCGTGCTCACCGATTTCGGCATTCCACCCAAGGCGCGCACCAAGTCCGGCATGCTCCTCCAGCTCAATAGCTGGCTCATTGAGCGTTACCGTAATCACGAGTTGTGCGCCATCGTCGTAGATGAAGCGCAGAATCTCTCTGCGGACCTGCTTGAAGAGATTCGCCTCTTGACCAATCTCGAAACTACATCGGAAAAGTTGCTGCAGATCGTCCTCTCAGGTCAGCCCGAACTGGAAGAAAAACTACGCGACCCCTCGATGCGCCAACTTCGCCAACGCATCTCCCTGTGGTGCAGAACCCAGCCGCTCGCTGCTGAAGAAACCCTGATGTACATTAACGAGCGACTACGCATCGCGGGCGCCACACAGCCGGTTTTGACGCCTGATGCCGTCCACCTCATCCATCTCTATTCAAAAGGCATTCCACGCCTCATCAACTTGATCTGCGAGCACGCCTTGATCAGCGCGTATGTTGAACAGATCAAGCCTATCCCCGCGCGCATCATCGAATCCGTCTGCATCGAGCTCGACCTCGCGCAACAGCCGTTCATGATCTCGCCCATGGCCATGTCCGGCATACCCGACGATCCCTTGCCAACCGCCATGTCCAACACCCTCAAGTCAATCGCCGAGGCAACCGATCCCCGGAAGGAACCCGAGATATGAGCCGCATCTATGAAGCACTTCAACGAGCAGATCTCGAACAGAAAGCTGCTCATCAAGTGGAGAACTTAAGGTCAATCGACCCTATTGAGATCCCCACCTTCGAAGAGGCTCCCACTTTCGAAGAGGCTCCTCCGCTCAAAACTGAAGTTGCCCTTGAGAACATCGCAACCCATTCCTGGGCTCTTTCCACAGTCTCATTCCCTACCCTGGAAGATCGCGGCGCAGGCGTCGAGCAGTTTCGCAGCCTGCGTTCGCGCGTATATCAGTTCCGTTACGAGGCGCCTCTCAAAACCATCCTCGTCTGCAGCGGCATGCCCGCGGAAGGCAAATCCTTCGTCACCGCCAACCTGGCCATGAGCCTCGCACGCAACAGCGTGAACAACATCCTCCTCATCGACGCCGACCTGCGACGTCCCACTCTCCATAACCTGCTTGGCGCCCCCAACAAGCCAGGCTTATCGGAGTATCTGGCCGGCACCGCTGAATTCGACGAGATTATGCAGCGCGACAAAAATCCCGCCGCCGGCGGACGCGTCTCCAATCTCACTTTCATTCCAGCCGGACAATGCAGCGACAACTCATCGGAACTCATCACCAACCATCGCATCGAAGCATTGATTGAAACTGCGTCTCCCCATTTCGATTGGATCCTCATTGACTCCCCGCCCGTGCTCGCGGTAACAGACGCAGTTGACATCGCTCGCGCCGCCGATGCTGTACTTCTGGTCGCTCGTGAAGCAAGCACCCCCTTCGATGTCGCCCAGCGAACCCAGGCCGCCTTCGCCAAGTCCAGGATTCTCGGATTTGTGCTCAACGCCGCTAAAGACGCAGGGAAAAGTGGCTCCTACAACTACTACTACGGCAGCTCGGACGCCGCTGGCGAACCTGCACCCGGAAAGGATAAACGGAGAAAAGGATGATCAGGCTTTTCAACGTTTATTACTCCACAAGAACGCTGTTACTTCTGGTTTGCGAAGCTCTCCTCGTTTGTGGATCATTCCTGATTGCCACCGCCGTTCTCGTCGGGCCCAATACATACATCGCGCTGATGTATGAGAATGGCTTGCTGAAGATCGGGGGCATCACTGCCCTGACCTTGCTTCTCTCGTACTACTTTGATCTCTATGAGCCGCAGCGGATCTCCGGTCGATGGGAGATTTATTTTCGCCTGCTCCTTGTCCTTAGCGTTCTCTCTTTCCTCCTCGCCGGCCTCGTCTATACCTGGCCTGACATCGACATCGGTCCGAACGTCTTCGTCGGCGGCATCTCTATGCTCGCCATCGGTCTTATCTTCTGGCGACTCGCTTATGAGTGGATGAACGGCCTCTCAATGTTTCGCGAGCGCGTCTATATTCTGGGCAGCGGCGAGCAGGCGCGCGCCGTCGTTGAGACGCTGAACTCCAGGAGCGATACCGGCATGCGCGTCGTCGGTGGCGGAGGGGAACAGCCGCCCGTGGGACACCTTCAGCACTACGCAGGGGAACTTCGTGCTTTTTACGAACCAACAACCTGTATTGACCGCGTAGTGGTCGCCATGGAAGACCGCCGCCGTTCCATGCCCGTTCGCGAACTACTTGACCTCAGGCTCCGCGGCGTCGTCATTGAAGAGGCCAGCGATCTGCTTGAACGCCTTTCAGGCAAGCTTCCGCTCAAGGGCCTCAACCCGAGCGCCCTTATCTTCACTGAAGGCTTCAACGTCAAAGCATCGCAGCAGATATTGCGCCGCATCGTTTCCGTGCTCGTCTCGTTCATCGGCCTCACGCTCTGCCTTCCCATGATTCCATTCATTATTCTGGCCGTTCGCTTCTCGTCGCCCGGACCGATCTTTTTCAAGCAAACGCGTGTGGGACTTCGCGGCCACCCGTTTTCCGTCATCAAATTTCGCACCATGCGCCAGGATGCTGAAAAGAAAGGCGCCGTCTGGGCAACCAAGAACGATCCACGCGTAACATCCCTGGGCCGTTTCATGCGCAAGACCCGCCTGGACGAGATTCCTCAGCTCTGGAACGTGCTCCGCGGAGAAATGGCCTTCGTCGGTCCACGTCCGGAACGCCCCGAATTCGTTCAATGGCTAACCACTGAAATTCCCTATTACGATCTGCGCCACCTGATCCGCCCCGGCATCACCGGCTGGGCCCAGGTGCGCTATCAATATGGCGCTAGCCTTGAAGAAACAAAGCAAAAACTCGAGTATGACCTCTATTACGTGAAGCACCTCTCCCTGGGCCTCGACCTGCTCATCATGTTTGAAACCGTCAAGACTATCCTCCTGAGGAGAGGCGCCCAATAGGCCCGCATCTCGCAAAAGTTGCAGTCCATGATCCATTGCCCGTCGTCTCACCTCGCCATAATTCATTTCGTATTTGATAGCTCAAGGCATTTCACGCCGCATCTATTCAATTGGCCTCGCCCTCGGCAATGCTCTATACTCATCTACCGTGGACTTCATCAAGTCGCCTATAGCGGAACCAGAGTCGATGCAATCCGAAACCGAAGCACCCAAAGTCGACGTGACCATCAGGGAGCGGCGACCCTTCATTAAACTCGACAGGATACGGTAACTCTGGTTTCGCTCGGAGAGCGGGCTTCCATTTGCAAGGAGCAACACCATGGCTGCAATTACACCTATCCAGGAAGCGGACCTTGACTTTGACCACGGCAGCTTTGATTCTGCCGGATTCGCAGCACACACCCTCTCCAGTTGGCAGTCGCTTGCCGCGGTCATTGATCACACCCTGCTGAAGCCGGACGCCACTCGCGAGCAGATTGAAAATCTTTGCGACGAAGCCATTCGCTACCGCTTTGCATGCGCCATGATCAACCCCGTCTGGGCATCGACGGCAGTAAATATGCTTTCCGGAACCGGCGTTCCCGTCGGCGTCGTCATCGGGTTTCCTCTCGGCGCTTCCCTCGTCTCAACCCTCCGCCAGGAAGCCGCTGCACTTACGCGGCTCGGCGCACGCGAGTTGGATATGGTCATCCCCATCGGCCAGCTTAAAAGCGGCAATCATCACGCTGTTCATCACACCATCCACGCCGTCGCCACCATCGCCCATCATCACAACGCCTTGCTCAAGGTCATCCTTGAAACCGCTCTCCTCACCGTCGAAGAAAAATTGCGCGCCTCTGAAATCGCCATACAGGCCGGTGCCGATTTCCTCAAAACCTCCACCGGCTTTGCTTCCGGCGGCGCAACCGTCGCCGACGTTGCCCTGCTGCGCGGCGTTGCCGGCGCCCGTTCCGGCGTCAAAGCATCCGGCGGCATTCGCACCCTTTCCGACGTTCGCTCCCTCCTTGAAGCCGGCGCCAACCGCATCGGCGCTTCCGCCTCCGTAGCCATTGTCCGCGAACTCGGCGCAGATTAGATTCTTACCCTGCAATCCACCAAGTCCTGAAATCCCGGGTCCAAGCGTGCACTCCTTCACTCGTTCCGTCCTTCACTCCTTCCCTTGTTCCTCCATCACTTCTTCCCCACTGTCCCCTGATCATTTGCGCTATCATTCCCTTCGACACCCATGCACGCAATTCCTCCATCTCCGCCTGAACCCTCCGATCTCGAAGGTGACTACCGCCCCGCCGACCCTTCCAATCCCCTTGCTTATCTCGATCCCATCAATGCCCGCGTGGAGCCCGCCGACCTGGCCTATCTCGTGCGCTTGGCTGACGCTCTCAACACCACACTCGATCTGCAAACGCTTCTCAATCGCACATCTGAACTCGTTCGCGCCATCATCCCGTACCGTATCTTTGCCATCTTCCTCCTGAATGACAGAACCCACGAACTCCGCATGCGCTTCCAGATCGGCCACACGGCTGAAATCGAGCGCACCCGTGTCCCCCTCGGTAAAGGAGTAGTAGGCCAGGTCGCACTCACCCGCCAGCCCATTCTCCTCAACAACGTTTCTTCCTCTGAGATCTACATCGCCGCCAATCCCGCTGTCCGTTCCGAGATGAGCGTTCCCCTCATCGCCAAGAATCGCCTTATCGGCGTGATGGATATCGAGAGTGAAGAAGCCGGCTACTTTCGCCCCGAGCATCTTCATCTCCTCACCCTCACCGCCTCCCGCATTGCCCAGGCTATCGAGAACGCGCGCCTCTACGCCCGTGTCTCCCGCCAGGCGCAAACACTCGAAGTCCTCAACGAAATCGCCGTTGAACTCGCATCCATCCTCGACCTCGATCCGCTCCTCGAACGCATCGGGCAACTCCTCCGCCGCCTCATCGATTACCAGATGTTCACCATCATGCTTCTCGATGACAAAGGCGAAGCACTCATCACCCGCTACGCCTGGCGTTTCGGATACACACATGCGCCCTCCCGTCATATAACCGTCACCAGCGGCCTTGTCGGCGCAGCGGTTCGCGAGTGGCGCGTCATCAATGTCCCTGACGTTCGCAAAGATCCCCGCTACCTCCCCATGAACCCTGAGACCCGCTCCGAATTGATCGTGCCGCTTTTCTACAAGGGTCGCATCATCGGCGTGCTTGACCTCGAACACACACGCACCGCCTTCTTCAATGAAGAACATGAGCGCATGCTCACCACCCTCGCCGCCCAGATGGCCATCTCCATCGAGAATGCGCGTCTCTATCAAGCCATCCGCCGTCAGGAGCGTCAGCTTGAGCGCGACATTACCATGGCGCGTGAGGTGCAACTCCGCCTTCTGCCCACCACTCCACCCGAGCATGAGCATGCCGAGTTGGCCGTCCGCTTTCTGCCAGCGCGCTCCATCGGCGGCGACCTCTATGACTTCCTTGACTACGGTCCCCACCGCACCGCCATCGTTCTCGGCGATGTAAGCGGCAAGGCCGCGCCTGCCGCCCTCTTCGCCGCCCTCGTCAGCGGCATCATGCGTTCCGCCGCTCAGCAGCATCCGCCACCAGCGGAAATGCTCTGTTCCCTGAACGACTCCATTCAGGAACGCAAACTTGAGTCGCAGTATGTGACAATGCTTTTCGCTCTCTGGAACGACCAGGACCGCACCCTTCAGGTCGCCAACTCCGGAGCAGTCCAGCCCATCGTCTGTCGCGCCGGTACTTCAGCCACCGTGCGCGCAGAAGGCTTCCCCCTCGGCATGTTCCCCAACGTCAGCTATGAGGAATTCAACGTGGCCACAGAGCCTGGAGACGCCATCGTCTTTGTCTCCGACGGCATCCTCGACGCTGAAAATGCGCAAGGAGAAATGTTTGGCGAAGAACGCCTGTCCACTCTACTGTGCAGCCATCGCGACCGACGCGCCCACGAAATTGCCGATGCAATCCTCGCGGACGTTTCCCGCTTTCAGGGTGCCCAGGAACGCTTCGACGACGAAACCATCATCGTCCTTCGCGTCCGATAACATCATCGTTTCATCCCGGTTCCATGTCCACAAAGTCGCATTTGATTCGCGAACCGTATTTTGATATGGTCTGATTCATCTCGCATAGAGCTTATACCAGGTTCGAAAATGGTGTATACCGGAAGTACACACTCAAGTGGCGTTTTCCTTTTCGGGGTCCCCTGTGGCAGGTCTTTGTCGCTGGGGTGAGATTAAAGGCCACCGTTGATGCCCTCGAAAAGTTTATGTGTTTTCCGAAACTGCTCGAGATGGAACTAACTCCTTTAGTTAATTGGAAAACCCTCAACTGTTTCGTCTTGCGTCTTAACTGACGTACCGTGGCACTTCTGTTCGAGGCTTGGTTTAGCATTTTTTCGATTGGACTTTTTGCCATCTGGAGATCGCGCAAGGTGGCCTTTTCTTGGCAAAGAAGCCGCTCAGCCTATCGGCTTCTGGAACCAGCGGAATCGGAAATGCTGCAGCTGTCGTTGCGATCATTCCAGAGTTACTTGAAAGGTGATGCATGCGGAACACGATATCCTATAGGACCACCCAGGCTTACAAAGTAATCGATGCCAACCACGTCCTGACATTGGACGAGATCGCCAACCTTACTGAGGAGGGCGGCAAGCCTGCCAACACTCTTATGAACGTCGTCGCCTTGATCGCCAAGCGTTTCAAGACCGATGTATGTTCGGCCTATCTGCTCGAGCCCGATCGCTCCAATCTCGTCCTGGCCGCCACCCTGGGCCTCCACACCCGCTGCATTGGTACCTTGCGCATGCCCCTCAATGAAGGCCTGGCCGGCATGGTCGCCGAACAAGTGCTTCCCGTCGCCGTCAACGATGTCAAGAATCATCCCCGCTTCAAATACTTCAAAGAGTCAGGCGAAGACGAGTACAACTCCTTCCTAGGCGTCCCCCTCATCGATCTCGGTGTCCTGCAGGGCGTTCTCGTCGTACAGACCAAGGCCCCGCGCATCTTTTCAGAAGAAGAAGTGCGTATGTTGTCCGAATTGGCTAATGAAGTCGCGCCCGTCGTTAGCGAGGCCCGCACCCTTGATCGCTTCATCGCCCCCGCGCAGGAACGCCTCTGGTCGCTGGCGCGCAATGTCTGGTGGAGCTGGGATCACGACACCGTCAGCCTCTTCCGCGATTTGAATCCGACCCGTTGGCGCCAGCTTAACCAAAATCCGATTTCCCTGCTCAGTGAAATTCCCCTCGCCGAACTCGAACGCCGCGCCACCGAGCTCGTCCTCCACAGCCGCATCAATTATTGTTATCGCCGCCAGCAGGAATACCTCAACGCCGATCGCACCTGGGGCGCAGCCCATGCCGGCGTCCTTCGCCCCCGGCCCGTTGCTTACTTCTCCGCTGAATTCGGCCTGCACGAATCCCTTCCCATCTATTCCGGCGGCCTCGGCATCCTCGCCGGCGACCACATCAAAAGCGCTTCCGACCTCGACATCCCCCTCATCGGCATAGGCCTGTTTTACGGCCAGGGCTACTTCCTCCAGCGCCTCGATCAGAGCGGCTGGCAGCAGGAAGAATACATTCAGACGGACATCAACCAACTTCCCATGCAACCCGCCATTGGACTCAACGGAGAACCCGTAGTGGTTGAAATCGCCACGCGCCGCGGCTCCATTCGCGCCAAGGTATGGCGCATCAGGGTCGGCCGTATCGATCTCCTGCTCCTCGATTCCAACGCCGCCGGCAATGCGCCGGAAGACCTCGAGCTCACTTCGCGCCTCTATGGTGGCGACGGTCGCACCCGCATTCGTCAGGAACTCCTGCTCGGCGTCGGCGGCTTCCGCGCACTGAAAGCCATGGGCATCTCACCCGGCGTTCTTCACCTCAATGAAGGTCACAGCGGCTTCGCTGTTCTTGAAGCCATTCGCGACCGCATGGAAGAGGAAGGTCTGGACTTCGATACCGCCGCCAGTCAGATTCCGCGAGAAGTCATCTTCACCACGCACACTCCCGTGCCCGCCGGTCACGATCGCTTTCACGCCGATCTCATCGAAGAGCATCTCGGACCTCTCCGCGACGAGCTCGGCCTTTCCCAGGAACGCCTCATGAGCTACGGCCGCGAGAACACCGCCGACCACAACGAGCCATTCTGCATGACCGTCCTCGGCCTCAAGCTCGCTCGCCGCGTCAACGCCGTTTCATCTCTGCACGGCGAGGTATCCCGCGCCATGTGGAAAGTCCTCTATCCAGGTCGCTCTGAAGATGCAGTCCCCATCGGCCACATCACCAACGGCGTCCACGTTCCATCCTGGCTGGCACCGCAAATGTGCCGCCTGTACGATCGTCACCTCGGCACCGGCTGGCAGCGCAAAGGTGGCGAAGCACGCACCTGGGAAGAGATCGAAAACGTTGACGACGGCGAGCTTTGGGAAACCCACCTCAGCCTGAAGGCGCAGCTCCTTGAGTTCGTGCGCCGCCGCGCATGGGAACAGGCAAAACGCCGCAATGAGTCGCATGAAGTTCTAAGCCGTCTCAGCAAAGTGCTTTCCCAGGATTCGCTCACGATTGGTTTCGCGCGCCGCTTCGCAACCTACAAACGCGCCAACCTGTTGCTCGCCGACATCGAGCGACTCGCCTCCATGGTCAACGACCCCAAGCGGCCTGTGCAATTTCTCTTCGCCGGCAAAGCCCATCCGCACGACGAGCCCGGCAAGAGAGTTCTCCAGCAAATCGCCCAGTTGATGCGTGATTCCACCTTCTCAAACAAATTCGTGTTTGTAGAGGACTACGACATCAACGTCGGCCGCCATCTCGTCCAGGGCGTCGATGTATGGCTCAACAATCCCAGACGCCCCCTCGAAGCCTCAGGTACCAGCGGCCAGAAAGTCGTTCTCAACGGCGGCCTCAATCTCTCCGTACTCGACGGCTGGTGGGCTGAAGCCTATGACGGTTCCAACGGCTTTGCCATTGGCGGCGGCAGAACCCACATCAACATGGATGTCCACGACGGCCGCGACGGCGAAGACCTCTATCGCGTACTCAGCGAGGAATTAATTCCACTCTACTATCAGCGCGACCGCGATGGCCTTCCGCGTGGCTGGATCAAGCGTATGAAGCGAACCATCCGCACCCTCGGCTGGCGCTTCAACGCCGACCGCATGGTCATGGATTACACGCAGAAGTGCTACATCCCCGCCGCCGGTGGCACCTCCAGCGAAATCCGCCCACCCTCGTAACGCAAGGCATTGCTCATCGGTTCAACTCAATCTCGGTTTCCGATCCATGGCGCGTCATCCTGAACGAAGCGTAGCGGAGATGAAGGATCTGCTTCTTGGCACGCGGCATGGGTGGGAAGCCACAACCCTCAACCCTCGTCCTGCTGCCCCTGAGCGGGTGCCGCAGGTTTCGAATTTGAGACTTTAGAGGGATGCCAGTAACTCTCAATCAATCTTGAAGAGCTCCATCACTCGCCTGTAGCGCGCCCCGCATCATTGATAAACTCAAGAGGAACGCAATTCCTCCGGAGCCCCCTTGCCCAGCGCCATCGAAGAACGAATCATCCGCCCCGCCCGCAACATCTACGGCAGCCTCCGCCTCCCCGGCGACAAGTCCATCAGCCATCGCTACGCCATGCTCGCCGCATTCGCCGAAGGCACATCGCGCTTTACCAATTTCTCCACCGGTGCCGACTGCGCCTCCACCCTTTCTTGCATGCAATCGCTCGGCGCCAAAGTCGAATCGACCTCTGACGGCGTCATCGCGGTCACCGGCGTCGCCGGCCGCGTCACCCCCGCTTTGCACCCGCTGGATTGCGGCAACTCCGGCTCAACCATGCGTATGATCTCCGGCCTGCTCGCGCCCCAGCAGGGCACGTTCACCCTCACCGGAGATGCCTCACTCTCCCGCCGCCCCATGGAGCGTATCCGCAAGCCTCTCGAATCCATGGGCGCCGCGCTCACCCTCACCGAAGGCCACGCCCCCATCAACATCACCGGTGGCGCCCTCGGCCCCATTTGCTACACCACTCCCGTCCCCAGCGCCCAGGTCAAAACCTGCGTCCTCCTCGCCGGCCTCCAAACCGCCGGCACCACCACCGTGCGAGAAGCGCTGCGGACCCGCGATCACAGTGAGCTTGCCCTGCGTGCTTTCGGAGCCACTCTCCACCGCACCATTGACTCCGTCTCCCTTACCGGCCCCCAGCAACTTCACGCCATCGACGCCTCCGTCCCCGGTGACATCTCCTCCGCCGCGTTCTTCATGTGTGCCGCCGCGCTCTTTCCCGGTTCCGGCCTCGTCCTCGATTCGCTCGGCCTCAATCCCACCCGCGCCACGCTTCTCGACGTCCTTACCGCCCTCGGCGCCCACGTCAGCGTTCTCAATCTTGAAGAAAAAAATGCCGAGCTCGTCGGCACGGTCCAGGTCTCCGCTCCGTCTCAGGGTCTCGGCACAGCCGAGGTCAGCGGCGCTCTCGCCGCCCAGCTCATTGACGAATTGCCAGTCCTGGCTGCCATCGCCCCCTTTACCAGCGGTGGCATTCGCATCCGCGACGCCAAAGAACTCCGCGTCAAAGAGTCCGATCGCATTTCTCTCGTTGTCAAGAATTTGCGCGCCATGGGTGCCGAAGTGGAAGAATTTGAAGACGGCCTCGATGTCCCCGGCGGTCAAGCCCTCCACGGCGCCGCCATCGACTCCGGCAGCGACCACCGCATCGCCATGGCCTTCAGCATCGCCGCCCTCCGCGCCTCCGGCGACACCATCATTCAAGGCGCCGAATCCGCTGCCATCAGCTTCCCCGAATTCTTCGACCTTCTCGACCTGGTCGCGGAACGCTGATTCCCGCTCCACCATACGATTCGGCAATACCGGTGGGAAATTGGCATGCCTTCTACGGGCACGGGTGGCTAGCCTGCTAGAACTGTCGATCAAGAGGCATTCGCGTCGCAAAAAAGAACCCATTTCCGACACTCATCTCAAACCGACAAGGTATCGAAAATGGATTTTTTTCGCTGCATGCGGATTAGGAAAACTTACTGGGAGATACCGTCCAGCTTTTCCTGGTACGAAATAATCTGCTTGAGCGTATCGTAAGGAGCATTTGCCGGAACCTGCCGACCGTTTACCAACAGCGTCGGCGTCTGGTTGACGTTAATATCCTTGGCTAGCTTCACAGAGGCTTCGACGGTCGCAGTCGTCGCCGGAGTTGATGCGCAGGCTTCCACTTTTGCAGGATCAAGCCCTGCCTTGGTCACGGCACTGTTCAGTGTCAGTGTGGCGCCATCGGCACTAGCGAGACCGTCCTGGCCTTCAAACACCGCGGAGGAAAAGGTGAAGAAGGCATTGCTGCCTCCAAGCTTGGCCACGCATACGCCGTATGCGGCCGCGCGACTGGCCGCCGGATGCTGGGGCAGAGGATAGTTCTGGAAGACAATATGCGCCTTGGGGAAATCGACTGCAAGCTTGTCCATGTTGGCCTGCGCTTCCTTGCAATGGGGACACTGGAAATCCGCGAACTCTACAATTTCAAGGTCCTTTGAGGCCGAACCGCGGTAGGGACCGTCGGCGTGCTGTGCCACCTCCGCGCGGTATTCGCTGTAAGGATGCTCGCCGAACGGGATCACCTCGTCGCCGGCGATGATGTGCTTGCCATCCGGCAAAGCAAAAAACTGAATGCCCGCCGGCTTCTGTTTACCGGTCTTGTCACCCACCACAATTGTCACTTTGCTGAGACCATCGACTGAGGTCTTCTGGATGGCCTGGACCTGCCAGACGCGGGTTTCGTCATAGCCCCAGCTCGTTTGCAGGAAGCTGTTGACGGTTTCCTTAGTTGGAG
>Ga0302320_10022671_pt1 | contig 12377 bp, 13 predicted proteins | sample Bog_T0_3_FD_202130 | JGI IMG/M metagenome (GOLD analysis project Ga0302320, IMG submission 202130) | Peat permafrost microbial communities from Stordalen Mire near Abisko, Sweden - Bog_T0_3 | ecosystem: Environmental > Terrestrial > Soil > Wetlands > Peat | place: Sweden: Abisko, Stordalen Mire...
CCGAGACCAAGGCGTTTTCCAAGTGGCTGACCAGCGAGATGGAGGAGCGCCTGCCCGCCTTCGACCAGCAGATCAAGTTGCATGTCACCGGCTGCACCAACTCCTGCGGACAGAGCTGGATTGCGGACATTGGTCTGGAAGGCAAGAAGATCAAGAAGGACGGCGTCATGGTCGACGCGTTCTACTTCTGCGTCGGCGGGGCCGTTGGCAAGTACGCCGCCATCGCCCGCCAGATCGGCTACCGCGCGGCTGCCGAAGACTGCCCGGCCGCTATTGAAAACCTTCTGCGCGCCTATCTCGCGGCCCGCGAGCCCGGCGAAGATCTCCGCGCCTACTTCGCCCGCACCGACGACGAAAGCCTCCGCGCCCAACTCGCCGGCACCGCCGTCACGCCCGTCGAACGCGACGCCCCGCCCGCTGGTGGGCGGCACGTTGTCGAAGCATAATGGTGTATGCCGCTATTTCCCATCTTTCTCAAACTCACGGGCCGTCCGTGCATCGTCATTGGCGCGGGGAATCTCGCCGAGTCGAAGATCGATTCTCTGCTGACGGCTGAGGCCCGCGTCACCGTCATCGCCCCCGCAGCCAGCGCGCGCATCGCAGCGTTGGCTGACTCCGGCGAGATCGTCGTGCACCAGCGCGAGTACGCTCCCGGCGATCTCGCAGGCCACTTCCTTGTTGTCGCCGCAACCGACAATCCCGCGGTCAATCGCGCAGTCTTCGCCGAAGCCGAAGCCGCGGGAATCCTCATCAACGCAGTGGACGATCCGCCCTTCTGCGATTTCTATTTCCCCTCCGTCGTCCGTCGAGGAGATTTACAAATTGCCATTTCGACGGCAGGCGCAAGCCCCGCGCTGGCACAGCGTTTGCGCAAGGAGATCGATGCGCTGCTCCCGCTCCACACCGGCGAGTGGCTGACAGAGCTGGGCAATCTGCGCCGCGAAGTTCTTCAGCGTGAGCCTGCCAACCAAGCCCGCCGCGAGCTGTTGCATCAACTTGCCAGCCGCGACGTCTGCGGCTTCGATGGATGCCCAACACGCGCGATGGCACGTCGCCACGCGCTCACAAATCCAATCCAGACCAACCCTGTCCCCCCGCCAGCCGAGCGCAAGCCATGAGGACCTCGGCGCAAGCGGGCGTGGTCTACCTGGTCGGCGCGGGGCCAGGTGATGCAGAGTTGTTGACCCTGCGGGCCATGCATCTCATCGAAACCGCCGACGTCATCCTGCCCGACGACCTGGTCTCGGACGAGGTTCTCGCGCTGGCATCACCTACCGCGCTGGTCATTCCCGTGGGCAAGCGTTGCGGCCAGCCGCGCATCACCCAGGCTGGAATTCACGCGCTTATGCTAGAGCACGCCGACGCGGGGCGCAGCGTGGTGCGACTAAAATCAGGCGAGCCGTTGATCTTCGGGCGTGCAGGCGAGGAGATTGCCGCGCTCACCGAGGCTGCGATTCCCTTCGAGATTGTGCCGGGAATTACAGCGGCCTTCGCCGTGGCCGCCGCGTTGAAGACCCCGCTCACCGATCGCGGCGCAGCCTCCAAGCTCATCTTCGCCACTGCCCATCATGCAGCGCCGCGGCCAAACAGACCGGGCAAACTCGAACTCACGCCCAAGTGGGAGGGCGCGTTTCCCAGGGACGCGACGCTGGTGATCTACATGCCGGGGCGCAACTTCCGCGCGCTGGCCGGCGAGCTGATCGCCTCCGGGATCGACGCCGCAACGCCGTGCGTGGCCGTCTCCAAAGCGACTGCGCCGGACGAACGTGTGCTGCGCACAACCCTGGCAGAGATCCAAGATGATGCCGTTGGCCCAGCGCCCGTGCTTCTGCTCATCGGCGATGCCATCCATCCCGCGTAATCAGGAACAGCCAGGGATGTTATGCAGAACGTCGCCCTTGACCTCGACCACCGGGGTTACGGAAAGGCCTGGACGCAGCACATAGTCGCCGTCCTCCCGCTGCAGGTTGGTGAAGTCGATGCGCACTGGAACGCGCTGCACCACCTTGACGTAGTTGCCGGTGGCATTCTCCGGCGGGAAGAGCGAGAGCACCGAGCCCGTAGCCCCGCCAACCTGCGTCACCTTGCCGGAGAACTTGCGTCCGCCGTACGCATCCACCTTGATCGTCACCTGCTGGCAGGGGATCATGCGGGTCAGTTGCGTCTCCTTGAAGTTGGCGGTCACCCACAGATCGGTCAGCGGGATAATGGTCATCAGGTCCTGTCCGGTGGCCAGGTTGTCACCGATCTCGACACTCTTCTTGTTCACGATCCCCGCCACCGGCGCGGTGATGTGCGTGTAGCCAAGATTCAGCTTCGCCTGATCCACCTTGGCCTCCGCCTGCTTGATAGATGCCGCGGCGGCGACGGCGCGAGACTGTTGAACGCGCACCTGCTCAGGGCCGTTCTTTACCGATTGCTCCGACTGTGCCTGCGACTGGGCCAACCGTGCCTTCGCATTGGAGACGGCATTCTCCTGCGCCAGCACATTTGCCCCGGCCTCAACCACCGCTGCCTTTGCGGACGAAAGAGCCTGTACTGCAGTATCGTACTGCTGCTTCGAGATCACGTCCTTCTGCACCAGCGGAGTATAGCGGTCCACGTCGTCCTGAGCCTTCTGCGCGTTGGCCTTGGCCTCATCCACGCGCGCTTTAGCCGCATCCACCTGCTTCTCAACCTGCGCCACCATCTCGGTCGAACCCTTCACATCGCTGGCGGTCGTGCTCACCGTAGTCCCCACGCTTACTTGCGTGATTGGCACATTGGCGGTGGCCTGGGTGTAATCGGCCTGTGCGCTGGCCAGGTTGGCCTCGGCCTGATCCAGGGCCACCTGATAGTCGGTGGGGTCGATCTCCGCAAGCAACTGGCCAGCCTGCACGGTCTGATTGTCGCTCACATAGACCTTTACCACCTGGCCGGAGATGCGCGCGCTTATCTGGTACAAGTTGCCATCCACCTGTGCGTCATCGGTGTCCTCGGTAAAGGTGGCGCGCCAGTAAAAGAAGCCCGCAGCTAGAGTCAGTAGCACCACCACCACAATTACAATGATCGTACGATTGCCATTGCCGGACTGGTTTGCGACGGGTTCGCTCCCCGCCCTGCTACCGTTCTGGACATTGCCTTGCCCTTCGGCGGTTGGGTCGGCGGCCTGCGGGACGCTCTGATTTTGTTCGTCTGCCACGTTTACTTACCTCCGAGATAATCTTTCAAATTGGTCTCTGCGACTCCAAGAGCGCGCGCCAGGGACAGCTTGGCTGCATTGTGCTGATACAGAGCGGCAATGTACTGGTCGTTGGCCTGTTCCACCGAAGCCTGGGCCTGACTGACGGGCAGGTTGTCGCTCACTCCCGCCTGAAAGCGTTGTTGCGCCTCATTCAATGCTTCATTGGCCAGGTCCACATTGGACTTGGCAGCCTCGACCAGCGTTGCCGCGGACTGGATGTCGAGAATGGAGTCGCGAATCTGCGCGTTAATCTGCTGCACCTGGTCGGCCAGCTTGTCGCGCGATTGCTTCTGTTGTGCGTCTGCCACTTCTTCCTCGCCACGTGTCTTGGCGATCTGTAGGATGGGCACGGAGACGCTGCCCGTTGCCGTGTACGATCCGTGCGAGTGGTTGACCGTTTCGCCGATATCGCCATAGTCTACGGACAACTTGGCGGACGGAAGCTGTTCGGCGCGCGCCGCCTTGCTCTCTTCCTGCGCAGCCGCCACCTGCTCGTTCGCCGCAGCAAGGTCCTTGCGGTTCTTCAGCGCCTGGGCAAATGCTGCCGTAGGATCCAGATTGTCCAGCGCGGAGTACGGTTCCGCGTCAGTCAGGCGGAAGCTCTGCTCCAGCGGCAGACCGATGGCTCGCGCCAGCGACAACTTGTCTTTGGCCAACTGGTTATTAGTGGAGATCAGTGCCTGCTGCTCATTCTGGTAGTCCACCTGGGCGCGCAGAACGTCCAGCCGCGGACTGACTCCGGCATCGTGCGACGCCGTGGCCTGGTCCAGCGATAGCTTGGCAGTTGCCAGTTCCGCCGACACCGCCGCAATGCGCGCCGCATCAGCAATGCAAAGCAAGTAGGCGTTGCCCACGGTCAGCACTACCATCTCGCGCGCATCGTCCGCGCTCAGCTCTGCCGCGACGAAATTATGCTTGGCGGCAATGTATTTCTCCAGAGCGGGTACATTCACCAGGCTCTGCGTCAGATAAGCGCGGAAGTCGATCACCTGGAACGGGCCAATGATGGGATTCAGTCCAGGAAACTTCAGTCCAAAGGCGGCCAGATCGACCTGCTCCACCTCGATGGAGGCGTCGCCTGTGACGGTGGGCAGCAGCGCCTGTAGCTGCTCCAACTGCTGGCCGTGCGCATTCTGCTGCGCGCTGGCCTGCAGGATAAGACCAAGGTTCTGTCGCAGGCCGCGCGCAATAGCGTCGTCCAGCGATAGATACAGGACTGCATCCGTCGCCTTGCCTTCCACCAGCGATCCGCCAAAGGAGACTTGTGTGGGCGCGGAAAGGTTCACTCCGCCCGGCGTCGCAAGCTGCTGTAGTGCGTCCTCCGTCGCCTGCGCCTGCGCGGAGCTCGTGGCCCCGGTGCTGCCCCCTTGTGCGCGGCCCGGCGCAGCCACCGTAACCAGGGAAAGGATGCTGCCGGCCATAAAGGCCTTCCAGCCAAGCGGTGTTGCGTTCCTTCGCTCCATTCCTTCTATGTTACCTGTACTCAGGGTGTAACTGAAAGATTGCAGGAACTGGTCTTGATCGACGAAGAGGAACATGCGCACTCCTGCCACAAGCGGATACACTTTGTTTGCACAAACAGGAGATTACGCGATGCTTTTGGGAATCGACGTTGGGACGGGGGGTACTCGGGCTGTGCTGGTGGACCGCGCCGGGCGTGTGGTGGCCTCGGCCGCCAGCGAACACGCGCCCATCCGCTCCGAGAAGATCGGCTGGGCGGAGCAGCAGCCTGAGGATTGGTGGCGCGCCGCGCGCGAAGCCATCGCCGCTGCAATTGTCTCCGCCGAGATGGATGGCGCGCAGGTTCACGCCATTGCCTTGACCGGCCAGATGCATGGCTGCGTGATGCTGGATGCCGCCGGAGAGGCCCTGCGCCCCGCGCTCATCTGGTGCGACCAGCGCACCCAGCCCGAGTGCGACTGGCTCAATCGCACTATCGGTGCAGCCCGCCTGATCGAGCTGACATGCAACCCCGCGCTGCCAAACTTTACCCTTACCAAGTTGCTTTGGGTGCGCACTCATCAGCCACAGATATTTGCGCGTATCGCGCACGTTCTCTGCCCCAAGGACTACGTCCGCTATCGCCTGACCGGTGAGCTCGCCATCGACATGCAGGAGGCCAGCGGAACCCTTCTTCTGGATGTAAAGAATCGGCGCTGGTCCGCCGAGGTCGCGGAGGCCGCAGGTATTCCTCTGAGCTGGCTGCCGCGTCTCTTTGAAGGCCCGGAGATATGCGCGCGTATCAGTGAGGCAGGATCGGCCGCAACGGGGCTGACTGCTGGAACGCCTGTGGCTACAGGGGCGGGAGACCAGGGTGCGGGCGCGGTGGGCATGGGGATCGTTGCGCCGGGTTCGGTCTCCGCAACTATTGGCACCAGCGGCGTCGTGTTTGCTGCGACCGACAAGCCCACCATGGATCCCCTTGGCCGTCTGCATACCTTCTGCCACGCTTTGCCGGGAATGTGGCATGTAATGGGCGTGACCAATGGCGCGGGCCTCTCGCTGCGCTGGCTGCGCGATAACTTCGCGCCGGATACCACCTACGACGAACTGACCGCCGAGGCAGCACAAATTCCCGCCGGAAGCGATGGAATGCTTTGGGCACCGTATCTCTTCGGCGAGCGCACGCCCCATCTCGACCCGGAAGCACGCGCCGCATTCGTCGGCATCACGGCCTCCCACACCCGCGCCCACTTTGTACGGGCCGTTTTGGAGGGCGTGGCCTTCAGCCTGCGCGATACACTCTCTTTGTTTGAAGAATTGAAGATTCCTGTAACGCAGATTCGCCTGGGCGGAGGTGGCGCGCGCGGGTCGCTCTGGCGCCAGATTCAGGCCGACGTCTACGGTCGTCCGGTGGAGTTGCTGGCAGCCGAGGAGGGTGGCGCATTCGGTGCCGCGCTGCTGGCCGGCGTTGGCATAGGTGCATGGCCCGACGTGGAAGCGGCCTGCGCCGAGACGGTCCACGTCGCGCAAACAATCCAGCCAAAAAATACGGCCGCAATGGAGGCCGCCTACACACGCTACCGCAGGGTTTATCCTGCATTGAGAGAGATTGGGAGGATGTAATGGCAGAGCGGGAGATTGGCGTTGGAGTCATCGGATTCGGACTGGGCGGGCGAATCTTTCATGCGCCATTCGTAAGTGCCGTAACAGGGCTGCGTCTTGCCGCGATTATGCAGCGCACAGGCGATGCCGCGGCCAAGGCTTACCCATTAACCAAGATCGTTCGCTCGCTGGACGAACTCTTCGCCGACAACTCCATCGAGCTGGTCGTCGTCTCCACTCCCAACGAGACCCACTTCGCCATGGCCAAACAGGCCCTCGAAGCCGGCAAGCATGTCGTCATCGACAAGCCTTTCTCCTCTACAAGCGAAGAGGCCCTTGCTCTCGGCCAACTCGCCAAAAGTAAATTCCTGCTGGTTGTTCCGTTCCACAACCGCCGCTGGGACGGTGACTTCCAGACCGTCCGCAAGCTGCTGCAGGAGGGTACCGTAGGCCGCCTCGTCACCTTCGAGTCGCACTTCGACCGCTTCCGCCCCATCCCGCGCGAGAACACCTGGAAGGAGGCCGAAAATCCCGCCAATGGCATGCTCTTCGATCTCGGCCCGCACTTGGTCGATCAAGTTCTCGCGCTCTTCGGAGCACCGGTCGCCATTACCGCCAGCGTCCGCGCCGACCGTGACCAGACGGCTATCGAGGACGCCTTCGACATCACCCTCCACTATCCAGGAAAGAATGGAAAAGGCCTCCTCGCCCACTGCCGTACCAGCTATCTGGCCTGCGATTACGCGCCGCGTTTCCTGCTCCACGGCACCAAAGGCAGTTTCCGCAAGCATGGTCTCGACCCGCAGGAGCCCGCTCTGGTGGGCGGCGCTAAGGTCCCCACGCAAGGCTCGCAGCAGGTCTGGCTGCAGGAAGACGAGTCGGCCTGGGGCACGCTCACGGTCGCTCCCAATCCCGCCGATCCGGGAACCCTGGTCTCACGCCAGGTCAAAACCGAGCTGGGAGACTATCGCGGCTTTTACGCCAACGTCCGCGACGCCATCCTCGGCAAATCCCCGCTCGCCGTCACCCCCGAAGATGGCTTCCGCGTCATCCGCCTGCTGGAACTCGCCCGCGAAAGCTCCGCAAAGGGTTGCACTCTGAAGGTGGAGTTTTAGCTTGGAACGCGGCACTCATTTATTTCGTTCGTTGTCGCGCAAACCGCAGCACGCTCTCTATCAAGATCGCCCCCAGCCCCGCGAACAGTGCTGGCCCTGCCCATCGCGCCCCCTCAGCCTCGCGCTGCAGCGTCACAAAAATCACAAGCCACGCCACAATCGCGCCCGCAAAGCTGCCATCGTCGACGAACAGGCCGTATATCTCTCGTGCAATCGACTTCAACCAGCGCATCGATCTATTCCTCCATCGTAACCGGATGGGCCCGGCATAGCGGCACAAGGCACAGCGCGATTCCCATGTAGGCAGCAGCCAGCCATAGGATCGCCAGATCGCGACCCTGCCATGCAATCCCCATGCCCTCGCCCACCCAGAATGTCCCGAATGCCGACAGCACCGCTCCGACCAGGAACTTCAGGGTGTTCTCCGGTACGCGCGCCAATGGACGGTGCAATGCGAAGCCCAGCGCGGCCACAACGAGCAGCGCCGCCACTGCACCCAGGCTTGCCGGCAGCAGCAGGCCCGCTCCGCCCGCGCCGAACGCAATCACAATAAACACCACCTCCGTGCCTTCCAGCATCGTGATATTGAACCCGGCGCTGAATGCGAACTTGTCCAGACCGTGCGCACCCTTGGGATGGTGGGCAGCGCTGGCCCCCGCTTCGCGTATCGCTTCCGCGGTCCGGACAAAGGATGCCTCCTCATCGTGCAGTGCAATCAATCCGGCAGCCCGCAGGATCGCTTTGCGCAGCCAGCGCATGCCGAACAGCAGGATCATCGCTCCCACAACGAGTTGAACCATGGGCAATGGAATGCGCGTCAGTCCATGCAAGGGTATCCGTGTCAACAGCGGGCCAAGTGCAGCGATGGTCCCGGCAAGAACCAGCAGCGCAGCCGCCCCACCGGCCAGTGCGCTGCGCCACCCGCGCACGCTGCCAACTGCCAGGATAACCGTAAGCGCCTCAACGCACTCCACCAGCGACGCCAGGAACGCAGCCACCAGCGTCGTACCCATCCGGGTAGCTTCAAGATGTCCCAAACCGAGGACCATTTTTCTCCCGGTGCCCGGAATTGGAATCACGGGCCGTTTCAATCTTTGCGGCTCAGTCTGCACATACGATGCGTATGACGGCGCACCCGACGGAAGGATACTATACGCTCAGTCTCTGTCACGTTGGGGAGTGCATCCATGCCTTCGACCCCGAAGCCGAGCGTACGACCGGCGCTGCCCAGCCGCAGGGCCTTCTGTGCGGGCTCCTATGGCGCTGCCTGCGCCGTGGTTCTCTCGCGCTGTGGCCCGATGCGCGCTGCTTCTCTCGCGGTGCAACCCAGTTCGCCCGCAGCCGCGGTTCGCCCCGACGTCGCCGCCATCGACCACGACCGCATCCTTGCCACTGCGGCGTACTATCTCTCCCAATTGCCCACTCCGATCACCTCGCTGACCTGCACGCGCAGTCCCGGCTCGGCGCATGATTACTACTCCGAAGCCGATCTTTCGTCCCAGGGCAATTCTTCAACAAATATGAGCACCCTGGCCAAGCTGCCTAAATCGCCACCGCCCTTCACCGCGCACCGCGACGCGCTCTTCACACTGGGGCTGGCTGTACCCGCGCTTGCCTCGGCGCATCTGCTTACCGGCGATTCGAGCTACGCCGGGCACGCCTCGCAATGGCTGCGCACCTGGTTCGTCGATCCCATCACCCGTATGACGCCGCGCCTGGACTACGGCCAGACCCTGTTCACCCAACCCGCTGCGGGCGGCAACTTCGAGGGAATACTGGAGACGCTGCCTCTGGTCGAAGTCGCACAGTCCATCCCATTTCTCACATCCGTACTCAGCCCCTCCGACCGGCTCGCCCTGAATGCCTGGTTTGCCGATTATCTGCGCTGGCTCACCGAGGAGCAGGACAGTGGCCCGCGTCTGCCGGCCCTGGCGCGCGACCGCAAGGACCACCATGGCACATCGTGGCTCTTGCAGCTGAGCGCCTACACGCTACTGACTGCTCCCGACGGCAACGCACCGAAGACCGAGACCGGCGCGATGGACCAGCTTCGCCACCGTTACCGCTCGGTCACCCTGCGCGCGCAGATCGCCGCCGACGGAAGCTTTCCCCACGAGCTCACCTCATCCACGCCCTTCCGCGACTCGCTCTTCAACCTGGATATGATGGCCGCCATCTGCCAGTTGCTCTCCACCCGCTTCGACAGTGTGTGGCAGTACGAACTGGACGATGGCTCGGGAATGCGATCGGCCATTGCCTATCACTTTCCCTTCATGGCGGACCGCTCCTATTGGCCCTTCCGCGCCGATGCCCAGCATTTCGACCGGCTCCCCGCGCGCCGTATCAGCCTGTTATTGAGCGCGCGCGCCTACCGGCGGCCGGAGTATGCCGCGCTATGGAAGACCTTGCCGCCCGACCCGGCCGAGCCCGACATCCTGCGCACCCTGCCCATCCATCAGCCTCTACTGTGGGCGGACCAGCCGCGCCAATTCTGAGGATTGCAGATTTCGTTCTTAGAGCATCTCCCGAATTGCGGTAGAGAGAGCCACCAAAGCAGAGTGGCTCTTTTCTCAAGAAACTCGCAAAGTTTTCCTAATCCACGTGAATTCAAGAAATGATCTAAGAAATGGATTCGTGCTTGGGGTCGCTCACGTTGGTTGTGTGGAGCAGCTTGTTCGACCTGATACGGACGCCACGGCTGCGATACAGGAACATCCTTCCGCACGAACCGCACTTCCACGGATAAATTCCAAAGTGGGTCAGCACGCTCTCTTGAAGAAAACCATTGCGCTGTACCCGCATGGCGGAGCTGCCGTTGCAATTGGGGCACACCACGCTTTTTGTTCGAGTCATCGAGTCCCGTTTCACCTGGAGATATTTTGTACGAACACAAAATGGCTCAACCGCCGGAATTCGTACAAGAGTGCTGCAATGTGCTTCTTTCGAGGTGATCCGGGTAAACCTGCCTTGCCCTGGAGCCCTTATTGCTGGAACATGCGGCATTTCTATGTTCTTCAACTAACCCATTATCGAACTATATCGGCAGTGGAAAACTGTTGCTATAGGCAAGAAATCCCTAAATCTAATTTACGTCCTGAATCGACCGTATGCAGTGACAGAAATCACTCCGTCGACCTGCACGATGCGGCAGCCCGACTCCAGCAAAAGTATGTAAGCTTAGCTCGCGAGCTGACCCCGCGATTCGTGGAACTTTTGCACGATGGCAAGGTACTTTCGTGCGTTCTCGGTGATCGTCTCCGGGTGTCCTTCCGCAATGGCCTTCGGATTCACCAGGTCGGCCCCCACGCCCAGCGCGAATGCTCCGGCCTCCAGAAACTCCGCCGCCGTCGCCAGCGAAACGCCGCCCGTCGGTATCAACTCAATCTGCGGCAGCGGCGCCTTGATCGACTTTAGATACTTCGCCCCACCCATCGAACTGGCAGGGAAGACCTTGACCACATCCGCGCCCGCCTCCCAGGCCGTCAGGATCTCGGTTGGCGTCAGCGCTCCAGGAATCACCGGCACACCGTAGCGATGGCACATCTCGATAGTCGCGATCTTCAGCGCAGGACTAACCACAAACTGCGCGCCTTCCAGAATGCACATCCGCGCAGTCTCGGGATCAAGTACCGTACCCGCGCCAATCAAAATGTCCGGCCGTTCCTCCGCCAGCCGCCGCATCACGCGGATCGCTCCGGGCACGGTCATGGTGACCTCGAGAACGTTGACCCCGCCAGCGGCAATCGCCGACGCCAGCGCCAGTGCCTGCTCTTCACTCTCCGCCCGCAACACCGGCACCAAGCCGACCTCGCGACACTGCTTCAGTACTTCAGCCTTCTGCATCTCTTCTCCTCTACCCTTTAAACTTCTGGCCCAGCTTGAATCCCAACCGCTTCACTGCCTTATTTTCGGTGGGAAAGGCCGCCACACAGACACTAACGATCAAAAGCAAAAGCAGATTCTCGCGAGAAATTGGCCTGTGCCTGACGTGCTGCACGATAAATAAACCCGAAAGAATCATAGCGGAGAGCAGTAGCCATCTCTTCGCGAACAATAGAAGCGTCATATCCACATCTTTCAATTCCCCCACATCTGTTCCTAACTCCACGGAATCTCAACTTCGCAATAGCTTCCTGGCCTGGCAGCATTCACAGCGGCCACGACCCTGTCCGTGTATCTCCGTAATGTAGGCCATTGCTGGTTGCCGAGAATGATAAATGCAATCTTCCGGCACGTGAGGTCCTGCTGATATCGCATGTTCTTATCGCTCGTGATCAGAATCTCAAACCCCTCCGCCTCCGCTGCTGCGATCAACTGGCCATTCACCAGCCGGTCCCAGCCACGCTCAATCGCCTCGATGACGACGTGTCCTTCGAGGACATGCTACAGCGGTGCCGGCGTACCGTTATCGAACAGGATGAGCATCGGGCAACTGAGCGGCAGGAGGAATCGGATGCGCGTCGAGACTCCGCGCTGCAAAATCAATCACAGCCACTATTTGCTCCCGCGAAAGGTGGAACCACTCCATGATCTCCGGAATCGAAGCGCCAACTTCAAGATTGTCGAAGACCACCGACACGGGCGTACGCGTATCACGAAAGACCCAGGCACCGCTCCTCTTGCCCGGAACACTCTCCGCCACAGTGCATTGCGACCAGTCAAGTGAGATCATATCGCTCCCCCTCCATAAAGCCATTATAGGTGTAAGCCCATGGAGAAATTACCGCTGAACCCTGGCACCGCAGCCCTTCATAATGCGCTGCACTTCATCAAACGTAGCCATAGTCGTGTCACCCGGCGTAGTCATCGCCAGCGCTCCATGAGCACATCCACAGTTCACCGCCCAGTCCGCGCCCTTTTCGTTTAGAAAACCATAGATCAGACCCGAAGCAAACGAATCTCCGCCGCCCACGCGGTCGAAGATCTCCAGGTCCGGCATCGGCCGCGCCTCGTGGAATTCGCCCTGGTAGTAGCACACCGCGCCCCAGTCGTTG
>Ga0302320_10022672_pt1 | contig 12377 bp, 11 predicted proteins | sample Bog_T0_3_FD_202130 | JGI IMG/M metagenome (GOLD analysis project Ga0302320, IMG submission 202130) | Peat permafrost microbial communities from Stordalen Mire near Abisko, Sweden - Bog_T0_3 | ecosystem: Environmental > Terrestrial > Soil > Wetlands > Peat | place: Sweden: Abisko, Stordalen Mire...
CTGCCGACCAAGGCGCCGTGGGTGATCCAGGGGCCCGGCGAGAACGCGGGCGTGATCGACATCGGCGACGGCCAGGCGGTCGTGTTCAAGATGGAGAGCCACAACCATCCGAGTTACATCGAGCCCTATCAGGGCGCGACCACCGGCGTCGGCGGCATTTTGCGCGATGTATTCACGATGGGGGCTCGCCCCATTGCCTGCCTCAATGCGCTAAGTTTCGGCGCGCCCGAGCATCCAAAGACGCGGCACTTGGTGAGCGGCGTAGTCGCCGGTGTCGGCGGCTACGGCAATTCGTTCGGGGTGCCGACCGTCGGCGGACAGGTGCGTTTCCACACCCGCTATGACGGCAATATCCTGGTCAATGCGATGGCGGTTGGCCTTGCCGACACCGACAAGATTTTTTATGCCGCCGCCTCCGGCGTCAACATGCCAATCGTCTATCTGGGCTCCAAGACCGGCCGCGACGGCATTCATGGCGCCTCGATGGCGTCGGCCGAATTCGACGACGACTCTGCCGAGAAGCGCCCGACAGTGCAAGTCGGCGATCCCTTCGCGGAAAAATTGCTACTGGAGGCCTGCCTCGAGATCATGGCCGCCGATTGCGTGATCGCAATCCAGGACATGGGCGCGGCGGGGCTGACATGTTCGGCGGTCGAGATGGGCGCCAAGGGCGATCTCGGCGTCGATCTCGATCTCGACGCGGTACCGACGCGCGAAACCGGCATGAGCGCCTACGAGATGATGCTGTCGGAAAGCCAGGAGCGCATGCTCATGGTACTCAAGCCGGAGAAAGAGAAACAGGCCGAAGCGATCTTCCGCAAATGGGGGCTGGATTTTGCCGTCGTCGGTTACACCACGCCGAGCAAGCGTTTTGTCGTGAAGCATGGCGGCGACGTGATGGCGGACCTGCCGATCAAGGAACTCGGCGATGAAGCGCCGCTGTACGACCGGCCGCATGTGGCAACGCCGCTGTTGCCGGTCGTTCATGCCCGCGAGATCAAGCCGTCGATCGGGATCGGGCCTGCGCTGGAAAAACTGATCGCGACGCCCGAGCTGGGCTCGAAGCGCTGGGTGTGGGAGCAATACGATCACGTCATCTTGGGCAACACCGTGCAGCGGCCCGGCGGCGATGCCGCTGTGGTGCGGGTGCAGGACGGACCGAAGGGGCTGGCGCTGACGGTCGACGTGACGCCACGCTATTGCGAGGCCGATCCTTTTCAAGGCGGCATGCAGGCGGTGGCGGAAGCCTGGCGCAATATCACCGCGGTCGGCGGCCGGCCGCTCGCGATCACCGACAATCTCAATTTCGGCAATCCGGAGCGCCCGGAGATCATGGGCCAGTTCGTCGGTTGCCTGAAGGGCATCGCGGACGCCTGCCGCGCGCTCGACTTCCCGGTCGTGTCCGGCAACGTCTCGCTCTACAACGAGACCAACGGCCGCGGCATCCTGCCGACGCCCTCGATCGGCGGCGTAGGTCTGCTCGATGACTTCACCAAATCGGCGACGCTGGCGTTCAAGGCCGCGGACGAGGCGATCCTGCTGATCGGTGAAACCCATGGCTGGCTTGGACAATCGGTTTACCTGCGCGACATCTGCGGCCGCGAAGAGGGCGCACCGCCGCCGGTCGATCTCGCCGCCGAGAAGCGCAACGGCGATGTGGTGCGCGGCATGATCCATGCTGGCACGGCGACCGCGGCGCATGACCTGTCGGACGGCGGTCTTCTGATTGCGCTGGCGGAGATGGCGATCTCGGGCGGCATCGGCGCGCAGTTGCTGGCGGCGCCGGCCGAGATCGTGCCGCATGCCTGGTGGTTCGGCGAAGACCAGGCGCGCTACATCGTGACCGTGCCGGCGGAGCAGGCCGGCCGGGTGCTGGCGAAAATGAAAGGCGCCGGCGTGTCCTGCGCGCGCATCGGCACCACTGGCGGCGATGCCATCATGATCGCCGGAGAGCCGAAGGTTTCGGTCGAGGCGCTGGCAACTGCCTTCGAGAGCTGGTTTCCGACCTATATGGGCGCCGCGCGCTAAAGCACCCGGGTCGCCCCTGGAATTTTCCGCAACGCCGCGGTCACGGCCCAGCTCGATGCCAGCGTGAGCACAAACACGACCACCGCCTTGACGATGGCGCTGAGCTGCATCACCGGGGCGAAGGAAATATCGAGCAGCGCGTATTGCAGCCACAATAGCGGGATGTAGTGCACGACATAGATGCCATAGGCATCGCCGCGCACGGGATCGAGGATGTTCTTCTCGCCTTGGCCGAAACGCAGGAACAGGGCGAGCACGGCGAGGCAGATCGTGACGCAGGCGATGGCGTATACCGCGCCGTAGCTGCTCTGCCACCAGAACGGCGGCGCGCCGGCGAGGTTGGATAGCCGCATCCGCCGGAAATGAACCAGAAAGCCGAGCGCGCCGAACGACAGCCCGGCGGCAATGACGGAGATCAGCCACCCTTGCGCGAGCGCGCCGGAGCGCGCCAGCAGGCCCCGGTCGATGTCGGCGGCGCCGATCCCCATGCCGGCGAGGAAGAACACGCCGTACAGCACCACCCGGCTGAGCTGCACCTGCAACGGTCCCCAGTTGAACCAGCGCACGGCGCCGACTTCGAACAGCATCGGCACATAGGCGATGATGGCGGCGACGGCGAGGGCGGACGCGAACAGCACCGGGCGCTCGAACGATCGCAGCGACAGCCGGTTGATCGCCTCGATCAATCCGGGCGCCAGATACAGAAACGGGATCGCGAGCAGGTCGAGAAACAGCAGGAACCAGATGAACCAGCCCGGACCGTCGAACCAGATGCCCTGCCGGAAATTCCCCAGCCAGAAATCGATGAAGCCGAGCCTGGCGCCGGTCAAAAGGTACGAGGCGTAATAGGCAATCGGCATCAGGATGAAGATCAGCGCCAGGAATGGCAGCCCGAGCCGCAGCGCGCGGTCGCGCAGAAAGTGGCCTATGCCCTTGCGTTTCAGGCTGGGCCAGACGAACAGGCCGGACAAAAGGAACATCAACGACATGAAAAAGGCATCGTTGAACAGCGTCAGAACGTTGAAGCCGCCCCAGCGCTGGTTGTCGACCACGGGCGCCGTCGACCACAGATAGTGGTTGGGATAGAAACGGCCGAACGCGGTGTAGGCGACCACCGCATGGTTCGCCAGCACCAACAGCGTGATGAAGGTGCGGGCGCGATCGAGCGCGGCGTCGCGGGTGGCGGTCTTTGGCGCCGCGCGAATTTGGGCCTGCGCCGGCGAATCGGAAGTTATGGAGGTCATGAGCGCCCCAACCGAGTCCTGACAATGTTGCCGCCGGGAACCGGGCTGGGCAAGGCCAAATTGTCCTGCCGGGCAGGTATGGCACCTTGCCGGGCCGCCGGCAGGGAACGATCGAGGTTTCGCTCGTCCCTCGCCATGGAACCAGTTCCCGCGCCGGAAGTTAGTCGGCGACCATCAGATTGAGCCGCCGCGCTTCCGGCGGCGCTTGGCTGGAGACTGGGCAATGACAATCCTGAAATGGGCGCTGATCTTCTTTCTGGTATCCGTGGTGGCCGGTATCCTTGGATTCACCGGACTGTCGGCCGCATCCGCGGATATCGCCCGCTTCCTGTTCTATGTCTTCGTCGTGATCTTCCTGGTTCTGCTGATCCTCGGGCTCACCATCCTGAGGGTGTGAGCCATGGCGTCATTCCGGGATGGTGCTCTTGCACCAGACCCGGAATCTCGAGATTCCGGGTTCGATGCTTCGCATCGCCCCGGAATGACGCTTTACGCCACTTCCTCGATCTTGACCCTGTCGGGATAGAACGCCAGGTGGCCCGAGATTTCCGCCATCGCCGGGAATGGGGTCTCATAGGTCCAGATCGCATTTTCGATGGTCTTGCCGTCGGCAACGATGCTGAAATAGTTCGCATCGCCCTTATAGGGACAGTGGGTCACGCGCTCGGTGCGCTTTAACAGCGCCATTTCGGCGTCCTGGCGCGGCACATATTGAACCGCCGGGTAGCTGGCTTCCTTCAGCGACAGCGCGTGGGTGGTGTCGGCAATGACGACGCCGCCAGCGGAGACGCGGATGCGCTTCGGGTTCGCCGTGATGGTGATGGGATGGTCGGGACCGGGGAGTTTCATGGTCAGCCCTTTTTTTGGTCAGTCTGTTGTGATCGTGAGGTCGTTTCTTGCAGGCTTTGCAAGCCTAGAGCCCCGAATATAATGCGACGGAGCGTGACCTAGAAGGGTCTGCGCGCTAAGTTCTGCCTCGGGCGGCCGATATCTTCGGCCGCAATCTGGATCGCCAGATGGGAGAAGCCCTGGATGCCGATGGATGCCCACGATATCGAATCCATGATCAAGGCGGCCATACCGGACGCCGAGGTGACGATCCGGGATCTCGCCGGCGATGGCGACCACTATGCCGCGACCGTGATCTCCGAGTCCTTCCGCGGCAAGTCCCGTGTCCAGCAGCACCAGATTGTCTATCAGTCGCTGCGGGGCCAGATGGGCGGCGTGCTTCACGCGCTGGCGCTGCAGACCGGAGTGCCTGAAGGATAGCATCGCCGGGCGGGGCAGGGGACGTCATGGCTGAAGACGACCAACGCGGCGCGCTGTTTCGCCCGCTCGTGCCGCATCAGCACAGCCGCGTGACCTACGCCGAGCTGTTTTTCGACCTGGTGTTCGTTTTCGCGGTCACGCAGATCTCCCACACCTTGCTGGTCCGCTTCACGCCAATAGGCGCAGTGCAGACGACGCTGCTGTTTCTGGCGGTGTGGTGGGTGTGGGTTTACACGGCGTGGATCACCAACTGGCTCAATCCCGAACTGACGCCGGTCCGGATTATGCTGTTCCTGCTGATGCTCGGCGGGCTCGTGCTTTCGACCTCGATCCCGAAGGCGTTTGAGACGCGGGGACTGTGGTTTGCGATCGCCTACGCCGCGATGCAGGTCGGCCGGACCATCTTTCTGCTGGCATCGATCCCGCGGAGCAATCCATCGATCCGGATGAATGCGATCCGGATTCTGGTCTGGCTGTCGGTTTCGGCCCTGTTCTGGATCGCGGGCGGCTTCGCGCAAGGACATTTGCGGCTGGTGCTTTGGGCGGTGGCGCTGGGAATCGAATACATCTCCCCGGCGGTCCGGTTCTGGATACCAGGATATGGCGCGTCCTCGATCGACGACTGGGTCGTCGAAGGCGGCCATATGGCGGAGCGTTGCGCCGGCTTCATCATCATCGCGCTCGGCGAATCCATCGTCGTGAGCGGTGCGACCTTTGCCGATCTGGCCTGGACGACCGAGACCATCGGCGCCTTTGCCTCGGCGCTGGTCGGCAGCGTCGCGATGTGGTGGATCTATTTCCACAAGGGCGTCGAGGCCGGCTCCGAGCAGATTTCAAATTCCAGCGAGCCTGGGCGGCTGGCGCGACTGGCCTACACCTATCTGCATATGCCAATCGTGGCCGGCATCATTCTGTCGGCGGTGGCGGACGATCTGGTACTGACACATCCCGCCGATCATTCCGACGCGAGGACGGTGGTCAGCGCGATTGGGGGGCCGCTGTTGTTTCTGGTCGGTACCATCCTGTTCAAGCACGCGATCAGGGGCTTCCTCCAGCTTTCTCATGGCGCAGGCATCGTCGCGCTGGCGGTGCTGGCCTTTTTTGCCGGCGTGCTGTCGCCCCTGATGTTGTCGATCCTGACCTCGGCGATCATGGTGACGGTCGCGATCTGGGAATCGGTTTCGCTGGGATCGGCTGCGACCGCGTCTCAGTCGGAGGCCACCAGCGCGTGAACCGAGAACATGCGGTCCTCGTCGGTCCATGACTCCAGCGGCGTCCAGCCGGTCCCGCGCGCCAGCGCGGTGAAGCGTTCGAGGCTGTATTTGTAGCTGCTCTCGGTGTGGATGCTCTCGCCGGCGCGGAACGAAAAATTCCGTCCCAGCACGCCGACGGTCTGGGCCCGCTGGCTGATCAGGTGCATCTCGATGCGATGTCGGTCGCGGTTGTAGACCGCGCGATGGATGAAGGCGCCGGTGTCGAAATTGCCGCCGAGCTCGCGGTTGATGCGGTTGAGCACGTTGAGATTGAAACGCGCGGTGACGCCGGCCTTGTCGTTATAGGCGTCATACAGCACGCGCTCGTCTTTCTCGAGGTCGACGCCGATCACCATCCGCGCACCCTGCCCCAGAATCTCGCGCGCGCTGCGCAGGAAACCGCTGGCCTCATCCGGCTCGAAATTTCCGAGCGTCGATCCCGGGAAAAAACCGACCTTCGGCATCGCGCCGATGCTTTCGGGCAACGCGAACGGCGCGGTAAAATCCGCCGTGACCGGATAGACGTCGAGATCGGGAAAATCCCGGCGCAGGGCCTCGGCCTGCGCCTTCAGGAAGTCGCCGGAAATATCGACGGGAACGTAGGCGCTGAGCGCGCACTGGTTCAACAGCAGCCGGACCTTGGTGGTGGCGCCGGCGCCGAATTCCACCAATGCTGCGCCGTCAGGGACGATCGCCGCTATGGCGCTGCTCCGGTCGCGCAGGATTCCGAGTTCGGTGCGCGTCGGGTAATATTCCGGCAGCAATGTGATCTGTTCGAACAGCTCCGAACCGGCAACGTCGTAGAAATACTTTGGCGACAGCCGTTTCGGAGCCCGCGACAAATCTGCCAGCACGTCGCCGGCAAATGCCGAGGTCTGCTCGTCGAAACGATGCGCTTCGGCCAGGGCGGTAGCATGCACGTTCATGACTCTCTCCTACAACGCGCTTTCTGCGCGTCTGACTCAGGTGGCGTAGTCGGCCAGGCGCAGTCCGGTGAATTGCCAGCGGTGGTGGGGATAAAAGAAGTTGCGATAGGTGATACGGCTGTGTCGGTCCGGGGTGGCAAGCGAAGAGCCGCGCAGCACCAGCTGGTTGACCATGAACTTGCCGTTGTATTCGCCGAGCGCGCCTTCGATGGCGCGGTAGCCTGGATAGGCGGCGTAGGCGCTGCGGGTCCACTGCCAGACGATGCCGAAGGCATCGTTGAGGTGGCCGGCGCGGGCGGCGACTTCCCACTCCATTTCGGTCGGCAGATGCTTGCCGCGCCAGCGCGCAAAGGCGTCGGCCTCGTAGTAGCTGACGTGACAGACCGGGGCTGAGGGGTCGACCGGCCTCAATCCGCCGAGCGTCATCATTTGCCATTGGCCGTCGGCCTCGCGCCAGTGCCCGGGCGCTTCCCATTGCTCGTTGCCAACAGTTGCAAAGCCGTCCATCAGCCAGAGCGTCGGGGTGCGGTAGCCGCCGTCTTCCATGAAGGCGAGCCATTCGGCGTTGGTGACGAGGTTGCGCGCCAGCCGCACCGGGCCGACCAGCGCGCGGTGCGCCGGCTTCTCATTGTCGAAATGGAAGCTTTCGCCGGCGTGCCCGATGCTGTGGATGCCCTCGTTGATGTCGACCCATTCCTCGCCGGTTCGCGTGGACGCCGGGAAGCTCCAAAGGGGATCGTAGGCCGGCGCAATCGGGTTTTGTGCGAAGGCGTGCAGGATGTCGGTCAGCATCAGTTCCTGATGCTGCTGCTCGTGATTGAGGCCGACTTCGACCAGCGGCGCGATCGCGGCCAGCGTGTCCTCACTGGACTCGTGAAAGAATTTCACGATCGCCGCATCGACATGCCGGCGATAGGCGGTGATCTCCTCGGCGCCTGGACGGGTCAGGTGACCGCGCGCGTGGCGGGCATGCCGCGGTCCGGCGCTGACATAGTAGGAATTGAACAGGAAGGCGTAATCCGGGTGAAAGGGCGTGTAGCCTGCGCAGTGTTCGCCGAGCAGGAATTGCTCGAAGAACCAGGTGGTATGGGCGCGATGCCACTTGGCCGGGCTTGCGTCCGGCATCGACTGGATCAGCTGATCCTCCGGGGACAGGGGCGCGGCCCGGCGCTCGGTCTCGTCTCGAACCCCGAGAAAGGCCTCGGTCAGATCCTGGGCGCGATTGCCGGAATCGGAGAATAATGACGGGCAAGGGGGGGCAAGTGCGGCCACAGCGGATGCTGGTTTCGTCACGATAGTCTCCGATTCGGGAGAGAACGTTGCTCTGGCGAACGGGTTCCCGGCGATAGCCTGTCCTAGATAGGGGCTTCTGTCAGGGAAAAAAGCCTCTCAGGGGCAAGATCACGGGCCCTGTCGGCCCATGGCCAGCTCCCGGAAAAGCCGGCGGGCCCAGGCCCTCACATGCCAGCTCCTCGCCATTTTACTTTGGATGCACAACGGTTTGGGATACATATATGGGGTGTCGGGCTTGCCGGGCCGACGCCGGCCCGAAGGCCATGCCTCAAAAGGACGCAAATATGAGCATCGAACAATTTATCGATAACGAAGTGAAGTCGAACGACGTCGTGCTGTTCATGAAGGGCACACCGCAGTTTCCGCAGTGCGGTTTTTCCGGTCAGGTGGTGCAGATTCTCGACCACGTCGGGGTCGGCTACAAGGGCCTGAACGTTCTGGAATCCGCCGACCTGCGCAACGGCATCAAAACCTATTCCAATTGGCCGACCATCCCGCAGCTTTACGTCAAGGGCGAGTTCGTCGGCGGTTGCGACATCATCCGCGAGATGTTCCAGGCCGGCGAGTTGCAGCAGCTGCTGGCCGAGAAGGGCGTCACCGTCAACGCGGCTGCCTCGGCCTGAGTTCGGGCCTTGGCTTTGGCGGCGCGCCAGGTAGGCACCGCGCGGCTCGAAGTCATTGTCGCCGACATCACGACGCTGCGCGTTGACGCCATCGTCAACGCTGCGAACACCTCCTTGCTCGGCGGCGGGGGTGTCGATGGCGCCATCCACCGTGCAGCCGGACCTGAGCTGTTGGCCGAATGCCGCACGCTCGGCGGCTGTGAAACCGGCGGCGCCAAAATCACCAAAGCGTATCGATTGCCGGCGCGGTATGTGATTCATGCCGTCGGTCCGGTCTGGGACGGCGGTATCAGCGGCGAAGATGACGCGCTGGCGTCGTGTTACAGCCGCGCGATCGGATTGTGTCAGGTCCACAACCTCGCTTCGATCGCCTTCCCCGCCATTTCAACCGGTGTTTATCGCTTCCCTGCCGATCGCGCCGCGGCAATCGCGGTTTCGACGACCGTCGCTGCCCTTGCCGCGGCGCCGGCGCTCAGGCGGGTCGTCTTTTGCTGCTTTTCAGATGACAGCGCGCTGCTGCATGCGGGGGCGATGATGGAATTTGGCAGTTCTTGCGCGGATTGAGCCGGAAGCTATGACGGCCGCGGCGCCGGCCATCCGACCAGCCAGGTCAAGACTGGAAACGGCGTGAAAAACTGCAACAGCAGGGCTGTTATCACGATCATCGCTGCATAGAACGAAATACCGCGCAGCAAACGGTGGCGCAGCGGCGGGTACGGCGGCTTGTTATCGGGGGGCCAGGCAAATGCCTCTTCCCAGTCGCGCTGCGGAATATCGGGAGGCCTGATACGCTCGAGCGGCACCCATGCGCGATAAGCTCCAATGCCGCGCTCCCGCGCGATCGCGCTCCTCAGGTAGAACAAATTGTGGCGGCCGGCAAAATCGACCGCGGCGCCGATCAAAAGACGCAGCAGCCACAGGACGAATGACCCGGCGAGATAGACATAGGCGATCATGAAGCCGAATGTGAGCCATGACCGGGTGAAAGACTTGACCGTGAATACCGACGAAACCAGCTGCACCGTGGCCTCGACCAGTTTGTCGAGGCCGTTGAATATCTCGCCCAATATCGATCTGTCATCGGCGGCCTGCAGCCACAGAATGAGACCGATCACGATGGCGAATTGAACAAGGGGAAATCTGACCAGACCTCGTATCGGAGCCGAAATCAGTTTGACCATCCGGTGAATTCCCCAGAGGCGGTTCGAACAACCACTCACATCGTGGCGCGTGACCGATATAGCACGATTTGCGGCGGCAAAGGTTCCGCGAAGGGCGCGAAACAAACGGGCCGACCTTGGTAGCCCTTGTGTCGATTGAGCCGGCCGGTACATTCCTCCGAAGGAGTTCCAGGAGGGAACATGAATTCAAACCATGTGCTGCGGTCGGTTTTTGGTGCATCGCTGCTGGCGATCGCGGCGGTGCCTTCAGCCAGCGCGGAAGGCACCTTCGATATTCCCGCCGGCGCCCATTTCAATCCTGACAAGCTGGCAAAAATCGGCGAGTTCTTCCGTAACGAAGTGTCGACAGGCAAAATTTCGGGGGCGATCCTGCTGATCCAGCAGCATGGCAAGCCGGTCTACCACGAATCCTTCGGCGTCCAGGACGTCGTCTCCAAGGCGCCCATCACCGACCACACGATCTTTCGTCTATTCTCGATGACCAAAGCCATCACCAGCGTGGCCGCGATGGTGCTGGTCGACGAGGGCAAGATCACCCTCGCCGATCCCGTCGCGAAGTACATCCCTTCGTTCGCGAATGTGAAGGTCGGCGTGGAAAAGAAAGCCGACGACGGCACGACGACGCTCGAACTGGTGCCGCCGGAGCGGCCGCCGACCGTTCTCGACCTGATGCGCCAGACGTCCGGAATCACTTACGGCTTCTATGGCGATAGCCTGGTCCGCAAGGCCTATAAGGCCGCCAATATCTATGGCGGTGACTTCGACCTCGCCGAGTTCGCCGAGCGGATTGCAAAATTGCCGCTGCAAAATCAACCGGGAGCGCTCTGGCAATACGGCCATTCCACCGACGTGCTGGCGCGGATCATGGAGATCGTGTCGGGAAAATCCCTGCTCGAGGTCGAGAAGGAAAAGCTGCTCGGTCCGCTCGGGATGAAGGACACCGGCTTTCTCGTCACCGATCCGGCGAAACAGAAGCTGCTGGCGCAGCCGGTGCCGAACGACAGCGATTTCCGGGTCGGGCGCGAGAATGACCCGACCAAGCCGAAGAAGTGGCAATCCGCCAGCGGCGGCATGGTTTCGACCATGGCGGACTATGCGCGCTTTGCGCAGATGCTGCTCGACGGCGGCAAGTTCGAGGGCAAGACCATTCTGAGCCCGAAGGCGTTCGAAGAGATGACGACCGATCAGATCGGTCCCGGTTCGGGTGTAGGGCGCGACTATTTTTACTTTCCCGGCGATGGCTTCGGCTTTGGGCTCGGGCTCGCGGTGCGTACCGATCCCGGCAACGCCAAGCCGCCGCCGCCGGGTTCGCTGGGCGAGCTGAAATGGGACGGCGCCAGCGGCTGCTATTTCGTGATCGATCGCAAGCAGGACATGTTTTTCGTGCTGCTGGAGCAGACACCCTCGGAGCGCCAGCGTATCCAGAGGACAGTCAAGCTGTTGATCTATGAAGCGCTGGCGAACTGACGCCCGCTGGCACCGTGCCGCGGCGGCGCTTGCGCTGCTGATCGGCGCAATCGCAGCCGGATATCCGGACGCCGGGCAGGCCGAATCTTCGCATCTGATGCCCGCCAATTTCTCGCGGCAAAGACTGGAGCGGGTCGGCGACTATATCCGCAACGAGATTGCAACCGGCAAGATCCCGGGCGCCATCATTCTGATTCAGCAGCACGGTCATCCCGTCTATTTCGAGAATTTCGGCGTGCGCAACGTCGAAACAAGGCTTCCGATGACGGCGGACACGATTTTTCGGCTGTATTCGATGACCAAGCCGATCACGTCGGTCGCCGTGATGATGCTGGTCGAGGACGGCAAGCTTGCGCCCGATGATCCCGTCTCGAAGTACATCCCCGATTTCGCCGATGTGAAAGTCGGCGTCGAAAAGCGCGGCGAAACCGGCGAGCCGGGACTGGCGCTCAAGCCCGTCAACCGCCCGATCACGATCGAAGACCTGCTGCGGCACACCTCCGGACTGACCTATGGTTTCTACGGCGAGAGCGCCGTGCGCAAGCTCTATGCCAAGGCTAACCTGTTCGACGGTGATTTCGACAACGCCGAGTTTGCCAGACGCATCGCGAAACTGCCGCTCGCCGAACAACCGGGCACGCTGTGGGACTACGGCCATTCGACCGACGTCCTTGGCCGCGTTATCGAAGTGGCATCGGGGCAGTCGCTGTTCGGGTTTGAAAAGCAGCGGCTGCTCGATCCCTTGGGAATGACGGACACGGCCTTCTACGTCGCCGACCAGGCGAAGCGGCCGCTGATCGCCGAGCCGATGCCGGGCGACAACCAGATCAGCTCCGCCGTTGAGATCAGAGACCCGATGTTGCCGCGGCAGGCGGAATCCGGTGGCGCCGGCATGGTCGGGACCATCGGGGATTACGCGCGTTTCGCCCAGATGTTGCTGAACGGCGGTATTTATGAGGGCAGGCGTTATCTCAAACCCGAGACCGTCGCCTTGATGACATCGGACCATATCGGGCCGGAGACCAAAATCGCGCGCGACTATTTCTATTTTCCGGGCCCCAACAGCGGGTACGGCCTTGGCTTTGCCGTGCGC
>Ga0302320_10022674_pt1 | contig 12375 bp, 11 predicted proteins | sample Bog_T0_3_FD_202130 | JGI IMG/M metagenome (GOLD analysis project Ga0302320, IMG submission 202130) | Peat permafrost microbial communities from Stordalen Mire near Abisko, Sweden - Bog_T0_3 | ecosystem: Environmental > Terrestrial > Soil > Wetlands > Peat | place: Sweden: Abisko, Stordalen Mire...
GTAGGCGGCGATCCGGTCCTCGGCGTCCCGCACCTGGTCCCGCAGCTCAACGACCCGCCCCTCCAGCCAGTCGTTCGCGCGATGGACGGCGCGGTACTTCGCGGCAAGCTGCTCCTTCACATAGACGTCCATCGCGGCATTCACGGCAGCGGCGGCCAGCAGCCGGTCGCCACAGGTGAAGCTCACCTCAAGCACGTGCGAGGTCTTGACCGGCTGAACGCTGAAGGCCGCCTGAACGGCGAGCAGCGCGACATTGCGATCGTCGTCAACGGGGGGGCCGAGACCACGCTCTTGCTTTGCGGCCAGCGGCGCGACCGCGCCCTGCGCCATCGCAAGCACACGGCTGGTCATCGAGGGTGGTCGCAAAGCCGGGTTGAACTCGGGCTTGTCCAACAACGCAAGCTGCTGCGCGACGCGCTCGACGATGTGGCGGCCGCGGATGATCTCCGCCTGGCTCGCCATCACGGCTTCGTTCGCGGGATCGCTGTGCAGGATACTCTGCAGCTCTCGCAGCTTGTACTCAGGCGGTTCGAAGATCAGCGTGCCGGTGGCCGTATAGCGGGGCGCTACCTGGGACAGCGCGACCATCGCGGCGAGCGGCACGACCAGGATCACGGCGAGCAGCGGCGCACGGCGGCGGCGCAGGATGGCAAGCAGCAGGGGCAGGTTCAGTCCCTGCTCCGACGGTCCGGAGCCGGCGCCCGGTGTGGCTCGACGCCGGTTCGGAGGAGCCTCGGCCTCATGTCCGGACGGTCGATCAAGCATGCGGCGGTTGATATCTCCCGCTGACTTAACGCCGGGCTAACCGGTCATCATCATGGTATGCGGCCAGCACCATGACGCCGCATTCCGCCCGATCCATTGCCTGCCTGCTGACGGTTCTGCTGTTCGGCGCCTGCGCACCGGGCCGGGATCTGCCGCCGCTGGCCGACGGGCCGGCCGGCGGCTATCGGCTGGGCGCCGGCGACCAGGTGCGAATCATCACCTTCGGCGAGGAGCGGCTTACCGGGGAGTTTCGCGTCAACGACAGCGGCAACATCGCGCTGCCGCTGGTAGGGCCGGTGCGGGCGGCCGGATTCGATTCGACCGAACTGGAAACGGCGGTCGCGGTGGCTCTAAAGCGGGCAGGCCTGCTCCGCGATCCGTCGGTAGCGGTGGAAGTCATCGCCTACCGTCCGGTCTTCGTGCTCGGCGAGGTCAACAAGCCGGGCCAGTATCCGTGGCAGCCCGGCATGACCGTCGTCACCGCGGTGGCGGTCGCCGGCGGCTTCACCTATCGCGCGGTCGACGACTATGCTTCCGTGGTGCGAACGGTCGGCGGGACGGCCTCTGAAGCAGAGGCCGCGCGGCAGAGTTTCATCCAGCCCGGCGACGTGGTGACCATTTTCGAACGGCGGTTCTGATGCGGCGTAGCGCAATCGTTTTGCTCGGCCTGCTGGCGGCGGCGGGACCGGGGCCGGCCACAACCCCCGCGCCGGGGCCGCTGCGTATCATCGGCGGCCAGGCCGGCGGGTGCCTGGCGGGTGCGGTGCGTCTGCCCGACTCCGGCCCAGGATTTCAGACCATTCATCTCGGCCGCAGTGCGTTCTGGGGCGCGCCCCCGACGATCGCGCGGATCGAGCTGCTCGGGCAGCGGACGCGGCAGGCGGGGCTTGGGGATTTCTACGTCGAGGACATCTCCCGCCCGCGCGGCGGACCGCTGCCGGGTGGGCATATCAGCCACCAGCTTGGGCTCGATGCCGATGTCGGTCTGGACGTGCGGCCGAAGGGACCTCTGAGCGGGGCCGCGCGCGAATCGGTGGAACTGCCAAGCATGGTGCGCGCCGATCAGCGCGGCGTGGACACTGCGCACTGGTCGCCGGACGAGGTGACGCTGCTGCACCTCGCCGCGGGGTTGCCGGAGGTGGACCGGATTCTGGTCAACCCCGCAATCAAGCGGCAGCTTTGCCAGGAGGTACAGGGCGACCGGTCCTGGTTGAGACTGATTCGGCCGTGGTACGGCCACGCCGCGCACATGCATATCCGCTTCCGCTGCCCGTCCGATCAGCCGGAATGCGAGCAAGCGGGCCCGCCACCACCAGGCGATGGCTGCGATGCGACGCTGCAATGGTGGTTCGATCAGTTGGATCACCCCGCCGCCCCCGGTCCCGCCGCGCCGCATCGCCCACCGCAACTGCCCGCCGCGTGCGCGGCGATCATGGCGGCGCCCGGGGAATAAGGCGCGGTTCGGTTTCGACTCAGGCGGCGTGCTTAAGCAGCAAGTCCCGCGCCTGGTTCACCCGGGCGGCGATCCAGTCGGAGCCGCCGGTGTCGGGATGGGCGACACGCATGAGCCGGCGATGGGCCGCCCGAATGTCGGCTTCGCTGGCGCCCGGTGCGAGGCCGAGCACCTCGTAGGCTTCGTCGAGCGTCATCGCACCGCCGCGTGGGCGCGGCTGCGGACCGGGCGGGGGCGCTCCTGGCGGAGGACCCCCGGCAGCGGGCGGCGTGGCCAGCAGCATGCCGCGAAGGCGCCGCCAGATGAGCGGACCGAACAGCATGAGCGGGCCGAACGCGATCCCGCCCCGGCCGGAGAAAAACAACAACGCGGCGAGGCTGAGACCAGCCAGCGCGGCCATCCAGGCGAACAGCGACTTGATGGTGCTGACCGAGGCGCGCTCGAAGGCGCTGAGACCAGCCAGGAGCACGAAAACCGTGAGGCCGCCGAGCACGAGCCAAAGCATGGCAACAGATTAGCGGAAAGCCGCGCCGTTTTCGATCGTCACGCCCGCCGTGCCCCGGAGGCGCCTTCACGTTCGCTCCGCGCAATCTCACCCGCCGCCGCCTGCGCCTGCAGGACCGCCAGCGCGCTCAGGTTAAGGACTCCGCGCGCCGTTACGCTCGCGACTAGCACATGGATCGGCTTGGAGGTGCCCAGCAGGATCGGCCCGATCGACAACCCGTCCGCCGCGGCGCCCAGCAGGTTGAAGGCAATGTTCGCGGCATCCAACGACGGCATGATCAGCAGGTTCGCCACGCCGCTCAGCCGGCTGTCCCGCACGGAACGATTGCGCACCGCCTCGACCAGCGCGGCGTCGGCGTGCATCTCGCCGTCGATCTCCAGTTCCGGCGCCCGCTCACGAATCAACCCCAGCGCCTGGCGCATCTTGCGCGCACTCTCCGACCGGCTGGCGCCGAAGTTGGAGTGCGACACCAGCGCCGCCTTGGGCGTGATGCCGAAGCCGCGCACCGCATCCGCGGCGAGCAGCGTCATTTCGGTGATCTGCTCGGCGGTGGGATCGACCACCATGTAGGTGTCGCAGATGAACAGCACGCCGGTCTGCAGGATCAGACAGGATAGCGCGTAGACGCGATCAACGCCCGGCCGGGGAGGAATGATCGGCAGGATGTATTCGATCTGCCGCCACCAGCCGGCCGCGCCACCGCAGATCGCCGCATCGGCAAGCCCGGCGTGCAGCATCATGGCGGCGGCGACCGAGTTGCGCGTGGCAATCCGCCGCGCCGCGGCCTCGGGCCGGGCGCCGCGCCGCCCGACCAGCCGCTGATACGCCGGCACCAGCGGCCCGAACACCGCGTCATCCGCCGCCGGATCGAGCACCGTTACCGCGCCATCGAGGTCCAGCCGCAGGCCGAGTTCCTGCATCTTGCGCGTGATCGCCTCGCGGCTGCCCAGCAGGATGGGCCGGGCAATGCCGTCGTCCACCAGCATCTGCGCCGCCCGCAGCACGCGTTCGTCCTCGCCCTCGGCATAGACGATGCGCTTCGGGTCCTGCTTGGCGGCCTCGAACACCGGCTGCATGAGTTGCCCGGAGCGAAACACGAACCGTTCCAGCGTGACCCGGTAGGCGTCGAAGTCGGTGATCGGCCGGCGCGCCACGCCGCTCGCGATCGCCGCGCGCGCCACCGCCGGAGCGACCTGCAGGATCAGCCTGGGGTCGAACGGCTTCGGGATGATGTACTCCGGGCCGAACACCGGCTCGGCTCCGCCATAGGCGGCGGCCACCACGTCGCTGGCCTCGACCCGCGCGAGTTGCGCGATGGCCTCGACCGCGGCGATCTTCATCGCCTCGTTGATCGTCGTGGCAGACACGTCGAGCGCACCGCGGAAGATGAACGGGAAGCACAGGACGTTGTTCACCTGGTTCGGAAAGTCGCTGCGGCCGGTGGCGACGATCGCGTCGGGCCGGGCCGCCCGGGCGAGGTCGGGCAGGATTTCCGGATTCGGATTCGCCAACGCCAGGATCAGCGGTCGGTCGGCAAGCAGCGGCAGCCATTCGGGCTTCAACACGCCCGGGGCCGACAGGCCGAGGAAAATGTCAGCCCCAGGCAATACGTCAGGCAGACGCCGGGCGCTGGTGTCGCGGGCGTAACGGGCCATGTTCGGCAGCATGCCCTCGCGGTCGGTGCGCACCACGCCGGCGATATCGGTCAGCGTCACGTTCTCCGGCCGCAGCCCCATGGCGACCAGCAGATCGACGCAAGCCAGTGCCGCCGCGCCGGCGCCGGAGGTCACCAGTTTCACATCCGCCAGCGTCTTGCGCTGCAACAGCAGCCCGTTGCGCACCGCCGCGGCCACGGTGATCGCAGTGCCGTGCTGGTCGTCGTGAAAGACCGGGATATGCATGCGGGCGCGCAGCTCGGCCTCGATGCCGAAACATTCCGGCGCCTTGATATCCTCCAGGTTGATTGCACCGAAGGTTGGCTCCAGCGCGGCGACCACGTCGCAGAAGCGGGCGGGATCGGCTGCGTCCACCTCGATGTCGAACACGTCGATACCGGCGAACTTCTTGAACAGGACGGCCTTGCCCTCCATCACCGGCTTGCCGGCGAGCGGGCCGATATTGCCCAGCCCCAGCACCGCGGTGCCGTTGGAGATCACCCCAACCAGGTTGCCGCGGGCGGTGTAATCGCGCGCGCTGTCCGGATCGGCCCGGATGGCTTCGCAGGCGGCGGCAACGCCAGGCGAGTAGGCCAGTGCAAGGTCGCGCTGGGTCGCCATCCGCTTGGTCGGCTCGACCGAGAGTTTCCCGGGCCGCGGCAGGCGGTGGTAGTCGAGCGCGGCCTTGCGCAGGGTTTCGTCCATCATCCGTAGGGCTCCGTCGGTGGCCAAGCATGCGAGGATGACGCGTCACTGGCAACGCCGCCGGGGGCAGCGATGGCATGTCGCACCGGCCGCTCAAATTAGAAGAATTTTTCTTGCTGATCGTGATAGATAGCACGAAGTCTTATTTTGGCGAGGAAGCCTTGCGGATGATGGAAATCTGTCCTCTTTTTCCGATACCAACCTCGCAGAAAGGGACACCCCATGTCCGAACAGAAGCCCCTGGTGTTCGACCGCCCGCTGCGCGGCCGGATCTACAACAGCATCGCCGAAACGATCGGCAATACGCCCCTGGTCCGCATCCCGCGCATCACCGCCGAGGAGGGCATCAACGCCGACCTCACGTTGAAGCTTGAGTTCTTCAACCCGATCGCCAGCGTGAAGGACCGTATCGGCGTCAACATGATCCTGGCGCTGGAGCGCGAGGGCAAGATCCAGCCGGGATCGACGCTGATCGAGCCGACCTCGGGCAACACCGGAATCGGACTCGCCTTCGTCGCCGCGGCGCGCGGCTACCGGCTGATCCTGACCATGCCGGAATCGGTGTCGATCGAGCGGCGCAAGATGCTGGCGTATCTCGGCGCCGAGCTGGTGCTGACGCCGCGCGAGAAGGGCATGAGCGGCGCCGTCGCGCGCGCCAATGAGCTGCTGGCCGAGACGCCCGGGGCGGTGCAACCGAACCAGTTCGGCAACCCGGCGAACCCGGAGATCCATCGCCTGACCACGGCCGAGGAGATCTGGCACGACACCGAAGGCCAGGTGGACGTCATCGTCTCCGGCATCGGCACCGGCGGCACGCTGACCGGCATAGCCCAGGCGTTGAAGTCGCGGCGCCCCGGGCTGAAGTTCATCGCGGTCGAGCCCGAGGCCAGCCCGGTCCTGTCGGGCGGCAAGCCCGGTCCGCACCCGATCCAGGGCATCGGCGCCGGGTTCGTGCCGCAGGTCCTGGACACCTCGCTGGTGGACGAGATCGTGCAGGTGAGCAACGAGGAGACGTTCGCCACGGCGAAGCGCCTCGCCCGGACCGAAGGCATCCCCGGCGGCATTTCCTCGGGCGCCGCAGTGGCGGCGACGTTGAAGGTCGCGCGCCGGCCGGAATCCGCCGGCAAGCTGTTCGTGACGATCATCCCATCGTTTGCCGAGCGTTACATCACGACGGCGCTGTTCGAAGGGCTCTGACCAAACGATATCCATGGCCGGGTTCCGCGCCCGGCCATGGCCTCGTTAGGGCAGTGAATGGATAGCGCCGGCGACGCCCATGGATTGACGCCAACACAGCCGATTTAGTGCGCGAGCAGCTACCGGGATTCGGGTTCGGCAGCCAGCTCCACGATCCGCACCCGGTAGGCGGCCAGGCGGCTGGCCATCACCGGAACGAAGCGCCGGTAAATCTCGTAGCCGAGGGTCCGGTCATCCTCCATCTTGCGACGCAGGCAAGTCGCGTCGAGCTGCAACACTCGGGTCGTCTCGAGCGCGTGGGCATCGGTGCTCCAGCGATAGGGCGGCGTGATCCAACCCCAGCCGACGATGTCTCCAGCCTCCACGGTCTCGATCGAGATGCCGGACTGACGGCCCGGCACATGGATTTCCAGCCCGATCCGGCCTTCACGGACCAGATAGCATTTATCGGCAGCTTCACCCTGGCGAAAGATCGTCTCGCCGGGCTGGAATAGTGAATTTCCAGCGCAACCGACTATTGTGCCCAGAGCAACCGGGTCCATGTCCTTGAAAAACGGATGTGCCGAGAGCGTTGAGCCGAGGCCTCTGTCCTGTACCATGTGAAGGGGTTTCCATCCCTGGCGTTCGCGCGGGCGTGGCCGCCCGCCTCGCGCAACATAGGCGTATTGCGCCACACGAGGGAACGCTGAATCGGGAGGCTTGATCCCTGGCAGGGCCGAGCCGCCGCTTGACTCGGGCCCCACGACCACCGGCAGACTGCGCGGTGGAGGTCATCCATGCGCGTGTTCACTGTATTGCCGATGCGGCACTGGCGGGACGTTGCATCTGCCGCAACGGCTGCCGAAGCGGCTGGTTACGATGGCGCCATGACGGTCGAACTGGGGCACGATCCGTTCCCGCCGCTCGCGTTCGCGGCGCTGGCGACCGAGCGGATGGAACTGACATCCTCGGTGGCGATTGCGTTCCCGCGCAGCCCGACCGTGCTCGCGAGTATCGCCTGGGACCTTCATGCCAATTCCGGCGGCAGGTTCGTGCTCGGCCTGGGCAGCCAGGTAAAAGGCCACAACGAGCGCCGCTTCGGCATCCCGTGGACCCCGCCGGCACCGCGGCTGCGCGACTATGTCGGGGCGTTGCGGGCTGTCTGGCGCTGCTGGGAGACGGGAGGCAAGCTCGACTATCACGGCTCGCACTACACGCTGACGCTGATGACCCCGGATTTTTCGCCCGAGCCGACCGGGCTGCCGATGATACCGGTGACCATCGCGGCGGTCGGCGAGGCGATGTTGCGCGTGGCCGGCCAGGTGTGCGACGGCGTGCGCCTGCACCCGCTATGCTCACGCCGTTACCTGGAGGAGGTTTGCCTGCCGCGGGTTGCCGAGGGCATGCAGCTCAGCGGCCGCACCCGCGCGCATTTCGACGTGCGCGGCGGAGGGTTCGTCTGCACCGGACCTGACGAAGCGGCTGTCGCGGCCGCGATGGACGCCGCGCGGGCGCGGATCGCGTTCTACGGCTCGACGCGCACCTACCTGCCGATCCTGTCCCTGCACGGGCTGGAAGAATTGGGCAGCAGGTTGCACGCGCTATCGGTCAGGGGACGGTGGGGCGAGATGCCAGCGCTGGTGTCCGATGACGTCGTGCGAATCTTTGCCGCATGCGCGCCGTATCCCGAACTGGTCGCGGCGATCGACGCGCGCTACGGCGGGGCGGCGGACTCGATCGACCTGGAATTTCCGCGGGACGTGCCGGATGGGCTGCAGCGTGAGCTGATCGCCGACATCAGGCGGATCCCGCATCGCTTCCAGGCCTCCGATACCCACTGGTTGCCATAACGCCGCGCCACGGGGCCGTTCAGCTGAACTCGGCGCTCGCCGGGTGGCTTGGTGTCCTCTGGGGCAGCCGCCCATGGGATGACCTCAGGAGTACGGCACGGATCAGGGTCCGTACCGCTCCCCGAACGACGATAAGGTCAGGACCGGCGGCGGGCGACGCCAAGCCCCGCGAGGGCGAAGCTGAGCAGCGCCAGGCTGGCCGGCTCGGGCACGTCGACCTGCATCTGATAGGGACCATTGCCGATGGCGTTCAGGTTGACGCCAAGTGTCGAGTTGAACCAGGACTCGCCGGCCACCCCGATGCCGGTCGCGTCGTTGTCGAAGCTCCAGAAGGCGTCGCTGTTGTTGGCAGTGGTAAGCTGGATCCAGTACCGCGTGTCGGGCGCAAGGGCGACCGGGGTCACGCCGGTCGTGCGGCCAAGGTCCAACACCGCCAGTCCGGTGCCGCTCAACTGGGTATCGCTGACGGTGGCAAGGGTGGCGATGACGCTACCCGGATGGGTTCCGGAGTCGGCCAGAAGACTGACGGTGAAGCTTCCCGTGGCGCCACTGGCGCCCAGATCCATCAACAGTTTGACATCCGTCAGGGTGGCGGAGGCTGCCCCGGTCGAGAACGAATCGGCGGGCGATTCGTTAAGCACCGCGCCCGGCCCGATGCTGGCGGGGGTGTTAGCCAGGTTGTCATAGATTACGTCCGCGCGTGCGATACCGATTGTCGCCGCGCCAAGACCCACGGCGAGCGTCAGAGGTTTTATCATTTGAATCAACCTTTCTACCCACTCTCTATGGTCCGATATTACTCGGGCCGCCTGTCCAGCCAGCCGGCGACCGGAAGTGTAACCACCCCAAACCACCCCTAACAATACGCCTTTCATCCCACTCAAAAAGATTTCATAAGTTGCACGTCGTTGCGTCGAGGCTGGCAATTTCGGCATGAAGCGCGACATTACGATGCGGCTTCCCATCGATCGCTACGCTCGGGTTGCGGGGTGCTTTGCGTCCGAGCCCTGAGAATGAGACTGCCGGGTAAGAGCGGCGGCTCCGGCGGCTGATCGCCAGCGTTGCCGTCAATCGGATCGATGTCCCGCTGGAAACGCGAGGTCGGGCGCCGGCTGGCGGCACGCGCGCGCCGGCCCGCCGCTCCCGCCATCCCGTTCACGACGGAAAGATGGCGCGTCAGACCGGGGCACCAGGCGGGATTGCCAATAGGATTTCGATGCGAGGTAGGGTATTTTCCTCATCAGAAAAGATTAACCAGGGAGATCGATCCTCATGCGAGCCGTCTTGCCGTTCGCCCGCGTTGCGATGCTGGCGCCGGCCATTCTTGCCGGGCTCTCGATGGGGGCGTCGGCGTCGAAGATCGACCGCGGCGCGTGGCAGGGCCTCCAGTATCAGCGAGCCGAGGTATGCTGGACCCTCTACGCCGTGCACCCCGAGCTGGAGCAGACGGGCGACAAAGACACCATGGAGCGCATCATCGGCAGCGACCCGGCGTTTGCCCGAACCGTTGGCGCGCTGCGAAACAACTCGAATGACCTGGATCAAAAGAAAATCGTCGCCGGCGTCCTGGGGGACATCTATCCGGCCATCCGGGACCTGACGGGCAATCAGCAGGTGGACCTCGACCGCGCCATGGCGGGCTGCGAGGATTTGAAGCGCGAATTCAGGGCACGCCTGCGGCCGCTGGGCCTGGGCCCGCCATAATGGCTCGATAACAAATCGCTTTACGTCCGGGCTATGCGGCGGCCGTCCGATGGCCGCATCTGCACGCAGGCTCGGAGCTTGATCGCGTGTTTTGACCCCACGCCCCCCGCTGGCCCAAGCTTTCCACTCCACCCGCGACCGGAGGACCGCCATGCCAGCGCCATCGCCCGAAACGCTCAACGCCGTGTTGCGCCACGTGGATTCCGGCCTGGACCAATCGCGGGAAACCCTGTTCTCGCTGCTGCGCATCCCCTCGGTCAGCGCGCAACCGGCGCACAAGCCGGACTGCGATCGCGCGGCGGCGTGGTGGCGGGACGCGCTCGTCGGTCTCGGGTTCAATGCCGCCATCCACGAGACGGCCGGCCTGCCGGTGGTCGTCGCCCACTATCCCGGGCCGGCCGATTACCGGGGTCCCCACGTGCTGTTCTATGGCCATTACGACGTGCAGCCGGTCGAGCCGCTGGAGCTTTGGGACAGCCCGCCATTCGAGCCCCAGCTGGTTGATGGTCCCCGCGGCAAGCGTTTCGTTGCCCGCGGCGCGGTGGACGACAAGGGCCAGTCGGTGATGTTCCTGGAGGCGCTGCGGGCCTGGCGGAACGCCGGCGGTGGCATCCCGGCCCGGCTTACGGTGCTGATCGAAGGCGAGGAGGAAATCGGCAGCGCCAATCTGGAGCCGTTTCTGCTCGCCAACAAGGCAGCGCTGGCCAGCGACGTGGCGCTGGTGAGCGACACCGCGATGTGGGACGTCGATACGCCGGCTCTGACCACGCGGCTGCGCGGCATGGTCTACACGCAGGTCATCCTGCGGGGGCCGAAGCGCGACCTGCATTCCGGCACCTATGGCGGTTCGGCGCTGAACCCGATCAACGCGCTGACCGCCATCCTGGGCCAGCTCATCGATGCGAGCGGGCGCATCCAATTGCCGGGGTTCTATGACCGGGTGCTGCCGCTGTCCGCGGCGCAGCGCGCGCAGTGGGACGCGCTCGGCATCGACGACACGGCGACGCTGGCGGAGATCGGGCTGACCGCGCCGATCGGGGAGAAGGGCCTGTCCGCGGCGGAGCGGCTGTGGGCCCGGCCGACCGCCGACATCAACGGCATCTGGGGCGGTTACGCCGGCCCGGGGTCGAAGACGGTGATCCCCGCCGAGGCCGGGGCGAAGGTATCGTTCCGGCTGGTGCCGGACCAGGACCCGGGCGCGGTGTTCGAGTCGTTCAAGCGGTTCGTCTCCGAGCGCCTGCCGCCGGGCGCCCGCGCCGAATTCGCCTGTTTCAGTGGCACGCCCGGCGTCGAGGTCAGCACCGATTCCCCATTCGTCCACGCGGCGCTGGCGGCCCTGACGGAGGAGTTCGCCAAGCCGGCCGTGTTGATCGGGTGCGGCGCGTCGATTCCGGTGGTGATGTCGTTTCGTGCGGCCCTTGGGATCGACACGTTGCTGATGGGCTTCGCCCTGGATGACGACCAGATGCACAGTCCGAACGAGAAGTTTGAGCAGCGCTGCTTCCACCACGGCATCCGGTCGCACGCCCGGTTGCTGGCAAAATTCGCTGCTATTAACTGATGGGTTCCCAACGGGCGGACGACCCGCCAGCGATTGCGGCTGGACCGCGTCGTCGCAAGGGGTAAGGACAAGGGCCGGTGCGATGATCGCCGCCGATATCATGACGCCGAAGGTGATCGCGATCCGACCGGACGCGACCGTGGCGGATGCGGTGGCGCTGATGCTGGATCGTCGCATCTCCGGCTTGTTCGTGGTGGACGAGCAGGGCGAGTTGGCCGGCGTGCTGACCGAGGGTGACCTGCTCCGCCGCGACGAACTGGGCACCGAGCGCCACCGCTCCTGGTGGCAGACCTTGTTTGCGTCGCCCGGCCGTCTGGCCGCGGAGTTCACCCGCGCCCACGGGCGGCGGGTGCAGGACGTGATGACAAAGGACGTGATCAGCGTCAGGCCCGATGCGCCGCTGTCCGACCTCGTCGGACTGATGGAGACGCATCGCGTCAAGCGCGTGCCAGTGATCGATGCGGAACGCGTCGTTGGGGTGGTAAGCCGCTCCGACCTGTTGCGCGCGATCGCGATGGCGGCGCGCGGCGTCGGCGAAACCACGGCGGACGACAGGGCGCTGCGCGAGGCAATTCTGCAGGCGATGGCCAGCCAGCCCTGGGCGCCGGTGACGACGCTGAACGTCACGGTGGCGGGCGGCGTGGCGGATGTCTGGGGCAGTATTTCCAGTCAGGAAGAACGCCGCGCCCTCTGCGTGATCGCCGAGAACACGCCGGGCGTTAAGCACGTGATCGATCACCTGGTGTTCGTGGAGACATACACCGGCACCGTGATCGAGCCGGCGCCCGTCAAAGGGCTCTGACCGTTGTTCGCGGGATCGCGGCCGGCGGGACGCAGATCAAGCCCGCCGTATTAAATCGCCTGACTCCTGAGTTCTGTCGCCTGGCTTCCATCGCCCGGTTCCCGCCTGCTGGTCCACGGATCGCTGGTGTCGGTCAAATACTCCCCGACGGGCGGACGCTCCCGGCACGCTCCGCTGAGGATGGAAGCGATGCTGTTGT
>Ga0302320_10022676_pt1 | contig 12374 bp, 9 predicted proteins | sample Bog_T0_3_FD_202130 | JGI IMG/M metagenome (GOLD analysis project Ga0302320, IMG submission 202130) | Peat permafrost microbial communities from Stordalen Mire near Abisko, Sweden - Bog_T0_3 | ecosystem: Environmental > Terrestrial > Soil > Wetlands > Peat | place: Sweden: Abisko, Stordalen Mire...
TCTTCTATCTGCCGGGGAGACGTTATTTCAGTTTATCACTGAAATTAAGTATCGCATAAGCATTGACCGTGCATTGCGCTTCGCGTTTCTCATCCGTGCGTACCCGGCGGCGCCAATGCAAGAGCCAGGCGTTCGTCGAGTTCGCCGTCATTCTTCCCGTCTTCCTGATCATGATGATGGGGATCGTGGATTATAGCTTCATGATCATGCGCGAGCAGGTCATGGCGATGTCGGCGCGCGAAGCGGCCAACACGGCCACGCGACAGACACCCTCTTACGCGACTGCCGTGGGGCTGAACGCAGCTTATGACACTGCCTGTAGCGTCGGCATGGATTTTTCCGGCCCGCTGGGAGGCGTGATCATCACCCACGTGTGGTACAACAGCGGCTACGTTTCGTCGCCGCAAGTCCTTGTCATGGATTGCAACTATCAGGGTCCGGCAACTAATTCCGGCTCCCCGGCCACCGATCCTCTTGCGCCGAATGTCGCCAATGCGATGGGCGGCATCGGGGGACTTTTTGGAGGGAATGCGACTAATCCCACTTCTCTCTTTAACCAGAGCCGGATTCTTGCCGGCGATCCCAACGGCTCTTCCGGATGGCAATCCCGCTTCCGGCAGCTCCCGGTTCCGGGCAACAACCTGGTCGATGGCGACGTCCGCGGCGTCTACGCCGTCGAGGTCATGTACACCAACTGTTTCATCACGCCGCTGGGTAATTTCATGACCCATTTCGATCGGATGGGAAACACGTTTTTCATTCCGAGTGTCCTTTATGACGCTGCCTATTATGGCGTGATCACGGGTTCTCCCACCTCCAAGGTCACTCTTCCCAGTCCCTACATTTTCCAGAATCCGCCGACGCCGACGCCCACCCCCAGTCCCACGCCAACGCCCACTCCCAGCCCGACGCCGACCCCTTCTCCGACGCCGAAACCGACTCCATCTCCCACGCCGACACCGACTCCGAAGCCCACCCCGACGCCCACACCCACACCGACTCCGACGCCAACCGCGGCCCCGGTTCCCACCCCGACGCCCACGCCGTCACCGACGCCAACCCCGAGCCCGACTCCGAAACCGACGGCCACTCCGACGCCGAGTCCGACGCCCACCCCAAGTCCCACGCCGAAGCCGACGGCGACGCCGACGCCAAGCCCGACACCGAAGCCCACGGCGACTCCGTCACCAACGCCAACACCGAGTCCCACTCCAAAACCGACGGCAACGCCGACGCCGAGTCCGACGCCGAAGCCGACCGCGACTCCGACGCCAAGTCCTACGCCCAGCCCGACGCCGACTCCATCACCGACTCCGAAACCGACGGCCACGCCGACGCCGAGTCCAACCCCAACGCCAAGTCCGACACCGAAGCCGACTGCGACGCCAACGCCATCGCCCACGCCGAGCCCGACCCCAACACCGAGTCCTACACCGAAGCCGACGGCGACGCCGACGCCAAGCCCAACACCAAGCCCAACCCCGACTCCATCACCCACGCCAAGCCCGACGCCGAAGCCCACGCTCCCGGGAGGGGGAGGTTAAGCCATGTTGCATCTGGCCAATCTCTGCTTTTTTGTCCTGCTTTTTGTCAACCTTCTTGGCCTGGCTCTGATCGCGGGTTTGTGGCTGAGAAACGCCTGGCTCGCCTTGACCGCCGGTCCCTTGCTCTTTTGCGGTCTCGGATTTTTTCTCGAGGGTTTTCACGGCTTCGGCTCTCTGGGCTGGCTCTTGCCGATGACCACGGCCTTGAGCGTGATGGGCGCCCTGGAGGTCACTGGGCGCTGCCATTATCTCGCGCCGCTCAACGAGCGCTGGAAGCTTGAGGAATGGAAAAGGGAGCTCTCTCCTCTTGCGCACCCGCTGCCCTATGGCGTCCTGGTCCTCCTCTTTTGTTACACGATGCTCTGGCGCTACACGTTTCCCGATCTCGATGGCAGTTCGGAGAAGCTCGCCGACCTGGCCTACATCTGCAGTTACCTTCCGGGCGAAACCATCCCCGTCCACGACGTCTGGCTTCACCCCTTTCTCTCCACACACTATTACAGCTTTCAATATTACGCGGCGGCTTTGATGGGCCGGATATTGGGGATGGGGCCGGGCGTGACCTACAATATCGCCTTTTGCGTGTTAATCTCACTGGCGGGTACGGCTGCGGTCGGCGTGGTCTGCCAGGCGACTGGCAAGCGGTGGATTCGTCTGTTGGTCTCTGCGGCCTGGATTCTCGGCGGCTCGGGCGTCTCCCTGATTATCCATCTCGTCAGCAAACATCCGGGAGTTTGGAGCAGTATGCGCTTCATCGGCAGTGCGGATCTCGACAGGGCGCCGCTGGGCACCTTTTTTGCCGAGTACACTCAGGACCACACGGCGTCTTTCCTGCCTGTGCCGATGGATTTGCCCGGCGAGCCGCTCTCCTATTCCATCTTCCTGGGCGACTATCATCCGCCGCTTTCCGGCTACTATCTCCTCACGCTGGGCCTGCTCGGGTTGAGTCTCTGGCGCGCGAAAATCTTCTCCGCGCCACTGGTCATCGCCGGGGCGACTCTCCCCTTGTGCCTCATCTCGAACACCTGGGACGTCCCACTGCAAGCGCTCGGACTGGCCGGTTGGGCGATCTACCATCAGGCTGCACTGCGCGCCGGGGCCTGGCGCCATTTAGCCGCCGGGCTGGTTGGCGGCACTGCCATCATCTATCCCTATTTTCGTTATTTTGCCGGCGCGTCCGCCGATTTCCACACCGCCATCCGCTGGGTTCCGCCGGGTTACCACACGCCGCCGCTGCTCTGGGTTCTTTTTCTCCTTCCGACTTTCGGGCTCGCCTTGCTCGGCTGCGCCACGGGACGCAAGCCGCTCGTCGCCCTGGGGTTCCTCTGGCTCGGCTTTCTTTTCTTCTCCGAATTTTTCTTCGTCAACGACATCTATAGCGGCGAGTTTCTCCGCTTCAACACGAGCCTGAAATGGTGGCCGTGGATCGCCGCCGGCACCCTGCTTACGCTCGGCCCCCGGCTCCTTGAATCGACCTCGTGGCTCTGGCTGCGCGTCCTTGCTTTCGTCTTTGTTGCCTACCCGTTGTCCTATATCTGGGACCTCAGCGGAGCGTGGATTGACAACGAGCATAAGGAAAATTTCGGCCGGCTCGACGGCGCGGCGTACCTGACCTATCCGCCGGATCGCGACCATCTGCTCTTCGATTACCTCCAAGCCATCCCGCGCGGCGTGACGGTCGAGCACCCGGAGCTCGACTTCACCAATACCTCGGCGATGACCCTTCTCAGCGGCCAGGCAGCCTACCTCGGCTGGATGGACCACGAAAAACTTTGGCGCGGCTTTCCGCTGGAAGTCCAGTCTCGCTACGACCGTCTGCAGGAATTTTATCAAGGCAACATGGACAATGCCGGAGCGTGGATGCGCGTTCAGGGCGTCGATTACATCCTCTGGTTCAAGACGCTCGATGCCGATCCGCTTTGGGACAAGGTGAACGCCTCACTTCACAACGACTATGCATGGCATGAATTCTACTACGACCGGGGCCACCGGGTTGGCCTCTGGGAACGCAACAAACCCTGATCGCGTCTTTAAGATGCAGACCAAGCTCTTTCTTCGGAACTTTGCGCCGGTGGAACTGCTGATCGTGCTGCCGGTTTACAACGAAGGTAGCGTGGTCCACAAAGTTCTCGACGAGTGGCTTCCGCAGTTCGATCAGTGCTGCCCGCACTACGTCGTCGTGGCCATCGACGACGGCTCGACCGACGAAACTTCCGCCATTCTCCGCGCCTCGAGCCTGAAGTGGGGATCGAAGCTCGAAGTCATCCGGCAGAAAAATCAGGGCCACGGACAGACCGTCCTCAAGGGCTACCAGCTCGCCGTCGAACGCCGCATTCCGTGGGTGTTCCAGCTCGATTCCGACGGCCAGTGCGATCCACGCTACTTCGCCCGTTTCTGGCGTGCGCGTCAGGGCAGCGACGTCGTCAGTGCCTACCGCATCTGGAGGCATGACGGATTGACGAGGATTTTCGTCAGCGCCGTCTTGCGCTGGTTCATCCTGCTGGCCTCGGGCACCTACTGCCGCGATGCCAATGTTCCATTTCGCCTCATGCGTACGGAAGCGATCAAGCCGCTGCTCGGCAAAATCCCGGGAACCTTCTCGATCGCCAACGTCGCGCTGGCTGTGCTGGCCAAGCGGGCGAAGCTTCGCCACGAACATGTGCCGATTGTCTTTCGCGCCCGCAAAGGTGGTCAAGCCTCCGTGCCCAGCCTGAAGTTCGCCGCCAAGGCCGTCGATCTCTACCACAACCTCAAGGAATTGCTGGCCGATTGAACGCCGCTTTCCAAAACGCCGCGCGATGACTTACGACTACCTCATTGTTGGTGCGGGCCTCTCGGGGCTCGTGATGGCTGAGCGCCTCAGCGCCGCCGGGGCCGCCTGCGTTTTGGTCGACCGCCGCTCCCATGTCGGAGGCAATTGCCATGACATGCGCGACGCCAACGGGCTGCTCTATCACCCTTACGGTCCGCATTATTTTCATACCGACTCATCCACCGTCGTTCGCTACCTGAGCCGTTTTACGGCGTGGAGGCAGGCGAGTTATCGGGCCCGCGCCCTGGCTCGCGGCCGGCTCTGGACTTTTCCGATCAATCTCGCCACCTACGAGGAATCGATCGGACACGCTTCCACGGAAGCGGAATTCAAAAATTATCTCCGCCAACCCTCCGGGCCGCCTGCCAATTCGAGGGAAGCCATCATCTCCACCGTCGGCCCGGAATTCTACGATCTCTTTTTTCGCGACTACACCCGGAAACATTGGGGCCGTCCCGCCGAGGAACTCGACGCTGCCGTGTGCCGCCGCGTGCCCATCCGTACCAACCGCGACGAGCGCTACTTCTCCGACGGCTTTCAATCCATGCCGGCGCAAGGCTACACGGTTCTGTGCGAAAATATGCTCAACGCCAGCCCCGGCCTCGACCTCCATCTCAACACTTCTTTTGACGAAGCATGGCGCCGTTTTCCGCATCGCCACCTAATCTACACCGGACCGCTCGACGCTTATTTTCATTATCAATTTGGCCGGTTGCCGTTCCGCTCGCTTCGCATTGAGCTTGAGGAAAAAGGCCGCGCCGAACTTAACCGCGACGGCTTCGCGCAGCCCGTACTCCAGATCAATTACACTGGCGCGGAGCCTTTTACCCGCACCACGGAAATCAAACACGTCACCGGCGAGGTCGCCGATTGCTCCAATGTCCTGCGCGAATTTCCCGTCGATTATATCCCCGGAATAACCGAGCCTTACTATCCGATCCCCAGCCCGGATGTCGAACGCCATGCCATGCTTTACCGCGCCGCCGCGGAGCGCGAACCTGGCGTCAGTTTCCTCGGTCGTCTCGGCACTTACCGCTACCTGAACATGGACGAAGTCGTTTCGTTCGCGCTGGAGGAAGCGGGCCGCCTCAAGCAAGCCCACCGATGGAATGGCCGGCGGAGCGCTGTCGCTACGTCCTTGTAGACCGATGCATTTTGCCCTCGTTTCGAGCCAGCCATCCGCAAAGCGCAGGATGCTTTAATGCTCGCAATGGCGAGGTCGCGGCAAGTTGTTCGCGGTTGCGTCACATGGGAAACGGGGCGACGTTTACCCCATGAAAATGCCAACCACGATTCGCCCAGGAATGGCCGCAATGGCTATTTTCGTTGCGGCAACTTCTCCATCGATTTTTGCGCAGATAAGTCCGGGCGCAGCCACCGCCGGATCGCCTGTGACAACGTTGTCTGGTAACTATCCCGGCACAGGCTCCTCGCCGCAACGCGGCCTGCCATTGCCGGCAGGGGCGCCTTCGGCAGCAACGCCGGCGGCGGCCAGTACGGGCGCGATGCGCACTCCGCCGTCGGGCAACTACCCCGGCTCCGGGTCGGGCATTCAGCCTGGTGTTACTCCTGCGCCTTTCGCGCCATCGGGTGTGACGCCCGGAGCCACCAGCATGGGCGCGCCTCGCACGCCGGTCTCTGGTGCTTATCCCGGCAGCGGGTCCGGGTCGCAGTTCAGGGTGACTCCCGCCGCAGCGATTCCTTCGGCTTCAAGCCCCGCCGCGGGTAGCGCCGGAGCGCCTCGAACGCCGGTTTCGGGTAATTATCCCGGCAGCGGGTCCGGTCGCCAGCCGTACGTTCCGCCTGCGGCAGTCGCGCCATCGCCTCCGACTCCCGCCGCCGCCAGCGCGGGCGCTGTGGGCACTCCGCCCGGTGGCGCAGTGCCCGGGACCGGCACGTCAGCGAATCCTTAGCATCGAGGCTCTACTAAAATGCACCGCCGCTGGGACAGCGGCGGCTACCTCAGATGTAATAGCGCCAGTTGATGTTGGGGAAAATGTTGTCGCGCCACTCGCAGTTGCCGAGGAAATCGTTGTCGATGTTGTTGTTCTTGATTTGCTCGTAGAGACGGGTGAAGCGCATGATGTGGTCCTGCGTCCGCTTGACGGCGTAGGGGACCATCGTGCCGGTTTTCATGATGAAGGCCCAGTCGCTCGACTGCGCCAGGAGCAGCTCGCGGGCGGCCTGCTTCATCGCGCGTTCGGTCTGGCCGTAGCAGTCGCGGAACTGGCGCGCCAGCTCGATCATGCGGCCCGCGGCGACGTGCAGATGCGGGTAAATCCACGCGTTCGGCTCGTCGAGCCAGACTTTGTAATAGCCCTCCGCGCCCCACGATGACGCGCTCGGTGTCGCGAGTTGCTGCGTGGGAAAATTGGCCAGGTACTCGCCCGGCGTGGTGGTCTTGAAAACCTGCTGGTCGTAATGTGCCTTGCGGAAAACGTAGTTGAGGAACTCCGGCCCTTCGTACCACCAGTGGCCGTAAAGCTCCGCGTCGTAGGGCGCGAGCACGATCGGCTCCATGCCGAGCACGCCGTGGAGATGCTCGATCTGCTTGCTCCGGTTGGAAACGAAATTGGCCGCGTGATCCGCCGCCCGCTCGCGCGCGACGTTGGGCCGGTACGGTTCCTTCCAGCCGCCCTTGCCGGTGATGCGGTGGTACTTGAGCCCGGTGAATTTGCGCAGGCCGTTGGTCTGGATGTAGGGCTTGATGTAATCGAAATCGAGATCGTAGCCGATGTCGCGGTAGAAATCGCGATAGTTCGCGTCACCGGGATAACCCTCCTTCGACGACCAGACCTGCACGCTCGACTCGATGTCGCGTCCGAACGCCGCCGGGCCGGAGCGCGTGTAGAGCGGCGCGTAGACGCCGTAGCGCGGACGCGGTTCGGCGTGCATGATCGCGTGCGTGTCGACGACGAACCAGCGGATTTCGGCCTCCTGCAAAAACTTGTCGATGCCGGGGGTATAGGCGCACTCGGGAAGCCAGATGCCGCGCGGATCGCGGCCGAAGCATTCGCGGTAGTGGTCGCGGGCGATCATGATCTGCGCGCGCACGGCCTCGGGATACTCCGACATGAGCGGGAGGTATCCGTGGGTGGCGCCGCAGGTGATGATTTCCAGCTTGCCGGCGTCCTGGAATTTCTTGAACGCGGTGAGGAGGTTGCGGTGATACTTGTCGACGAAGACGTGGCGGCAATTTTCCAGCCGATGGAGGTAGAACCAGGCGAGTTCGTGGAACTGGTGGTCGCCCTTGGTGCGGTTGATTTCCTTGTAGGCCAGCTCGATGCCCTTGTCGACCGTGCGCACGTAGCGGTCCTGCAAAAGCTGGTCGCCCAGCATCGCGGCCAGCGGCGGCGTGATCGACATGGTGAGGCGGAAGTCGCAATTGTCGTTGATCAACCCGTCCATCATGTTGACCAGCGGAATGTAGGTCTCGGTCAGGGCCTCGTAGAACCAGTCTTCCTCGAGGAATTCGTCGTATTCGGGATGCCGGACGAAAGGAAGATGCGCGTGGAGAACGAGAGAGAGGTAACCTTGTGGCATGATGGGATTTATAAAATTATCCTCAAAAGTGGCTGTTGTCGCTAGAGAACTGAGGTGAATCGCAGAAAATCAGCGCCGTAGCCGCCGTCGTGAGACGGCGGCTGGCCGGGGGTGCGTCCGTGCTCTCGCGAGCGCGGCTGCGGCTAATCGGTGATGATGTCGTCGAAGGTCTTGTTCGCGGGGATCATGGGCAGGACGTGCTCGGTGTGGGGCACGATGACGTCGAGCGCGTAGGCGCCGGGGGCGTCGATCAGCCGCTGCAAGGCGCCCTCGAGATCCTTCTTGTGCGCCACCCGCTCGCAGGTGATGCCGAAGCCCTTGAAGACGGTCGGATAATCGGGAAAAATTCCCGCGCGGTTGGCGGGATCGCCGAGGTAGGTGTGCCCGCGGTTGGAGTCGAAGAAGCGGTCTTCCCACTGCACCACCATGCCGAGATGCTGGTTGTTGAGGATGATCACTTTCGCGTCGATCTTCTCCACCTTCGAGGTGGCGAGTTCCTGCACATTCATGAGGAAACTGCCGTCGCCGTCGATGTCGATGACCTGCTTGTTCGGACAGGCCACTTTCGCGCCGAGGGCGGTCGGATAGCCAAAGCCCATCGTGCCGAGACCGCCGGAGGTGAGGAAGGTGCGCGGCTTGGTGAAGTTGTAGAACTGGCCGGCCCACATCTGGTGCTGGCCCACGCCGGTGGTGATGATCGCGTCGCCCCTGGTCATTTCCCAGAGCTTCCTGATCACGAGTTGCGGCGCGATCTTGTCGGGATGGTCGATGAACTTGAGCGGATTGGCCGCGCGCCATGTCTCGATGTCCTTCTGCCAAGTCGGGAACTTTTTGCGGGCGCGTCCTTCCTTGCGGATGATCGTGTTCAACCGGCCCAGGGCGTATTTCACGTCGCTGAGGATGGGCAGATGCACGTGCTTGTTCTTGTCGAACTCGGCGTAGTCGATGTCGATGTGGACGATGGTGCCGTGCTTGGCGAACTCGGAAACCTTGCCGGTCACGCGGTCGTCAAAGCGCACGCCGAACGCGAGGAGCAGGTCGGCCTCATTTACGGCGCGATTGGCGTAGTAGGTGCCGTGCATACCGAGCCATTTGAGGGAGAGGGGATGATTCTCCGGGAAACAGCCGATGCCCATGAGCGTGGTGCACACCGGGATGTTCGTCAGCTCCACGAATTCGAGCAGCTCTTTCGAGCCGCCGGAAGAAATGATGCCGCCGCCCACGTAGAGCACCGGCTTCTCCGCCTTCTCGATCAGGCCGAGCAATTCATTGAGCGCGAGATCGTCGGCTTTCTTCTCCGGCTTGTAGCCGCGGAACTCCACCTTGCTGGGGAAGATGGGCTGCGTCTTGTCCATCTGCTTGTCCTTGGGGATGTCGATGATCACCGGGCCGGGGCGGCCGCTGTTGGCGATGTAGAACGCTTCCTTCACGATGCGGGGAATATCGCTCGCATCCATCACCAGGTAGCTGTGCTTCACCACGGGGAGGGTGAGGCCGAAAAAGTCGGTTTCCTGGAAAGCGCCCTTGCCGATGTTGAAGGAGGGCACCTGGCCCGTCACCACCACCAGCGGGATCGAATCCATGAACGCGTCGGCGATGGCGGTCACGAGGTTCGTTGCGCCGGGACCGCTCGTGGCCATGCACACGCCCACGCGGCCTGTCGCGCGCGAGTAGCCGGCGGCCATGAAGCCGCCGCCCTGCTCATGCCGGGGCAGAATGGTGCGGATCTTCTTGGACTTCGTCAGCGCCTGATGCAGGAACTGGCTCGCGCCGCCCGGATAGGCGAAAATCGTATCGACGCCCTCGTGTTCCAGCGACGCGACGAGGACTTCGGCGCCATTCATCAAAGGGCCCCGGTGCGTGGAGGCGGCATGAGAAGCCGCCTTTTTCGTCGTTGATTTGTGTGTCGCTTTCATAATTTGAGGGATGGTAACCTTAGAGCGAAAAGCCTCGCTTAGCAATCGCGAAAAGCCTCCTCTGGGTACCCTGATTTCTCTGTCGTTTCCCGGCACGCGAACTCCTTTTTTTGAAAAAAAGAAACGAATCAGGCGAATCGGGCGAATGGGATTCGGATCGTGGTTGTGGGGTTCTTTGAGAAAAAATCGAGATGGGCTGGTTTGTCATGCCGTCATTATGGCACGAAGAGGGAAATGGCGGTAGCGCTGCATGGGCTAAATGGCTTGGGTCGCTTAAAAAGATAAGCCACGCAGCATATTTAGTGTAGTGGGGTGGAAAAAGCTGCGGGGGGACGGGGGGAAGGCCGCCGCCCTGGCTAGCTTTCCGTGGGTCGGAGGGTGGCGTTTCCGTTGCCGGGGCGGTTGCGGCGGAGAAGTCTTTTGCCCAGCGCAATGCCGGGGAGTTCGATGAGGCGATAGGAAATCCAGGCGACGCCCACAACCAGCGGCCAGGTGAGGAGGCAGAATAAAAAGGTGGCAAAATGGGACGTGGAGAGGATGGGAAACAGTCTCCGAAAAGCCTGGAGAAACTGGCCCAGGCAGGGCTCGTGGAAAAGATAGGCGCTGTAGCTGACCAGGCCGACTTTTCGAAAATGTTCGGCGAAAGGAATTCTCGGCAGCGAGGCGACGACAGAACCGTGGGAGAGAAGAAAGGCGGTGAGGGTGGCGGTGGCGAGCGCGGCGAAGGTGAAATTGAACCGACCGAGGAGGGCGCTTACGCCCGTGAAGGTGACTGCGAAGAACAGGGGCCAGATCCAGAGGGGAAAGCGAGCGAGGAATATCGGCCGGCCCCCCATCCAATCGTCGGCGACTTTGGCTCCAATCGACCAACTGAACCAATAGTAGAAGGGCGTCAACGTCATGTAGCTGATCAGTCCCATGGCGTGAAAATGGAAGAAGATGGAGGGAGAATTGACGGAGACGGCTTCGACGGCGAAAACGAGAATGAGGGCATTTCTCCAGCCCAACCGGTTGACGATCGCGAGCAGCAACGGGTAGAGGAGGTAAAGCTGCACTTCCACCCCGATGGTCCAGCAAGGGCCGTCCACCGTGTAGGCAAATTGAGGGAAGAGATTGTGGAGCAAAAGGAGATGTGAGGCGAAGTTCAAGGCCGGCGCGGGGGAGGCGAGAAGCGGCAGGAATGGCGGGATGACGAAAGCGGAAAGCACCAGGGCGATCGCATAAGCCGGGTAGAGCCGGAAAAAACGGCGGCCGAAAAAATTCTTGTAGCCTCTCTCCCGGGATTTGACGTGGCTGAGGTGGATGCAAAATCCGCTGACGACGAAAAAGATCGCGACGCCCACGTGTCCCATCGAGGGCAGGATCATGGCGAGATCGAAAAGGGAGGAATGAAGATCGGACGGGCTCCGCATCCCAAGGCCGCCGCTGCCAAATGCCCTCATGCCGGAGTGCTGGAGATAGACGAGGAAAATGGCCAGGCCGCGAAGGTGGTCGAGAAAAGTGACGTGGGGTTGCGAGCCAGCCGGACTTTTTTCCGAAGCACCCGAAATCGCGGGGAGATTCACGGCGGTACGTTGTCCCCTCGGTTATGACTCGGCAATAAATTAAATGTCGCTTCGTTGGGACGGCTATTTTCGTTCGCCCAAAATGACGCGCGCGGTGTTGTAGCCGCTGGCGGCGAAGACGCCGCCGCCGGGATGGGTGCTGGCGCCGGTGAGGTAGAGGCCGGGCAGGCCGGGGACTTTGTATTCGGCGAGTTCGGGCAGGGGGCGGAACATGAACATCTGGTCGAGGCTCATTTCGAGGTGCATGACGTTGGCGCGAAGGAGGCCGAGGGTGCGCTCGATGTCGAGCGGCGTTTGGATGTAGCGGGCGATCATTTTGCCGCGCATGTTGGGCGCGTACTGGCAGACGAGGTCGTAGAGTTTGTCGGCTTCGCGTTCGCGGATGGCGTCCCAGTTCTCGCCGTTGCCGAGTTCGTAGGGATGGTACTGGCCCCAGGTGAAGAGGACGTGCTTGCCGGCGGGCGCGAGGGTGGGGTCGAGCGCGGAGAAGCTCATGGCGACGACGGAGGGCTTTTGCGGCGGCGAGCCGTACATGAAGTCGCGGTGGGAGCTGGTGAGATAATCGACGGAGGGGCAGAGGAGCTGGAGTGAGGTCTGGTAATCCCTAGTGCCGGGGAGGGGGCCGGCGGGCGCGGAGGCGTCGCCGTAATCGGGGAGTTCCTCGACGGCGTGGCGGACCATCATGCCGAAGCCGTTGCCGATGCGGGTGCGGGCGACGCGGGTTTTCATTTCCTCGGGCGCATCGGGAAGCATTTTAAAAAGGGTGTGGAGATGGATGGCGGAGACGACGCGCGTGGCCGTGACTTCCGAGGTAGCCGCCGCTGTCCCTAGCGGCGGGCTCGTAGCATGTTCAAGTTTATCGTGAGCGGTGGAGCTTGAGTTGGAAGATTCCGCCGCTGGGCCAGCGGCGGCTACCACGGAGGCGCTTTTTCGATACGATACTTTCCAGGTTCCAGCAGGGTCGGCGATCTCAGATACCTCCGCGTCGCAGATG
>Ga0302320_10022680_pt1 | contig 12372 bp, 7 predicted proteins | sample Bog_T0_3_FD_202130 | JGI IMG/M metagenome (GOLD analysis project Ga0302320, IMG submission 202130) | Peat permafrost microbial communities from Stordalen Mire near Abisko, Sweden - Bog_T0_3 | ecosystem: Environmental > Terrestrial > Soil > Wetlands > Peat | place: Sweden: Abisko, Stordalen Mire...
GGCCTCGCCAAACTGCGCGCGCAAAATTCCATCCGTTCAAGCAATGCCGGGCTCGACATCAGCTCCCGAATCTCTTTCGCCAGTCGTTCCGGCGTCAGCTCGGATTGTTCGATGACGCGCGCTGCCCCGGCCTTCTCCACGGCTCGGGCGTTCTGCAACTGGTGCTGATCAGCGGCGCCAGGAAACGGCACCAGCAACGCCGCTCTGCCGGCTGCGGCCAGTTCAGCCAAGGCGGTGGCGCCCGCGCGTGAGATCACCAAATCCGCCTGCGCCAGTGTTCCGGGCATGTCATCGATAAAGGCGTGAACCTCAGCCCTCAAGCCATGTTCCTGATAGGCTTTCAGTACTTCATTATAGTCGGGTTCGCCGGTTTGGTGGATGATTCTCATCGCGATTGGCCTTGTGGCGCCTCCACCCAACAGCAGCGGTATGGCCTTTACCACAGCCTGATTGATCGCCCTCGAACCCTGGCTTCCACCCACCACGAGAAGCGTTGGTGACACAGCCACTCCTGGCTGTGTCCGGCCAGTCACAGGCAGGAGTGCCTGTGCTACTTCTACCGACGGCCCGCAGCGTCTTGGCGCTATCTCAAAAAACGCCCGGCGCACCGGAAGCCCTGTAACGCGCGCTTTCTTTCCGTATACGGACGTTGTCTCGGCAAATCCCAGCACCGCGATGCGAACGAACGGCGCCAGCATCCGGTTGGTAAAACCCGGGCGGGCATTGGGCTCAATCAACAGCGTGGGAATGCCCGCCAGCGCCGCTTCCAGCATCACCGGCCCCGCTAGGTATCCGCCCACACCCACCACCACATGAGGCCGAAATCCCCGCAGGATCTTCGCCACGGCAATCGCCGTGCGCGGCAGAACCCAGAGATTGCGCAGCCTCTGAATCCCGCGAATGCCCTTCAGTCCCGCCGCATCGACGGTGCGCAACGGGAAACCCGCGGCGGGAATCAACTTCGCTTCCAAAGGCCGGTGCGTGCCGAGAAATTCAATCTGCGGTGCAGAACCCGAAGCCTCCCCAAGTCGTCGTAACTCCTCAGCAACGGCCAGAGCGGGAAAGATGTGTCCACCGGTGCCGCCCGAGACCATCAGAATTCGAATTTTCGGCGGGCTATCCGTTTCCATCGTCTGGTCGTGAGCGCTCTTCAATCCCAATCCTCAAATCAGAACAACTCAACAGGCAGAACAAGTCAAAACTCAAAACGCAAAATTCAAAATGTCTAGTCAAAATCAAGGTTGTGAAGCCGCTTTCAGTTTTGCCCTTTGACCTTTGCGTTTTGCCTTTTGAATTTCCTTTCCGCTGCGAGCCTCAGTTCGCCTGCTCTTCCACACGGCCGGGGAAAACAATCTCACGCAAAGACGCAAAGGCGAAAAGACTCGCCAAGCAAATCGAAGAGAGCTTCTTTGCGTTCCTTTGCGCATTTGCGTCTTTGCGTGAAACTGTTTTGCTTTTCATTCTTCCTATAGACCCTCCTCAGCTCGATTGCTGTGAAATGTTCAACAAAATGCCAACGGCAATAAGATTGACAAGCAGCGACGATCCTCCATAGCTCACGAACGGCAATGGGATTCCCTTGGTGGGCAGAAGCCCCAGCACCACGCTCATGTTCACCAGCGCCTGACCGACAATCATCACCGTCAAGCCGACGGCCAGCAGGCGGCCGAAGTCATCCTGGCAGGCCTGGCTTGCCTTCAGCCCTCGCACCAGGATGATGCCGAAAATCACCACGACCGCCAGGCAGCCCAGCAGGCCAAGTTCCTCCCCCACCACGGAGAAGATAAAATCCGTCTCCGGCTCCGGCAGGAAGAAGAGTTTCTGCTTGCCATCCATCAACCCCACTCCGGTAATGCCGCCGGTTCCGATGGCGATGTAGGACTGGAGAATGTGGAATCCCTTCCCCAGAGGGTCGGAATACGGATTAACGAAGGCCAGGATGCGATTGCGCCGGTAGGGGGAGTGGAAGATCAGGAAGTAGAGAGGAAGCAGGGCAACAAGGGCCGCGCCCCCGAAATAGCGAAGATCGATCCCCGCGCAAAACAGCATGGCCACCAGAACCATGCACAACGCCAGCGTGGTCCCCAGGTCAGGCTCTTTCAGCACCAACAATCCCGTTACGCCCATGATCAGGCAGATGGGAATCAGTGTGTGCTTCCAATCGTTCACCTGACCCTTGCGCAGGTCCAGGAAAAACGCCAGGAAAATTGTCATGACAATTTTGGCCAGTTCCGAGGGCTGAAAACTCGCCACGCCAAAGTGAAGCCAGCGCGACGCGTTGTTGGTGGGGTGAGTGAAAAGGACGGCGACCAGAAGCACAATCTCCAGCGCCAGCGCGGGAAAAACCACCATGGGACTGGCCAGCCGCTTGTAGTCCATCTGCATCAGAATCGCAATGGCCACCAGCCCGGCAAACGCCCAGGCCAACTGGCGGTAGAGAAAGTAATTCCCATAGCCATACTTGTCCGCCGCCATCACCGCCGAGGCGCTGTAGACCATCAGCGCGCCAAACAGCACCAGTGTGAGCACAGCGCCGAACAGTACGCGATCCCATTTGAGATGTCGGGCCATATTTAAAACCAGTGACAAGTGATGGTGAAATGTGACGAGCCACCAACAAAAACTAGTCGTCAGACATCAGTCATCAGTTTTCTGTCGTCTTTCGAAGGGCATCACTTCATCATCCAGCGAATTATCCAGCGCATCCGCATTCACTGCTGAAAGATCGATGGCGGGTTCATCCTCCGGCACCACTTGCGACTCAACCGCCGGCAGGTCAACGGCGGCAACCTCGTAGACGTAACTCAACTCCACCCGGTGCGGAGCAGCAGGCCCGCTTCCCTTCTCTCCCCGCACGAACGTGGAAAATGTCTTGCGTTGCCCGGGGGAGGATGAAGCACGCTTCCGAACAATTGGCTCATCGGTCTTCTCCGCTGGCTTGGGGCTATCTTCCGCTACTGCATCCGCAGATTGAACCGTCTCAGTTTCAGCCAGAACCACAGGGGCGGTCACCATCGGCTCAGAGGGCACATCCACGGATTCCGGCTTAACTTTGACCGCATCCGCAACGGACGGTTCAACCGCATCAGCAAGAGACGATTCAACCGGCTCTGGAGCATTCTCCGCGACCGGCTCCACCGCAACCACGGAAGCAATCACAGGAGCAACCTCAGAAACAGGAGCGGGAATCTGCACGGTCGGCGCCAATTCTTCAGGAGCAGGCGCGCTCGCAGCCGTCTCAGCCATTTCCACCACGGATGGAGTTGGCGGAGGCGCAGTTTCAATCACGGTGGGTGTCAAAGTCGGCTCCACTGACGCAATCAATGGCGGCGGCTCCTTCTCCACTTTCGGGGCATGCAGGGAAGCCAATTCCCTGGCCCGCTTGCGCGCGGCGGAACGCTTTTCCGCGGCTGACTTCTCCACTACCAACGGACCAGCCGCCGTGGGTGTTTCCGCCGGAACAATGGGCAACGCCACTTGCACGGTCGCAGTTTCCACCGTCGCAGTGACGGGCGCGGCCACCGGTTCAGCATTAGGCGTAACGGACGCCTTATCCACCGCCACATTCTTCGGCACCGGCAGCGGAGTGAGTTTCGGCCGGCCCACTCTGCCCGCAGCCACATCACTGGCAAGCTGCTTCACAAGGTCTTTGAACACCCGGCCGCGCTCTTCATAATCGTGAAACTGATCGAAGCTTGAGCACGCCGGAGCCAACAGCACCGTGTCTCCCGGGCGCGCGCGGGCATAAGCCTCATAAACAGCGGTTTCAAGGTCGCCGGCGGGCAGCAGCTCCGCCGAACCGGCAAGCTGCTGGGCAATCACCGGAGCGGCAACGCCAATCAGCAGAACATCGCGCACGCGTTCCTGGATGAGGGGAACCAGCGGCGCGTAAGGCGCGCCCTTGTCCTTGCCGCCCATGATCAGGTGGATGCCGCGCTCGAACGCTCCCAATGACTTCAGCGTGGCGTCAACGCTGGTGGCCTTGGAGTTGTTATAAAACTCCACGCCCTTGATCTCGCGCACAAACTCCAGGCGATGCTCCACCGCCTTGAAGTCGCGCACGGCTTTGCGGATGGCGCCAAAATCCGCGCCCAGCAGGCACGCGGCGGTGGTGGCGGCCAGAACGTCTTCCAAATTGAAGTCGCCCCGCAGCGGCACATCGCGTGTTTCAAACAGCACGCGTTCCAAATGGCGCACGCGGTAATAAATCTTCCCGCCGGAAACAAAGACCCCGTTGGGAAGCTCGCGGGTGCGGCTGAAAAGCACGGGGCGGCTCGCGAGTGACTGCTGAAGTCCCGCCACCCAGGGATCATCGGCGTTCAGAACGGCATAATCCTGCCCGCCCTGATTGCGGAAGATCTGCTGCTTGGCCTTCGCATAGGCTTCCAGATTCGGATGCCGGTCAAGGTGATTGGGCGAGAGATTTAGCATCACGGCCACATGCGGCCTGAAATCGTGAATGCCTTCCAACTGAAAACTGCTGAGCTCGGTGACGAACTTTGTGCCCGGCACCGCGTGGTCAACGGCGGAGCTGAGGGCATTGCCGATATTGCCGCCCACAAATGTTGGGAAGCCGGAGGCCTTCAGCATGTCGCCCAACAGTGACGTGGTGGTGGTCTTGCCGTTCGAACCGGTAATCCCCACCAGCGGACCGTCAAGGAACCATGAAGCGGCCTCAACTTCCGGAAAGATGGGAATCGCTTTCTGGCGCGCTGCCTCAAGTTGCGGCAGGTCCCACGGAACTCCCGGACTGGTCACGATAATCTGGTGCCGCAGGAATGTTTCCACTCGCTGCGAGCCCAGTTCCAGGCCCACCTTGTCCTTCATGAGCTGAGGCAGAACGTCGCGAAATTCTGCCGGAGGCTTGTTGTCCGTCACGGTCACAATCGCCCCGCGGCGAGCCAAAGCGCGGGCCACCGCCAACCCACTGCGGGCCAGGCCGACGACGAGAACGCGTTTGTTTAGGACTTCCATAAAAGAACGAAACTGGAAACTGGAAACTCGAAAATCGAAAGTGATCGCGAATTTCGAGTTTCTAGTTTCTAGTTTCGATTTTCCGCCATTTCCCTCCCTACCGCAATTTGAGCGTTGTCAACGCAAACAGCGCGAAGATCAGCGCGGCGATCCAGAAGCGCACGATGATTTTCGATTCCTTCCAGCCGCACAGTTCAAAGTGATGGTGCAGCGGCGCCATGCGAAAGACGCGTTTGCCGCGCGATTTAAACGACGCCACCTGGATGATGACGGAAAGCGCCTCCACCACAAAAATTCCGCCGATAAATGGCAGCAGCAATTCCTGCTTCACCAGGATGGCCACCGTGCCAAGGGCGCCGCCCAAGGCCAATGAGCCCACATCGCCCATAAAAATTTCCGCCGGGTAGGCGTTGTACCAAAGAAAACCCAGGCTGGCCCCAACCATGGAACCACAGAGGATGGTCAACTCACTCACACGCGGCAGATGTTCCAGGTCAAGATACTCGGAGAAGACGGCGTGCCCGGCCACGTAGGTCAGCACGGTCAGCGCGGAAGCTGAAATCAGCAGGCATCCAATCGCCAGGCCATCCAGCCCGTCCGTCAGGTTGACGGCGTTGGACGAACCCACCAGAACCAGAATAACAAAGAGCAGGAAGGGAAGGAACGCCAGTGGATAGGTCCACGGATTGTGGAGAAACCGCGTGATCAGGAACATCGGGTGAAGGTGCTTGAAAAAGGGAAAGGTCAGCGTGGTGGAGTATTGTCCCCGCGCCGAGAGATAGACCAGGATTATGCCAAAGACAAAGCTCACCAGGATTTGCAGCAGGAACTTTCCCCGCGCCGTCAGTCCCTTATTTTGCCGGCGGCGGACCTTCTGATAGTCGTCATAGAAGCCGATCGCCCCGAAAGCCAGAATCATCCCCAGGGCCAACCAGACAAAGACGTTCTCCAGGTCCGCCCAAAGCAGCGTGGGAACCACAATGCAGAGGAGAATCAGCACTCCACCCATGGTAGGCGTTCCCGCCTTGGCTTGGTGCGCCTTGGGCCCATCTTCGCGAATGTACTGGCCAATCTGAAATTCCTTGAGCTTCGTGATCAGCCACGGGCCCAAAATCATGGAGAGAAACAACGCCGTCAAACTGGCTGCAGCCGTCCGAAAAGTGACGTAGTGGAATAGGTTAAGGACGTGAAGGTCCTGGTGAAGTTTGAGATAGAGATAGTAAAACATAATTATTAGTTCGGAGTTCGGCGTTCGGAGTCGGCAACATCGAGTCCGAGGTCCGGCGTGCGGAGTTCCGAGTCTGGGAAAGCCGATAATCGAAACTCGAAATGCGGAACTCAGTCCCTAAATATCAATTTTCGAGGTTCGATTCATGAGTTTCGAGTTTCCAGCTTCGCTCCAGTCTCCTATCTCCTAACTCCTGACTCCGCAGGATAAATTCAGCCAAGCTTCATTCTATTAAGCATTTATTGCATTCGGCCCTTCGACTCCGAACCCCGAACTCCGGACTCCGAACTTTCAAACCGGTCGTTTCGCAATGAATCAACCACTGTTTCCAAATGCACTCCTCGCGAACCCTTTACCAGAATCACGTCTCCCGGTTTGATCAGGTCGAGGCATAGCGCGGCGGCGGAAGCGGCGTCAGGAAGAAATTTCGCCTGCGTGGCGCGAATGCCACCGGCGATGGCGCCTTCCACAAAGAATTCCGCGGCGCCCTGGACGCCAATCGCCCAATCCGCGCCGACCACTGCGCATTTGCGGCCCACGGCACGGTGCAATTCCGGCGAAGTGGGCCCGAGTTCCAGCATCTCTCCTGCCACCACGATGCGACGGCCGGCCCCCGGCCACGCGGCAAGCGCTTCCAGCATGCGCTCCATGGCCAGGGGATTCGAGTTGTAGCAATCGTTGATGACCGTCACATCACCGGGAAGCGAAAGAATCTCGCTGCGCTGGTTCAAATTTTGAAAGTCCGCCAGCGCCGCGGCAATGTCTTCCGGCAAAATGTCAAAAACAGTCGAGACCGCAATGGCAGCCAAAGCGTTCTGGACATTATGATGACCCGGTAACCTCATGACAAATTCGGCCGACCATTTCGCGGTTTGGACCCTGAAATGTGTCGGAGATGGCCCCGCACTCATCTGCGTTTGTACTTTAGCCACAATGGGTGCGTTTCCACGCACGTCCGAATTTTCCGAAAATCCAAAAGTCAAAACTTTGCCAGGGAAGCCCTCGCCAAACTTTCGCACGCGGGCATCGTCCTCATTCAGTATAGCCACTGCGCCCGGACCTGTGGAGGCGAGGTAATCAATCAATTCACGTTTGGCCAGCGCAATCGCATCGACCGAATCAAAAAACTGCAAGTGAGCAGGCGCAACGTTGGTCACCACACCAACTTGCGGTTCGGCAAGTCGCGCCAAGTGGGCAATTTCACCAGCGGCCGACATTGCGAGTTCCATCACCGCAACTTCGTGCTCCGGTTCCAATCCCAACAGCGCCAGGGGCAAGCCAAAATCGTTGTTCAGGTTGCCCGGAGACTTCAGCACGCGCAGACGGCGGCTGAGAATGGCGGCAATCATCTCCTTCGTGGTGCTCTTCCCCGCACTGCCCGTGACGGCCACAATCGGTTTGCCCCATAAGCGGCGAACTTTGAGGGCAAGCGCTTGCAAGGCAAGGTGCGTGTCGTCCACGGCGATCAACGATTGTTGCCAATCCTGTGGCGCGCTCGCGAAAAAATCCTTTTCAACCACGACGCCCGCAGCGCCACGCTCTAGAACCGCACCCACAAACTTGTGCCCATCGAATCGCGGCCCGCGAATGGCAAAAAAGAGCTGGCCAGCACGGAGCGAGCGCGAATCAATGGAGTATCCCTCAACGCGGCGATCAGGAACGCCCGATGATGTTTCGAGAAGTGCGGCAACCTCCCCCAAGGTAAGTTTCATGACAAAGTTCTCAGGTTTCAGCTATCAGCTCTCAGCTTTAAGCCTGGGGCTTTAGCTGAAAGCTGAGAGCTGATGGCTGAGACCTATTTCCCATACCCCATCTCCCTCAAAACCTTTCGCGCCACTTCCCTATCGTCAAAATCGATCTTACCGCTTTTCAGAATTTGGTAGGTCTCGTGGCCCTTGCCCGCCAGCACCACGACGTCGCCTTCCCGGGCTTCCTCCAACGCTTTACGGATGGCGGCGCCGCGATCAACTTCCGCGATGTAGGATGTTCCCGTCCGCTGGAGTCCCACCAGCGCGTCGGCCAAAATCAGCAGGGGATCTTCGCTGCGGGGATTATCCGATGTGAGCACCACAAAATCCGCCAGGGTTCCGGCGGCTTCGCCCATGCGCGGACGCTTGGTGCGGTCACGCTCGCCACCACATCCAAAGAGCACGATCAGGCGGTCGCGGGTAATTTCACGCGCGGTCTTCAAGACGTTTTTCAAAGCATCGTCGGTGTGGGCGTAATCCACCACCACAAGAAATGGTTGGCCCTCATCGATGCGCTCAAAGCGTCCGGGCACCGCCTGTAGACTGGCAATGCCTTCCTCAATTCTGGTGCTGGCAATCCCCATGGCAACTCCCGTCGAAATCGCGGCAAGAATGTTCGCCAGATTGGCGCGTCCCAGCAGCGGGGAAACGATTTGCAGCTTTCCCGCCGGCGTTTCAACAACAGCTTCAGTTCCCTTGGCGCTGGTGGCAACGTGCGTGGGCGTGACCAGCGCCTTGCCTTCCAGTCCGTAAGTCAGATGATGCGGATAGGGCAGTTCCAGCAGGCGTGTCCCCCACGGATCATCGGTGTTGATCACCGCCCAATCCGGAGGGGGAGCGCCCAATCCTTCAAAAAGCCGCCGCTTGGCCTGAAAGTAGCGCTCAAAATCCTTGTGATAATCCAGGTGGTCCTGCGTCAGGTTGGTGAAGACTGCGACGGCAAAATGAAATCCCCAAACCCGCTCCTGGGCCAACGCGTGGGATGAAACCTCCAGCACCGCGGCTTTGCCACCCGCTTTCACCAATTCACCAAAGTAGGTCAGCAAGTCCAAGGATTCAGGCGTGGTGTTGGTGGCAACCTTGGTTTTGCCCCCCATGCGGTATTCAATCGTGCCGAAGACGCCGCTCAGGATTCCAGCCGCGGCAAGAACGCTCTCCACCAGGTAAGTCGTGGTTGTTTTACCGTTGGTGCCCGTAATACCGATGAGTTGAAGGCTCTGCTCCGGGTGATTCAGAATAATGCGGCCCGCATCCGCCAGGGCGCGGCGAATGGCGGCAACCTGGATCCATCGTCCAGCAAGTTCTGGAGGGGCAGCCTGCTCACTCACCACCGCAGCTGCGCCCCGTTCCAGAGCCTGGGGAATGTAGGCGTGGCCGTCAGCCTTTTCTCCGTGGATGGCGAAGAAGAGGGTTCCGGGCCGCACCTCGCGTGAGTTGTAAGCGAGCGAAGAGACTTCCACCTCAGCGTCTGCACCTGAGTGCAGAACCGGCAACTCGCGAAGTAGGTTGGATAGCTTCATCTTGCCATTCGTACCCAGATCTTCGTTCCCGCGGGCACCTTGATGCCTGCCACGGGGTTCTGTTCTGCTGCCAGGCCGCTGCCCACCACATTCAGGTCAAGGCCCAGTTTTTCGCACTCCAGGGCAACACGCCGGGCCGCCCAACCGGAAAAATCAGGCACGGTCACCAGAGGGCCATCGCCCAGGACCACGGTGTTGTTGCCAAAGTCACCATCGGGGGAAGCTGATTGCACGGGCCCCACGGGCACCGCGGTGGTAAAGGATGCTGTTTTTACGGGAGAAGCGGCACCCACAATGCTATTCCGACCCGAAGGAAGGTATCCCGCAAAGACGTCCGGTTTCTGGTCTGGAGCCTTCACAGGTTTGGGGGTCACGATCTGAGGCCATCGGGAAGGATTGTCTTGAGGAATGTTCAAGTATCCAAGAGTCTGCTCTGCGATGGATCGGAATACTGGAGCTGCCACTTCCGCACCGTAATGTTGCCCCACCGGTGAGTCGATGACCACCAGAATGGTCACCGCCGGGTTTGTAGCGGGAGCAAAACCAATGAATGAGCCAACGTAAAGTGAACGGTTGTAAGTGCCATTGGCATCGACCTTTTGCGCCGTGCCGGTCTTACCGGCCGAGGTATACCCACCCAACTGCGCGGACTTGCCGGTGCCACGGTCAACCACTGCGGTAAGAATATCGCGCATGATTTTGGCCGTGTGCTCGCTCAACACGCGGTGCCCCTTGGCCGGAGAAAGGGCTTCATGGTTATTTCCCAGGAAGACGTCGCGAACGCTGTGCGGTTCGAAAAGGATTCCGCCATTGGCAATGGCCGAATACATGGTAATCATCTGGATGGGGGTCACGGCTGCTTCCTGCCCAATGGACATCTCGCCAATGGAGATCCCTGACCAGCGGCTGGGCGGCTGGAGCAGGCCGCGTTCCTCGCCCGGCAATTCCACTCCGGTTTTAGAACCGATGCCGAAGGCACGGATGTAGCGGTACAGCCGGTCGTTGCCGAGCCGAAGCGCCAGCTTGATGGTACCCACGTCGCTCGAATGGGCCAGCATATCGGTAACGCTCAGAACGTAGTTGGGCTCGGCATCGTGAATCGTGTGGCCCGCCAGCATCATCTTGCCACCCTGGCAATCAATCATTTCATCCGGGGTGGTCAGCTTCTCCTCCAGCGCGGCAGAAACGGTGATGACTTTGAAGGTCGACCCAGGCTCATAGACCCACCCCACGGCGCGGTTCAGGCGAGCCTCAGCAGGAGTGGCGTTGACATTGTTGGGGTCAAAGGTGGGCTGATTGGCAATGGCCAGAATTTCACCCGTATTGGGATTCTGCACAATCGCCACCCCGCCCGCGGCGTGCGAGTTAGCCACCTGCTCCGCCAGGGCCTTCTCCGCAGCATATTGAATCTTGTTGTCAATCGTCAGCACCACGTTCTTGCCGGGAACTCCCTCCCAATCAGTGCTATGCATGGTGTGGCGGCGGGCATCAGACACCAGCAGCACACGCCCCGGCTTGCCCGTGATTTTGTCGTTCAGGCCGTATTCAATTCCCCCCAGGCCCTTGTCATCCAGGCCGACATAACCGATGGCTTGCGCGGCCAATTCCCCATTGGGATAGAAGCGCTTGGACTCCGGCTGGGAATAGATCCCCTTCAGGTTCAATTCCCGAATGCGTGTGGCTTCCTCCGGGGTGACCCGGCGCTTGATCCAGCAGAAGGAATGGTTGGTTTGAAAATGGTTGTTGAGGTCATCCTGATCCACATTCAGGACGGGGGCAATCAGTGAAGCCACCATTTTGGGCTCGGTCAGCTCACTGGGCACGGCATAGATGGATTCCACGTCCAGGCTTCCCGCAAGAAGTTGCATCTGCCGGTCGAAGATGATGCCGCGCTTGGGCGCCACTTCAATAGTGCGCTGCTGCTGGCGCTGGGCGCGCCCCATAAAATCAGCATATTGAATGACTTGAAGATAGTAGAGGCGCCCGGCGATGAAAACGAACCAGAAAAAGCAGAGCACACCCACGATCAGTCGCCGCCTCTCAAGGCGAGACCGATCTGGCTTCGCCGTGCGAGAATCAGGCTTGCGTCGGCGCATCGCGGCTATGGCTCGTGTGGAATGTCCGCGCTTCCCGCGGAGAAGTTGCGTGCCAGTTCCGGACTGTCTGAGGCAACGGCAGCGGGCTCAGCCACACCCATCCGAATTAACTGTAGCGGGTTGGGTGTAACCATTCCTAGCTGCGTCCGCGCCAGCGTGTCGATCCTTTGTGGATCGGCCAGCGCCGCCTGTTCCAGCCGGTATTGATGGTTCTGTTCTTCCAGCGTGGCGTAATCGGCCTTGAGCTGCTCAATCTGGTAGCCGTAGCGAACACACTGAAAATGCTGCCATGCGAGCAGCAGCAAAAACGAAAAAACCAGGAATCCCAATCCCAAAAGACTGAGAAATTCACGGCGACGCTCCACGTCAACTTCCCGCACCAACCGGGAGTTGTCGATTTGCTTCACAAAGTAGAAGTCTGGGAAGGTCGCCCGGCCACCGGTCGGAGCGCTTCTCAGACGCCGTCTGGTCTTCGGTAATGTCATTGCCGCGGTTGCCATGGAATTACCGGGATTCGGGACTCGGGAAACGGGACTCGGGAAGAAATCCCCGGGCCCTATTCCCTACTCCCTATTCCCTGTTACCTGTTTTTCTGCTGCTCGCAACTTGGCGCTGCGGGCTCGCGGATTCATTTCAATTTCTTCTTCCGTCGGACGAACCACCTTGCGCGTCAAAATGGTCGCCAGACCTTCATCCTGCCATCGCCGGAACGCTTGCTTTACGGGACGGTCTTCCAGCGAATGGAAACTCAGGATCACTACCCTTCCCCCAGGCCGTAGAACAGTGAGGACCTTATCAAGGAAAAC
>Ga0302320_10022682_pt1 | contig 12372 bp, 16 predicted proteins | sample Bog_T0_3_FD_202130 | JGI IMG/M metagenome (GOLD analysis project Ga0302320, IMG submission 202130) | Peat permafrost microbial communities from Stordalen Mire near Abisko, Sweden - Bog_T0_3 | ecosystem: Environmental > Terrestrial > Soil > Wetlands > Peat | place: Sweden: Abisko, Stordalen Mire...
CGCCGTCGAGACGGTCGCGATCGTGGCCGACGGAGCCGGTATCGCGAGCGACGCCATCGAGAGCATCGAGGCTGCGCGCGCAGCCAAGCTCGCCGAAGAAGCGCGAATCGCCCAGCTCGCGCGCGACGCGAAGATCGCAGAAGAAGCGCGCGTCGCGAAAGCCGCCGAGCAGGCCCGCGCCGCCAAGCTCGCCGACGAAGCCAAAGCCGCCCAAGCTGCGAAGGCCGGCGCGCACGGCGGTGGCGCCGCGCCTCCTCCCACGCCGCATCCGCCGCCGGCGCCTCACGCGCCGAAGCCCGCCGGGCAGTTTCGCGACGCCAAAGGCCGCTTTGCGAAAGACCCCAATGCGAAGCCGAAGCCGCCCAAGAGCTCCCACGGAAATACCGTCGACGACCGCCCGGCGACTTTGTACAAGAAGTACGACAAGCACGGGAACTTCGAGAAACACGGGATCACGCAGCACGAAAACCCGACGCGCCGTTACACCAAGAAGGAAATCGATGGCGGACGGGTGGATCGGGTGGACCGCGGCCCGCGGCACGAAATCATCAAGAAGGAGCGCCACAACGTCGAGACCGATCCCGGACCCAAGAACTTCGAGCCGTGGGCCGGAAAACGAAAGAAGAAGCCATGACTCTCATGTCGAACGAACCGAAAGACCGCATCACCCTCGGCGCCGACATCGGCGGGCCGCAGGCGAGCGATGTGACCGTGCCGCAATTCATGCCGCTTCGTAAGTTTCTCGCGTCGATGTGCACGCGCCCGTACAGCACCGAGGTCGACGAGTTCGCGCTCATCCTTCGCATCGACGGCAACGTCGCGCAGTTTCATTTCGAGGGATGCGAACGCATGCGACGTAGCCGCAAGGGGCGCTACGTGACCATCGACATCGGCGTCCCCGAGTCGCGATGGAAGGACCAACCCGCGTCCGCTCTACGCACGTACTTGATGGATTGCGTGCGCGACGCCCTTCGACAGATCGTCGCCAAGCTGAAGAAGGACAAGACCGACGTGGACGAGGGCGCGCTCTTCGCCGACGTCGACCGCGTCGCTGCGGCGTACCTCCTCGGCGACGCGACCTGACGGCGAACAAACGAAGAGGAATCGAGGAGCGCGATGCCCTCGGCCGCGCCGCGGCGCGCAGAAGGTAGCCCCCGTGCCCGAACGAAACATTGCGAAGGAGATCCGCGAATCCATCCGCGCCGGGAATCTCGAACGCCTCGAGGCACTGTTCGCCGAAGACGCCAAACGCCTGTCCATGATGACGACGTTCGGTACCTGGCTTCACGTCGCTTGTTCGTTCGGCCAGCTCGAGGTCGTGAAGTACCTGGTGGACCACGGCGCCGACGTGAATGCCCGCGGAGGCATCGAAGGCGGCGCCCCCATCGACGCTGCGGCGTCGGATGGGCACGTCGACATCGTGACGTTTCTGCTCCAGCGCGGGGCGGTCATGGACACGAGCGAGCCCGATCGGAACCCGCTCTTTGGCGCGATTTACGGTGGACACGTCGACGTCGCGAAAGCTCTGATCGAAGCAGGCATCGACACGACCGTGAAATACACGGGCGAATCCATGAAGGGTATGGACGCGCTCGCGTTTGCGCGCGAGTACGATCAGCCGGCCATTGAACGCATGCTGAAAAAGGGAAAGCAAAGGTCTCCCAGAAGCCGCCGGCGATGACGACGCGACAACGCAACCATATTCTCAAGAACGCCCCGGCCGGCGTCACCGTCCACGAGGTCAATCCTTGACCAAGCTCACGGCAGCCACCAAGGGCCCTCGAATGGGCAAGATGATCAACTTCTCGATCGACGAGATCGCGCGATCGTGATCTACGCTCTTCGTGGCCGACGAGGCGCTCATCCGAAAGAAGTTCGAGGCCCTGCGGGGCTCGATGGATGAGCGTGTGACGCGCTTGTGGGCGGGTGCAGAGGCCGATGCCATCGGTTACGGAGGCGTTCTCGCGGTGGCCCGCGCGACCGGCCTCGCACCGAACACGGTGAAGAAGGGGCGCGACGAACTGCGGGCGGGCGCCAAGACGGACGACCTCGTGAAGGTGCGCCGCAAAGGTGGCGGCGGTCGTCGTCACGAGGATGTCCATCCCGAGCTGTTGCCGACGTTGAAGAAGCTCGTCGATCCGGCCACGAGGGGTGACCCGGAGTCGCCCCTCCGCTGGACGGCCAAGAGCGCCGTCGTCCTGTCGCGCGAGCTCTTTCACACCTACGGAATTCGAGTCAGCGACAAGACCGTCGGCAAGCTGCTCCGACAAATGGGCTACAGCCTGCAGGCGGCGAAGAAGACGGTCGAGGGCGCGCAACATCCCGATCGCAACGCGCAGTTCGAGCACATCAACGCGCAGGCGAAGGATGCTCGCGAGCGTGGCGTTCCGTTCATCTCGGTCGATACCAAGAAGAAGGAACTCGTCGGCAACTTCAAGAACGCCGGTGTCGAATGGCAGCCGCAGGATCAGCCCGAGCTTGTCGACGTGCACGACTTCCCCAGCGCGGCTGTCGGCAAGGCGATTCCGTACGGGGTCTACGATGTCGGCGACAACCGAGGCTTCGTAAACGTCGGCACGGATCACGACACGCCCGTCTTCGCCGTGACATCGATCGAAGCCTGGTGGAAGCGAATGGGCATCAAGCGCTACCCCGACGCTACGGAGCTATTCATCACGGCCGACGCCGGTGGCAGCAACGGCTACCGGTCGCGCGTGTGGAAGGTCGAACTACAACGCCTCGCCGATAAGCTCGGCCTCACGATCCACGTGAGCCACCTCCCGCCGGGGACCAGCAAGTGGAACAAGATCGAGCACCGGCTCTTCTCCTTCATCACTATGAACTGGCGAGGGCGACCGCTTCGCACGTACGAGACGATCGTCAGCCTGATCGGCAGCACCACAAACAGCGGCGGCCTTGTAGTGAAGGCGGTCCTCGATCGTCGTAACTACCCGACCGGCAAGAAGGTGACTCCGAAGCAGATGCGGGAGATCAACATCGAGAAGCGCAGCTTCCACGGCGACTGGAACTACTCGATCCGACCACGCGCGATTACCGCGTGAACGCTCACGTTGCCCATTCGAGGGCCCCAAGCGCACGATCACGCGCGATTGGGCGGCAGTGTTCCCCGAGATGGCGAGCCAGCAGCCGATGTGCCTGGTGCGGCGCTTCGGTCCTCTGCTCGAAGGCGTCGCGCTGGAGCGCGACAGCACGAACGAGTCGTATCGCCCGACGTTCTTCGTCCACAACCTTGGCGACCTTACGTTGACCTTGGCGCAACCTCTCCTCGATCCGCGCGGGCGCGCGCCGGAAACGATCGCGGTGAGTCTGCACGAGCGAAAGTACAAGGACGCGGCCGCGCGACTTGCCTCGCAATCGCCTCTGCCGCTGGAGGGGCCGGTGCGGTTGGACGACGTGCTCGCCGCGTACCGCGCTCGCCTCCAATCTCCCGCTACCCACTTTGAGCCGAGCCTCTACGAGGACATGGCGCTCCTCGCGGCATGGAACGGCCGGTCGAGCGACGCGAAGCGGATCCTCGACGAGGGGTATGCGGCGTTCTGCTCGTGGCCTGCCGCCGTCCAGAGCCAGCTTGGCGGCGCCGATTTGTGGGCGCACAGCCTGCGGGCGCGGCTCGCCGACCCCGACGGGCTTCGCCACACCGCCGACGCCGAGGCGAAGCTGCTCGAGGTCTCCTCCATTCCCACGCGCGAGCTCGAGTGAGCGAGCGGCTCCCGCTCGAGCTCGGCAGCTGGCCGTTTGCGGTTCATGGCGTGAGGTGTGCAATGTCACTGAAGGCCGCCGTAGAGTCCCAGGAATCGATGCTCGACATTCGTGACGTGACCAAGCGCCGAAACGCTCACCTTCGACGGTGCCGTGATGCAATACGTCGGCCCGAGTGTCGTTCTCGATGAGTGCGAGCTTTTGCTCCGAACACCCGGACGAATGCTCGTCGTCAAGGCCTCGACCCTCTCTCCCACGCGCGGGTCGAGCCCGTACCTCGTCGTGCAGTACCACCTGGGGCGGTAGCGATGCGATCAGTCACGGAGGACGAGGTGAAAGCCGGGGAGTCCTGCGCTCTCGAATTCGCGCGCCTCGCCCTCCAGAAAGTGCTCGAGCTCGGACAGGACCGCTGGCGTCAGCATCATCGTCAGCTTGGTGCCGCTGCCGGTCCAGCCGGCGCGGTCGCCGAGTGCGATCATGAGCTCGCGGCCCTGCGCCGCGATGGTCGCGCTTCGGCTGGGGCCTCGGGAGCCCGCGAGCAGCCGCCCGAGGTTACGCCGAGCGTGGGTCGCGGGGCCGACCGTGACGCGCACCGATCGTCGGAGCCAGCCGTGGTGCTCGAACTCGAGAGTCTCCGCGAAGGCGCGCGTGGGCGAAGCGCCCTCGGTCTCTGCGCGCGCACGGAGAGCTCGCGCCTCCACGTAGGTCCGCGATTCCGTCCGGAGCGTAACGCTTAGAGGGAAGCGTGACGGGCGGACGGGACGAGGCCCCGTCTTCCTCGGCGAAGGGGGCAAGGATCACCTGCCCGCTGACAGCAGCGAAGGCTCCAGGATCTGGATCTTTCGCTCGGGAAGTCCAGGGGCGGCACTTCGTTGGATTCCCGACGAAGTCTCACTCGCGCGGCGCGACCTTCGCACCTTTCCGGCCGGCCGAAACCGCGCCGACGTCTGCCACGCCAGAGACGATCGTGAGGCTAAGAAAAGGGGCTCCCTCTCGTTATGCGCGTCGCGTGACGCTCCTCGAGCTTCGCGGGAGCTCCGCGTAGAAGAACGGCGTGACCCCGGGGGATGCGGGCCACGCCGTTCAAGTTTGAATCAGTGCCCGTTGAGACCAGACAGCTCCGAGAGGAGTGCGGACGCCTCAGCACGGGTCAGCGCTTGGACGTTGTTCTTGTGGAACCGCTCGTCGCTCATCGCGGACAGCTGCGCCGCAGACCAGCCACGTCGTCGAGACACCGCTTGTAGCGCCGAGAGCTGTCGGGGCGTGAGACGGTCCTCGGTTCGCGGCGCCGGTGATCGATCCTCCGCCGTTCGCGGTCGCGGGGACGCCGGGGACGCGGCCCCGTACATCTCGAGACCGCAGCCGAAAAGTGACGCCGCCTTCTTGATCGCATCGCTTTCGGCAGCCTTCAGGTCGTCCGCGATCGACATCTCTTTGCCGGAGCTGTCGCGCGTGACGCTGCTGCCGCCGAAGGCCATTTTCGCGATCCCGTCGATGACGAGGCGACCGAGCACGATGACCTCGTCGGCCAAGATCTCGTGCTTCACCACCTCGAAAGTCCACTCGTAGTCGGTCGCCTCGTTGAGACGCGTTACGACGGTGTGGGCTTCGACGTACGAGAACTGCTTCCCGTTCTGTCCGCGGCGGGTTCGGAGCTGCTCTGGCGGGAAGGGACGGGTCAGGATGTCCTTCTTCATCCGTTCCCGACGTGCTGCTGGAGCACGTCCCCCGCGTAGCCCTCGAGCTCGAGCCGACGCGCCGGTGCGAGGCTCTTCGCCGTCGCCGTCAGAGCGTTGACGAAGGAGTAGAGCGGCAGACGCTCGGGGAGCGCCGCGGTCCCTGATTCGATCTTGAGCTGCCCCTCGAATGCCTTCCGTTCGGGGTTCGACAGATCGCGCATCGCCTCGACCTGGCGCTGCACATCCTCGACCATAAACGTGACCGACCGCTGCCACTGCTCCATCAGACCACGCGCGTGCGCGAGCGCCGACGGGATCGCCTCCGCGATGCCCGTCCGTAGCCGGTCCCGGTCCCCGACGTGCCGGAATGAGAGCTGCCCCCGCCGCTCGGGTGAGCGGAGACCGTTCGTGCAGACCAACCGCCAGACCATCGGTCCGAGGTGGATCGCGCTCCGGCCGAAGCTCGATGTCGAGATGTCCAGGCCGACGTGGGAGACGTCCCCCACCTTCACGGCGACGTGATCGCCGGGGAGGATGAGGCGCATGTTGTCGACGAGGCCGGAGGCCACGCCGCGCACGCGGACGTTGTGGAGGAGGTCGAAGCGGACGAGCGCGTCGCGGACGCAGCCGAGCAGCTCCTCGGGATCGAGGGGTGCGTACCGGCCGGAGACGACCGCGGCGACTTCGGTTCCCCGGAGCCGGAGTGTCGCCGACGAGGTCTCCTCGCTCTCGCCGAGGAGGTAGTTCGTCGTCGCGAGCTGGAGCGGCGCCGGGAGCTTCCGGATGAAGTCGGCGGGGGCGCCGATGCGGGTCATGAGGTTCGAGAAAGCGCTGTTGCGCAGCGCCATCGGCGGGTGGTGCCGCATGAGCGGCGCGAGGGCGAAGCCGCCCTGGTGGGGGGAGATCGCCCACGTCTTCAGGTCGGTGATGGGGAGGTCCTTCGCCTCGCCATCGTTCTTGTGGGCCTGGACGATGCGCTCGGCGGCCGTGTCGAAGTCGAGCTCGACATCGTCCCAGCGTCCGGGCATGTCAGGGGCGGTTCGGAGGGGGGCGGGCAGCGTGCTGCCCTCGTCGATCGAGGTTCCGTTCGCGGTCATGGAGTCCTTTTGGTGATGGATCGGCGGGGGCGCGCCTGCGGCCGCAGCCCCGACCTGGGTGAGCGGCTCTCGACGCGCCCGGGGCGCGTGACCGAGCCGGAGGGAGGGTCACGTGTGGATCGACCACCCCGTGACGGGGGAGAGCGTGACGGCGAGCGTGGGTGCCGAGCCGTTCCCGTTGCCGTCGTGTGCACCGTGGAAGAGCAGGCCGCCGTGGAACCACGTCGACCACTCTCCCTGCGCGTTCCTCGCCTCGATGACGAACCCGAAGCTGTACGGGGCGAAGTCTTTGAACAGGCGCACCCGAGTCTTGTCCGAACCGTCCTCGCGCTTCCCCCCGTAGCCGGCGAGGTAGTCGAGGCGGTTCTTCAGCGTGTCGTTCTCACCTTCGTAGAGCCCGATCGCCTTGGCGTGCGCGACCACGGCCTCGAAGTGTTCCGTATCCTGGATCTAGAGCATGGAATTGGGGGCGGAGCCCGGCGCTGACGAACGATCGTCGCGACGAACTCCAGGTGGTGGACCAACTCGGCGCCGTGGTGACGGCCGCGAGCGACTAAGCGGAGAATCCGATGCTCCGCAGGACCTCTCCGATCCATGCGCCTCGCCGGGTAGGTTCCGAGGTCGGGTGAGCTCGGCGGAGGAAGACGGTCAGGATCCGGTCGGCGTCCGCGGGGTGAACGACCTGGGGTCGCCAGTTGTAGCCACCGCGACCGCCCTTCCATCGGAAGTGCAGACCCTCGGCGTCTACGAACGCGACGAGGTCGATGTGGATACGCGGGAGACTGGCCACTTGAGCGAGTGTGCTTCGGCGGATTGTCACGATCCCGGGGGCACCTTCGAACGCGACGTACTTCTTCGTCCGGTCGGCGAGGACGTCGCGAAGAAGCACATCGACGTCGAGAACAGCCCCCTGCGCCGTCCATCGTGCCGTCGCCCCCAGGGTTATCGCCCCCCGTGCCGCGCGGTCGACCGACCGCGTGCGCCGGTCATCCTCCACCGACCGGGAGATCCCCTCAAGACGGTGACGCAGCCCAGGGGTCACGTCCTCGTCCCGAAGGGCAGCGGTCGAACGGAGGTTGGCCGGCGTGGCGTTCAGGAACGGCGCCAGCTCCTCGGCGTTGGCGGCCAGGTACTCCGCGATGTTGTTCGAGCCGGGCTCGGACGTGCGGACGAGGGCGAAGAGCTCCCTCAGCTCACGCGGCGCGTTCGACATCCCGGGGCTCAGGGGTCGAATCGGGCAGCGACGGCGGTGTCGGACGCTCGTGCTTCTTCAACACCGCCCGGAGTTCCGGGAGGTTGCCCCCCAGGCCGGTGGCGATCTTCTTCACATGCCGGGCGACCGAGAACGGGTTAAGCCGGCGGGGGACACGAAGCACGTCGAGACCGAGGGACTTGAGCACGCGGCGCTCGGCTAGATTCGATGCACGAAGCACACGACCTTGGATGCGCATGGTGGGACTCCTTTGATGGAAATTAAGAAGAGCGCCTCCGACACGGCGTCATGCCGCGTCTCGAGACGCCCTTCGGTTGGAACAACTTCAACGTCCGTACGGTCGTCCGGCTCGATCCCAGAGGGGCTCGTCGTCGTAGTACTCGTTCGGGTACTGGTGATCCGGCGGCGCACGTGACGTCGCCGGGTGCCTCGTCCCGAGGAAGGCAATGGCCTGTCCCCGGTCGAGGACGACGATCCCGGTCAGGACCTCGCGACCGTCAAGCGAGACGAGGGTGATGGGGGGAGACGGCCTGACGGCTTCTGCGACCCGCCCAAGGAGCGCGTCCGTCTGCTGTCGAAGCCGAGGCCACCCCCACTCGATGAGCGCCAGAATGGCGTCACCGATCGCTGCGGTCAACGTTCGCTCGGCCACAGCGTTTCGGAGACCACTGCGACGAGAGCGCCAGCGATCGCGCCGGCAAGCCCTTTCTTCAGGGCATCGTTGGCGAACACACGGGAGAAGAAGGGTGCGGTGTTGTTTTCGTTCGGGGGAACCATGGATTGATCCTCGTGAAGGTGGACGTCGCGCCCGTGGCGCCGACGAGAAACGGACTACGGGAGACGCCGAAGGACGTCGGCGATGCGAACCGCCGTCGTCAGGGCGATACCTGCGAGCTCGAGAACGAAGAGCAAGGGAGCTCCTTGGAGGTGGAGGATTCCACCATTGCTCTTATGCCTGTTCTCGCGGGGATTTTGCGGGGTGCCCGAGGCGTTGAACTTGGCGCCGTCGCGGGCGACCCTGGTTGCATGCCGCGGGGCTGCCAGTGTCGAGACCGTGACGCGCTGAGATGCTCGGAGAGGGCCTACTTCTCCTGGGCGATCCATAGCGACAACTACGACCCGCGGCCGTGCTCCTGCAGATGCCACGCCGACCCCGATGCGTGGCCCGAGGAGAAGCCGCCGCTGGAGAAGCCGACGAAGCGCGCGAAGAAGACGTCCACACCTTCGAAGGGCTGACCCGCGCTCGACGACCTAGCGTGCAGACCACACGCGTCGTGCCAAATCTTTGCCAAATCTCGTGTCCACCGTGGTCATTTCGGGTCCATCGCAGTCCTCGCCCAACCGTGCGTTTCGAAACGGAAAACGCTGAAGTCGCCGACCCTTGACCGCGGCCCCGAAGCGGACTCTTAATCCGTTGGCTGACAGTTCAAGTCTGTCTTGGCCCACCATATTTTCCGAAGATTTTGGGGGAGCGGCCTTCGCGAGGGGCGCCAGGGGTGCCAAAAGTGACCGTTCTACGCCGGAGTTTTGCGGCAGTATTGCGGCAGTCGAACGATCAGCGATCGGAGATTCTGCGGCAGAACGCCCCGGCCCCCGCCCCTTCGCCAGCGCCTCCCGCATCGAGAGGCCGCGCGTGACGACGCGCCAGTAGAGCGTGCTCTTCGCGATGCCGCTCTTCTTCGCCCATCCGTCGAGCGTGTGCGACTCGCCGCCAACCTCGTAGGTGGGGATTTGCTTCGGCTCCGGGAGGTCCGTGATGGTCTCGATCCTGCGAGCCTTCTTTCTGCGCGCACGGGAAGCTCCCTTGGCGTACGCAGGGTCGATCAGGTCGAGGATGCGGTCGCCAACGGCATCCTGCTTGACCCGCGCGTAGATCCGCTCGGTCACGCTCGTGGACGAGTGGCCCAGGATGCGGCTCACCAGCTCGATGGAAACGCCGACGTCGAGGAGCCACTGACCCGCCGCGTGGCGAAAGTCATGGGGACCTGCGTGCTCGACCCCCGACCGCTTGCACGCCTCCTTGATGAGCAGGTTGGGCCTCCGCCCAAAGAGCCGCTCGCCCGCGCCCCCGGCGTGACGAGCGGCAAACCGGACCAGGGCGACCTGCTCGTCGGTGATGATTGGGACGATCCGATTTCGGTCGTCCGTCTTCGACCCCCGAACCGGCACCATCATGGGCGGCCGGACGAGCTTCGGGATGTCCGTCTTGAGGGCGCGTCCGATGGCGCTCATCTCGGCGGACGTCGCGAGGATGAACGCAACCTGAGCGGCGGCATCGGGCAGGAGCTGGGGGACGAGCCGTAGGAACTCCTCTCGCGTTGGGGATCGCGGGCTCGGTTCGTACGCCGGGTCGAAGGAAGAAGGGACGGCCAGCTTCGGGTCTCCGCTGAACCGTCCCTGCTCCCGCGCCAGTCCGAGCGCGGTGCCGAGGACGCCAAGCTCCTTCTTGATCGTGCGATCACTGACGCTCGACGAACGCCGCCACCGGATGTAGTCCCAGCTCGCGCGCGAATCGTGCGCCCAGGCGGAGACGTGATAGTCGTGCCCGAAAAACGCGAGAAGCATGGCGATCTTGCCCTCGTAGAACTCGACGGTGACCAGGGCGCACGCGCCGTCACGGGCCTTGGCTTGGCGGTCGTCGAGCAGCTCGCCTAGCGCTTCGTTGAGGGTGCATGCCGGGGTTTGGCTACCCGGAGCTTCGCTCGCTTCGACCCAGGTGAGAGCCACTCGGGTAGCTTCGGCTTCATCTCCTTCGCCTGTACTCCGTTCGGTCCGCTTGCCCCCGACGTAGATCGTGGCGAACCAGATCCCGCCCCGCTGCCGCAACTGAAGCTTCTTTCTAGGTCGTCCCATCTTTCATCTCCATCTCGGCCGTGCCCCCAGCGCTGGTGGGCGTACCGCTCCCACTCGGCGACGGTGGTCTGTCCTTCACGTCCGCCGCGCGCCTCCTTAAGCAGCCGGTAGGCCGTTCGACGTTCCACCCCCCGCGCCCGCATCACGTCCACTGGCTTCACGTAAACGGTGAGCGGGATGTCGCGGACGGTCACAGCGTTTGCCGGCACGCCCTGCCCGCCCGACGCCTCGGGGCGCGCCGCCCGGCCTCTGGCGCCGCTTGGTTCACGTCCTCCTCGGGCCGACAGCTCGTGCGCCAGTCCCACGACCGTCCGCTCGGCGGCCTCCGCCCGCCGGACCATCGCGGCGGCGCAGCTCGCGAGCAGGGTGATCATCATGGGCTCCTCGAACGCAGGGGTGTCCGCGTAACCACCCGTGATCGCCAGCCCGTCGCCCACGGCTGACGCATCGCTCGATGCGGGAGCGCGCGCAACTCGATCAGTGAGGACGAGGGGCGCCATGATTTCCCCCTTACACCGATCCGATCGAAAATCTCGGGACGAAATTTTCTTGAGGGCGCCAGTTCACTCCGCGCTCCCCCGCGTCGTTGTACTCGCGTGCCCCCGACCCCCAAGCTCCCTCGCCTCGGCCCCGAGATCCTCGCGGACGACGTCGCGCTTGCGGAGGCCCTCGACGCACTCACGCGCGACGACCGCCGGATCCGGCGTCACATCCGCGAGATCCTGCACCGCCAGCAGCAGCTTCAGGTGCTCGCGGACGAGGAAACTTGGAGCGCGTACCTCCACGTTGAGGAGGCGGTCAACGTCCGCCTCGTGGATCTTGTGGGTCGCATCGCGACGTGGGCGTTCGAGGCCGGGCGCGAGTTCGAGCGCCGGGGCAGCCGATGATCGCGAAGTGCCCGCTCAGTTCCGCGTCGTCCGTTTCCTCGGCCGCCCTCGCGTCGCCCCTGCACCCACGGGACCCGGCGGCTGGAGTAGATCGATCACCGTCACGCCGAGCGCGCGGGCGATCTTCGCGAGCGTGGTCAACGTGAGGTTCTCCCCGACCTCGATCCGCGAGACGTACTGCACGGTCACGTCGAGGGCCTCCGCGAACGCCTCCTGCGTCATCCCCGCCGCCCGTCGCAGCTCGGCAACCCGCTGCCCCACGCGCTGGACAAGGCGTTCGGGTGTCTCGGACCGCATCCCGAAGTTGTCGGGGCTCGCGGGCGCGCGAACCATCAACTCAAAGGTTGAAATTCGACCGCCGCTACGGCGACGATGGGCGGTCTGGGCAACCGGCCCGAGACGACGGCGCGAGGAGGAACACGATGTCGAATGAGGGGATCTTCTGGCGTGGGGCGTGGATGATCGTCACGTGCGTCGCGACGTCGAGCGCGACCGGCGCCTGCAAGGACTCGCGGGACGACGCCGCTGCGGCATCGACTCCAGCGACGCCGCCGACGATCAGCATCCCGCCGGACGTCGACGGCTTGCGGATCAAGCCTCCCGTCTCAGACGAGGTGGTCCTGACGAAGGCTGGCGGAACCTGGAAGCTCACGGCGCCGTCGCCGGGGGACGCTGACCCGTCGAAGGTCCAAGCGGTCCTCGACAACCTCGCCAGCATCAAGGTCGTCGACACGGTGAGCACGAAGCCCGACGACGATCAGAAGAAGCTCTACCAGCTCGACGCTGATCACGCGGTCCACGTCGTCGTGTCGAAGGGCGGCGCGACAATCCTGGACGCCTCTTTTGGGAAGTCTTCGGGGCGAGGCGAGATGGCCCAGATCGCTCCGAGTTCCGCCGTCTACGCTCTCTCTGGCTACTCCTCG
>Ga0302320_10022689_pt1 | contig 12369 bp, 12 predicted proteins | sample Bog_T0_3_FD_202130 | JGI IMG/M metagenome (GOLD analysis project Ga0302320, IMG submission 202130) | Peat permafrost microbial communities from Stordalen Mire near Abisko, Sweden - Bog_T0_3 | ecosystem: Environmental > Terrestrial > Soil > Wetlands > Peat | place: Sweden: Abisko, Stordalen Mire...
TTGGCTCGTAGAAAGGATGCCGGTAATGTCGGCGGCGGGGACTGAGGCGGCGGGGACCGACGCCGAAATGTTGAGGCCGTCGGTGGCCCACGTCACGTTTGTTTTGCCCGTCGGTGCGGTCGGGGTCGTCGAGGATAAGTTAGCCATTCTTGGTGTCCTTTAGTTGGTGGATGCGCCGTCTATGGTGAGGCCGGAGGGTTCGATAAAGATGGGAAGCGCCTTTGGCGGTGGCGGCGATAACGACACACCATCCACCGATAAGCCGGTGACGATTTCAAAGGGGTCGATTTCATCGGTCGAAAGGTAGATCGGTATGAAGCTTGAGACAGCGTATTCGATTTCCCAGATGGTCATCGTCCTGTACACGTCAATAGCTTCGATCCAGGAGTCAAGCGTTTGCGCGCCCAGGGACGTTATCACGCGGATCGGTGAGTTGGCCTTCAGTTGTCCTACGAACCCTTCAAGCAGAGAATTCAATGCTAGCTCTATCTGTTTTGTGCCTGGATACGTCCCCGTGAAGGCGTCAATCTGAATCCGCTTCGTGGTGTAAATGATCTGGCTTAGCGTTCGTTCCTTACTTTGGCCGACCGCACAAATCGATATACAAGGAAAATTAGCGCTAGCCTTCACGAACGATGCGTAAATTTGAGAGGCTGGCATCAAGGCAAGAAGAGACGGCTGCCCCGATAGGTAAGCTTGTAGATCGCCCTCTAAATAGTTGAATGCCGCCATCGTTATGCCGTCCGATAAGAGCCGCTGATATAAAGCGTGGTGAGGCCCGCCGCGAAGTTTGCGCCGGTAAGGAGGCTGACCGCGATAGCACTCAAGCCAACATTGATGAGCGCCAAGGTTGGTAGGTTCGTTCCGCTTTGGATAGCTAGCGATGCGATGAGCTGATTCTGGCCGACTGCCGGAGCCGGTAGGGTGACATAAAAGGATGCGGTCGTGGTGGTGGGGATCGTGAAGGTGAGCGCCAGCTTGAAATCGGTTCGCGGTCCAATCGTAAAGTATTGAGCATCGCTCACACTCAAGCCGGTAACGGTTGGCGTGATGACCGGCGTCCAACTCAACCACGATCCTGATACCTGCCCAGCCGGGATGTTTGGAAGCTGCGCGGTAGAAAGCACGCCGGAGATGGCGCTTGCGGGGACGGTATTGCTGACGTAGGCGGAGATGTTGGTGCCGTCAGATTGCCAAATTAGGTTGGCGTTGCCGCTCGGAGCTACAGGGGTCGTGTTCGATAAGTTCATATTCGCCTCTATAAGTAGAGTCGGCTAGTTCACGGCTGAGCCGTTGACCGTGTTGGCTAGCAGGCTTGTTGCCATTGCATCATTCAGCCAAAGCTGCGCGGGAGCCACGGCGAAGGCTACGCCATTAATGGATAGCGCGAAGCTGCTGGTGTCCACCGGCAGGTAAGGATCGACTTCAGTACAAAACAAGTGAAGCACGCGGTTACGACTCAAGACGTTGTAAACGGTTTCGATACGCAAGAGCAGTTTTTGACCGGGACAATTCACGAACATACCGGCAATCACAGCGTAATCAGGCCGGTAATACATGCGGACAAGATGGGTCGTCATGGAGGCCGTAGCGTTGCCAGCGACAACTTCCTTGGGGCTGTATGCGCCTTGCTGTTCGATAGCTGCTCTACCCGTGAATAGGGTTGTGTAGCAGGAGGTGGAGGCTTCATCCCAATCGGTGCCGGAGGTTTCGGTTTGGACGTAAACGTAGTTTCTAAGATCGCCGGGATTGAGCGAGGGCGTCTGCGAAATCGTTAGCGACGGAGCGATGGGCATGATTTACACCCGGCTCATGTCGCGGAAGGGATACAGAAGGGCGACGACAAACGGCGGAGCGATAGGGTTGACTTCAGCTCCTACGTAGGTGGCATTCTCGAAGTAAACCGCCGCAAGCGCCATGATCGCGGTACGGATACCGCTAGGTAGGCCCAGGACGGCGGCCACGCTATTGACGGCGTTGGACGCTACGGTATTGAGGGTCGCAACGCTGGAGGCTACAGAAGCCACTAGCGCGTTCAGGCTGCTGCCGTTTGGACCCGCGCCGGGAACGGTGATGGGAGAACCGACATCGGCTATCGTTGCTGCGTAACCGGTGAGAATCGCGGAGGCGGCGGTCATGCTAACGGTGAGCGCCTGCGCGTAGCCAGCTTGGTAGGTGACGGCCACGGCGTTAGGCACGAAGGTGAGCGGCGGCCATGTCTGCCCGAAGAGCGGCGTGATGCGCGCGGGGTTGGAAATCAGGTCACATATGTAGGTGGCTGGGTCCAGCGTGGTTACCGCGCCGGATTGGGAAGTGAAGGTAACGGAGGTTACCGATTGAACGGGAGAATAAGGAAGGTGGAACGCAAGCTTCTGATAGAAGAATTGGTCGCCAGCGCTACCGGTGATGAGTCCTGCCGGGTAGCCGCCATATTGAGCGAGGCCGGGGAAAAAGTCTTGGAGGTATTCGATTGTCTGCCGCATAAAGCGGCGTCTTGTGTATTGTTCCGCCCAGGTGCGGGCTGAGGAAAGGAGGCCGGTGAGTAGAGAATCATTGGAAGTGTCTCCGATGTCGATTCGCAGAAAGTCTCTCAGGTCGGCAAGGCTTACTGGCTCTTGGGATGGCGCGGCGATGGTTCTGACAGTGAAGCTCATAGAGGTTACCGGATGTTAAAAAGGGGTCCAGGCTGTTACACCCAGACCCCGCGATTCAGACGATGTTACTAAGTCGTCAAGATTGCAATCGGGTGGGTTCCGGCGTCGAGTAACTGGCTATCCGCGCGGTCAAATGCGAGGAACGCAACTTGTAAGCTGTCGGCAAACCGCTCATCGAGCCGCTTAACGACAGGGCCGCCAGCCACTTTGCGAATCATGAACTTGCTGAGATCGCCGAAGAGCACCGCATCCGCGCCAGCGGCTACTGCGGCCATGTCTTGGTTAATGACGTACGGGTGCCCGTTAATCATCGACTCATTACCGAGCAGGGTTTGACCGGCGAGCGCTTGTGGCGTCCAGATTGGACGATTAGCGCTGTCCTTTAGCTTCTTCAGACCTTTCAAGGTTGTGTCTGCGAACATGTACTTCGCATTCGGGCTGCTACGGTAGGACGGATCGACCGCGTGTTCGAGATTGGTCAGATCGTCAAAAACAATCGTTGCGCCGGTGCCGCTTGCCACGGTGTTCCCGGCAGCTACGGCGGCGGTAACGATGCCCAGCGGCTCCGTGGTGCCAACGCCGACCGTGAACTTGTTGTTTTTCAGCCGACCCATGCGGATGCCGAGTAAGTTGGCTAACAAGCCGTCTAAGTCGAATGCCGAGTCCGTCATCAAAGCGTCCGGAATCAACACAATATCCGAACTAAATATGAAGCTGGAGAAGACCACTTCGCCGAAAACTAAGGCCGTCGTGGTCATCTGCACGTTCTGGCCGATGATACGTCCCATGTTGGTCGTGTCATTGACAGTCGGCCAGTTCAGGATGTTACCGGTTTCCGTGGAGAAGGAGCCGCAAACATCAGCGCCGCCGTACCACTTGGTTGCGACTTCGAGTTTGTCGCTGAAGCCTATGGGGACGATGTAGCCGCCTTGGCTATTTGTCGTGGTGGACATCAATGTAGCGTTGCGGAACTTAGCCAGAACAGCCGCGTCTTCCGCGCTGATGCCGGTACGACCGTGACGGAGATAGTTGCCGAACGCCTTGGCGTGCGCGCTGACTTCAAGCTCACGATTGGCCTTCGCGTTGTCGGCGGGGAACAGTTCGATAAGCTGATCCTTGCTCACCTTGCTCAGGTCATTGCTGATCGTCTCCGCGCGTTCAGCGCGGGCGATGGACGCCTCAAGCTGATCGTAGTGGGTCGTCGCGTTGTCGAACTGGGTGGCTTCTTCGTTGGTGAGGCCGCGATTGCCTTCAGTTTCGGCTTTCTTGACGATGCCATTCATGAGTGTTGATACAGTGCTCAACTGTTCGCGTAACTGCTTGGCGTAGGCCATAGGTGACTCCTTAAAATGCGGTTGCTTTACTTGGTCCGGCGAAGTTTCGCTTTGGCCGCATAAAGGGTTAAATTGTTGGGCTCCGGCTTTGCAACCGGCTCCGGGATATCGGCGGCCCTCTTAGTGGCCGTTCTCTTGCCCGGATGCTTTAAGGCTTCCGGTAAATTCTTGTAACTCTTCAAAACTTTGCTGAACGCCTTGTTAGAGGCATTCGGCATTCCATCGTCTTCGTCTTCGTCGTCGTCGTCATCTTCAACTAACTTGTCGGCAAATCCAGCGGTGACCCATTCATCGGCGGTGAACCAGGTTTCCGCGCTCATATAGCCGCTTACTGAAGACTTTGAAAGTCCAGTTCTGGAAACGTAGATGTCGGCAATGGAGTCGGAAAGCTGGTCCAGGACGCACGCGTCGCGCCGTAAGTCGTCGGCGGAACCGTAAGTAAAGGTGGTAGCGTTGTGAATCATCGCCATGCTTCCCGCGCCCATGGTGAGCTTGCCGGGGCTTGCTGACATCGCAACGATGGAGGCGGCGGAGGCCGCTAGGCCGTCAACGTAAACGGCGATTGGCTTACCGTAGGACTTCAATAGGTTGTAGATGGCGATACCAGAGAAGGCATCGCCGCCGGGGCTGTTTACCCGGAGTGTGATGTTAGAGGCTGCCGGGTTAGCGTCGATGGCGGCTTTGAAGTTCTCTGCCGTGATGCCGGACCCATCCCAGTTCTCGCCAATGACGTCGTAGCAGGTGAGGGTGAGTGTGTCGCCGGTCGCTGCGGCTCGGAACTTAGGTGTCTTTGTCATTTGGTTGGTGGTCTCCCTTGCTCACCGGCTGGAACGTAATTCGGATCTGTGAGTCGCGACAGAGAAATATAATTCACCGGCGCGAGCTTTAAATTACCGCCGTCCTCGTCGGAGATCGGATTCATGCGCAACTGCTTGCGGATGTCGTTCGCGCTATAGGCCCCAGTGTTCCTGAGGATATTCATTCCCGCCGTTAGCGCTGTAAAGTCGGCTCTAACAAGGGACGCGAAGTCGTGCTCTATGGCTAGGTTTGAGTTAGTGGGGAGAAGCTTGCGGCTAAATTCCTGTTCGATCCTGACCGCCCAGGGGGTTAAAGTGAACGTGCGGTACTCAATTGACTGCTGTTCGATGTTACTGTGGGTGGAGCGCTCGAGCGAAGACAACATATGAAGGGGGATTCTGAAGAGCCTCGCTATTTCTTGTATCTGAAAACTACGTGAGGCTATAAATTCCGCCGCCTCATTTGAAATACTCGTTTGGCTCCAACTGGTACCCGCTTCGAGTAACAACGGTTTGTGGGCGTTCTTTCCGCTAGCTTGTGTTTCGACGGCCTTCTTTAGGCGTTCGTAGGCTTCGGCATCTAATATTCCGGGCACCGTGAATACGCCAGAGGCTCGTGAAGAGTTTTTCCAGTAGCTTGCGGCATATGATTCGGCAGCAAGGCTGACACCAATGGCATTCTTACAACAAGTAATCGGACTCAGGCCGGTGATGCCGTCTAACGTCGTCCCGACGATATGTAAAACATTCTCAGGATCAATCAGGGTAGCCGCGCCGGTGTCGGTCTGAGTGCTAGCAAACATAAGCTTGCCATCCCGCATCACGGGTGCCGTTTTGGACGAAGACAAAATGTGGAGGCTTACTACACGCGCGGCCTTGTCTCGCTTTATCAACGCGAAGCCTGCGCCGTGGGAAAGGCAGTTCGCGAGTAACGCGCCGCGAAAGGTGGAAGCGGTTTGAAATTCGTTGGGGGCATCATGAAGGATGCCGTAGATTGCCTTATCTTTGGCGGGCGTCAGCGATCCATCCGGGCCGATTGAATACGTCACGAGCGGCAAGCTGGCAAGGTCTTCGCTGATAGCTTTGATGGCGCTGTAGACGGCGCTGAGCGTGATCGCCGTCTTCTCAGTAACGGTGACGCCTGCATCATTGCCGCGCCCACCGAAGAGTTCTTCGGCGAATGACTCCGGGACCAACGGTGAGGAAGGATCTTCGAGATTGAAGTTGGTAAACGATTGGAGGGACCTGCTTAAGAAGCTCATACCTTGCCCTCACTACCCGGCTGCTGGTGCCTTGCAAGGCCGTAGGCGGTGAGAAGCAATAGAGCGCCCAGGACTATCAACGCAGCGAAGACGTTAAACCCGGCAACGCCGCCGACGATTGCAGTTATTCCGACCAGCAATAACCAGTCGATTGTTGAAAAGCGCGGATGCTTGCTTGTCTTCTTCTGCTCCATAAGCTCCAAAAAGAACTTGGCCGGAAACAGGAAGGAACCGGCCAAGTAGAGGTAGAGCGCCAGCCATGGCGTGCTGATGCTCAATACAAGGAACAGATAGTTTGATTTAGTTGGAGACGGGTGGGAAGTTGGGCTTCGCGAAAGCGCGTAGGTCGCTAGGGCGTCACCGCTCCGCCACCGCTCCGCCACCGCTTCGCCACCGCTTCGCCACCGCTCCGCCACCGCTTCGCCACCGCTTCGCCACCGCTCCGCCACCGCTCCGCCACCAGCCGTCAACCTATCGGCATCGCTCCACCACCGGGCCGTCAACCTCTACCGGCTTAAAGCAAACGTATGTTTGGCCGTATCGTAGCCGTAGCCGCGTTGCCGCGTGCTATCGCCATGCAAAGTGAAACGATGCCGTCTATCTTCTCCCGGCTCTTGCTCTTACTTGGCTTGATGTTGCCAGCCGGGTCAATCTCAACCATCGTGTTAGACGCCATCCAACGTAATACCGGGTTACCGCCGTGAGCGAGTTCGCCGGAAAGAACAAGCTCCATAAGCCGTTTGGTGGGTGCGCCCATGCTTGCGAAGCCTTGGCCGAATTCCACCATCTGGAAGCCGTCGCCGGTGAGTTGCGTGCATATCTGCTGAGCGCCCCAGCGGTCGAAGGCTATCTCACGAATGTTGTAGAGCTTGCCAAATGCTTTTATCCGGTTGCGGATTACATCGTAGTCAATAACTGTTCCCTCAGTTAGATTGAAAAGCCCTTGCCTATTCCATACATCGTAGGGAACTCTATCCCGCTTCACTCTTGCCGGTAGGTTGTCACCGGGCAGGAAGAATTCACAAAGAACGCGCCATTTGGTATCGCTGCCGTGGGGCGGGAAGAGCATTACGAAGGCTGAGATGTCGATGGAGGTGGAAAGATCAAGGCCAGAGTAACAAGGGCGTCCTTTGAGCGCTTCGCGGTCTACCTCACCGTTGCAGGCGTCCCATTTATCCATCGGCATCCATTGAGTGCTATTCGTGGTCCAAACGCCCAGGCGAAGCCTGAGTACACCGTTGAGGCTGGCCGGGTCGTTCTTTGCTTTCCGTACCGCGTCCGCCAAGTCTGAGCGGCTAACTGAGACATCAAGATTCGGGTTGGCCTTGACCCATGTTTCAGGGTCCTCGTAATCATCCCCCTCGTCTAATCCGGCAATCCACCCATACCAACGATCATCCTCAAAGATGCCGTTCAAGACGTTAGCCACGTAAGATCTTTGTTGCCAACACACACTGTTACGGTCTGAGCCTGCTGTAGTGATGGCAAAGAAGAGCGGACTTCTACGCTTGCCAAGCGCGGAAACTAAAACGTCCCACAGCTTCCTACCACTGGTAGACCAGGCCGCTAACTCATCGGCAATAATGCATTGAGGCCGCAGGCCATCGAGGCTATCTTCATCGCTGGCAAGCGGCTGGAACTTGCTGGCGGTGTCCGGGATGAATAGCGAATCGCGGTAGTTCTTTACTCGTTTCTTCAAGACGGGCGACTGCTTTATAATCCGGCAAGCTTCATCGAAAACGATTTTGGCTTGTTCTTTGCGCGTAGCAATACTGAAACATTCCGCGCCGGGTTCGCCGCTGCCTAGAAGCTCATAAAGAGCCACGCAGGAGGCGATCATACTCTTACCGTTGCCGCGCCCCAATTCGATGTAAGCAAACTTGAAGCGCCTGTATCCGGTGTCGGTGAACTGCCAGCCAAAAAGAATCCATAGGAGTGCCTGCTGCCACGGTTCAAGCTTTAGCTTTTGACCAGCCCATTGTCCAACCGAGTGATGGCAGAAGGTTTGAATGAACGTGATAATGTGCTGGGCCTTCTTCGGGTTGAAGGTTAGACCGCGTTCGTGGCCGTTCGCAAGATCACGTTGGTGGCGTTCAATGGTCAGGCGGACAAGCTTGCTTGCGACAACACGGCCCGCTAAAACGTCGTCGATGTACGATAAAGCCTTATTCACGCGACCCTTTTACGGGAAGGTGTAAAGATTGCATCTTTGTGGGACCAGCCCCAATAGGCTCATGTAAGGTAATACCCATCTGCGGGGCGTCCGCGCCTAGTTCTTCCGCTGTTAACCCGGCCATGAATTCCGCGAAGCTATCGGTAGGTTCCGCCGTACCGGTCGTGAGGCGGCTTCTGCTACTTGGAGTAAGGCCGAACTCAACCATAAACTTGCGGAGTAAATCCAAGGCGGTATTTGCGATACTTACGTGCGGATTCTGAATGGGGAACCCACTCTTGGGACTTTTTAAAATCGTGCCAAACTTGGCGATACCTTCCTCCGCGCTCACCCACCGGCTCCAACACTGGCAGTAGGCGGCAAGGGCCGCGCGATCAACATTGGTAAGCAGGCCGAGGCTTGTCAGTTCTTTTGAGATGCGCTTCCACTCTGCTTTGGCGTTCTTATCCAAATGCTTCGGACAGGTTGGCGTACCTCCCGGCTTAGGCTCATTCTTTGAAAGCGGTCTCCCTCCAGGATTCCCCTGCGCGCGTTTGAGCGCGGTTGGCTTTGGTCGGCGTCCTACGCTCATGGCTTCACCAGCACAATCACCGGCTCAGTTGCTACTTCGTCGCCCATACCAGCGCCGACTCGGTGCTGCATCGGAAATTCGTCGGTCTTGATGTACTGGAAGCCGACTTCTTTGGCCGCGCTCCGAGTCCATTCAGCGAGTGGGTAGGTTGCGCTGCCTATGTTCACATCCGCGATGTTGATGATTGATGTTGCGCCAGCTTTCAACGCGGCGAACTGGAGTCTGAGCATCGGAACTAAGAAGCCGATGCGCCAATCTTCACCAGTCGAATAGCGGTTACAGGATTGCGTCCCTTCGGATGAATAGATTTCTTTGCAGAAGTATGGCGGGGACGTGAAAGCAAAGTCGCAACGATTCCTGACTAGCTCGATGTCAACATCTTCGGCGGGCAAGTTGTACAGTTCAACATCGTCCTGAAAGCCAAGGTCAGACGCGAGCTTGGCGTTACCTGCATGGGTCAAGGTGTTCGGGTCAATGCCGATGTACTTGCCAGCGAGTCCAGATGCAAGGAATCCGATCAGTCTTCCGCCGTATCCGGTTGAAGTATCGAGGACGACCGCGCCCGGTTTGCAATATGTTCGGTACAGGTGGCAAGCGAACCCAGGCCGGAAGTTTGAACAGGCTTGTGTGCCGGAAACGAAGCTCAAGAAACCGAAATATCCTGCCGGGACCTTGCCGGATTCAAGTTCCTGTTTGATCGCTCGGCGTAACAGCTTGTCATTTCCGAAACTTTCGAACGGGGATTTCATCTTCGTAGCAGCGGCAAGGAGTCGGTGAGGATGGTACGTATCTGCGATCTGGTATCCGGCATTCGTTCCTATGAGCGATTCCGGGTCGGTGGTCGCAAGCTGGTTCAACTCCTGCATCGAAACGTGTAACGGCAGATTGCGGTATGGAAAGCCAGTCGCTCGAAAGTGATTGAATGCTGCGTCAATGATTCGGTCGTCGCTGATTGGATGGGCGTACTCGGATAGGTTGCCAATGTCGGTTTCCGGCAAAAGCTCGCTCAATTCTTTATCAGTGAAGAACGGTTGTAAGTCCATCTCACCGGCAAGCTCACCTAAGATTGCCGAGTCCCAATCAAGGCCGATTTCAGCCGTCCTGTTATCGGCGATTGCCAGCGCTTTTGCTTTGCTGTCGGTCGCCATATCAAGGTCGGTACGCTGGACCGCGATAAGCTTCGTCCCATCGCTCTGGATCACCATGACATCCTCAAGCCCAGCGGCCTGAGCGTTGGCCACCGTCTTGTTCCCGGCGATAATCGTGCCGTGCTTGTCGATAAGGATTGATCGGCCTGCGCCATACTCCCGGAGGCTCCGCTCTACCAACTGGTTACCGCGCTTTGTGCCTTTATTGGCGTTTTTGGGGTCTGGAATCAGTTCGTTGATGGTCATCTACATAGGCTGCGCGAAAGTCGATACCCCTAAGGTTCATTTCGCATGTATAAAAGTTGACCCACGTCGGGTCAGGCGTAAGTCGTTGAAAACAAAAGACATCCCCCTATCCCTTTGGTAACATTGCTACTTACTTGTCAGTGGCAACTTACTCGTTATTTCGAGTCCCAGAACATGTCTTGTTACTTACCTCTACCTCTTGCCGCATTAGGTCCGCGTGTGAAATTAAAACCCGGCTGCCGTCAAAGCGTTATGGTGTTCGGCGCAATGACCCTCTAGATTTGAAAGAACATACTGAAGATCTGGACGGAGTCGCAACTTAATCAAATGGTGAAGGTGTTCCGCCACTTTGTTGCAACCGGCAGTCTTGCACATCACGTTGTCCGGATGCATGAAATACCAACGACGAAATTTCTGCCACTTCCAGCCGTAAAGTCGCTCAGTCGTGGTGCTGCGTTGCTGATGATCAGGGCAGTAGCCATTAGCCACCAACGCGCCGCATTGCGGCATCGCGCAAGGTTTGAGGCTAAGCTGCGGCAACTGTCACCGCATGCGCCGCGATTCGCTCCAACGCCGTCTCGTAATAACCGGCGTCCGTCTCGAAGCCGATGTAATCCAGCACGCAATAAGAACCGTCCGGCATCGGCTACACCCCCAGCATCATCTTCAATACGATTGGCAGAGCGGCTTTTATAGCTTCGATTGTCAGAGTCCCGGTCTTCGCAACGACGAACTCCTTCGTCTTGTTCCACACGGTATCGCTGCGTATGGCGTCGATAAACTCATGACCTTCCCAGGTCAGGCTTGTAGCCTTCCAGGAGTGCCCCTGTAGGCTTGAGCAGTCAGTTGCTTCAATCAATCCTGCCTTGTGAAGTAACATCACATGGTAAGAGACTTCTTCATCCGTAGAACCGGGTACTTCAATGTCGATAAGCCCGTCCAGCGGTGACGCTTCGATCTTGAACAAGATCGCGCGTATAAGCTCCGTGTTCCGTTGCACGTTGTTATCGTAGATCACTAAGCCACCACCGCCGTATGATCTACGATAAACGTCTGCATGACCCGGTACGCTGCGGCAACCGTCACCGCATGCGCCGCGATTCGCTTCTCAGCTAGTGCAATGTAATTTGATTGGCGCGCCACATAAAGGCGGGCGGAAGTCGCTTATGTGGGAAGGTGGGCGGGTACAAATCACATGCCTTGATTCGTACCATGTTGTCGCCGCGCGGCGCGAAAGGAGTAAGCGAAGCGTGCCGCGTCTCACCTGCTTATAGGTTTGTTAGTTAAGATTTGTCTGAGCGGCACACCCACGAAGTCTTAGGAGAGATTTACAGCGGAGCGCCATCTACCGTTCGCGGCGGCGGATGAAAAGCCGCTTGTACGGTGCGACGAAATACTCGCCGTTCACGATGTAGTAGGTCGTCCCGCTCATTGGTGCCACGTCTACTCGAAGAGCGCAGACGTCGTTCAGCTTTGTTACGTTGCTCCTCGTACCTTTCTTATCGACCTGAATTTGCACCGGGTAGGTCCTGGTGCGCAACTCGTCACTGTATTCGTAGCCGACAAGTTCGAACTGCGCGGGGTTGTACTTATCAAGGAAAGAGATAGGGACGCCCATGACGCCGTCATAGTCGCCGGGGATCGCGTCGGTGAACGGCACTTCAATCGCGTTGAAATTGTCGTACGGGTCGTATGCCGCCTTGCCGTTCATTTCCTTGTGCTTGCTGAACCGGAGGTTGTCTTCCATGGTCATCAGCGGCAGCTTCGGGTGTCGGCGACCATGGTCCAAATTGGTGAACCAAACCGAACTAGATCGACCCATGACCCTGCCGTTGACTATCCTGTAGTTGCTTCCCTTCCTCCCGGACTCAAGCATGACCTTCGCTTGTTTAGGCGGAAGGTCGAAGAGCATATCGGTTCCCATTGGGGTGACGCCCATCCACAGCTTATTGGCCTTGATGAGTGGGAAGATCTCCTTATACGTGATCGCGTTCTTGTTTGCTATGATCAGGAACTTCTTGCCGTGCTCCGCGAGTTGGGCTACATACTCACGGAATAGGGAGAAGGGCGGGTTGGTGATGACGATGTCGGACTGTTTCAAAAGCGCGATGCAATCAGCGCTGCGGAAATCCCCACCGGCGTACTTATCGTCTCCTTTCAAGGCAACCCGAGCGGCCTTGTTGC